>Ga0208373_1004154_pt1 | contig 13395 bp, 10 predicted proteins | sample RifOxyC2_FD_184036 | JGI IMG/M metagenome (GOLD analysis project Ga0208373, IMG submission 184036) | Soil microbial communities from Rifle, Colorado - Rifle Oxygen_injection C2 (SPAdes) | ecosystem: Environmental > Terrestrial > Deep subsurface > Rock core/Sediment | place: Rifle, Colorado...
CCCAATTTGGCATGGGCCTTGGAACCGCTTTTCAAATCACTGACGACGCCCTCGATTACGTCGGTCAGGAAGAGGAATTCGGCAAGGCGATCGGACAGGATTTACGCGACGGGAAGCTGACCATGCCGCTTATCCGCACCCTTAAAAAATGCACTCCCGAGGAAAGAACCATCATCCAGAACGGGGTTAAAAACAGGGAGGAGGCTTCGGCGTCGGCAATCATGAAACTGATAAACAGCTATGACGGCATCGCATACTCGCTGGAAAAAGCCGGAAACTGCGTCGCAGCGGCGAAGGGTTTTCTTTCTTCCTTTGCCGATTCGACCGCGAAAACAGCGCTCTTTACCGTCGCGGACTACGTCGTCGAAAGGCGCATCTAATACTGGGGCCCTGTCCTTAAGCAGCAAGGACGCGACGGAGCGCGTCCCTCCAATCACTTTTATGAACATTAAGCCTCGCTTTCATCGCCCCGGGCAGGGGGGTTTATTGGAATATACTATCATAAGGAGATTTTCGTATGAAAAAGACATGTGCAATATTATACATCGCGTTCCTGTTAGCGCTGCTGTCCGTAATAACGGCCGCGGCGGCAACTCCGGAAGAGTCCTTTCGCAAGAGTTTTCCCGGAATCAATGCGGACAGCGTAAACCCCACCACTGTCAACGGCTTGTTTGAAATTACCGTTGGGAGCCGGATCGTCTATTACGCCCCGGGACCGGAATACCTCATCTACGGGCCGATGGTGACCAGCAAAGGGGAAAACCTGACGGAAAAGAGAACCGAAGAGCTCGTCGGCAAAAAATTAAAGGCCGTTCCTCTCAACAAGGCCATCCGGATAGGGAACGGGAAACATCAGATCGTCGAGATCACCGATATTGACTGCCCCTACTGCAGAAAGGCGTCAGCATATCTGGCTGGCCGGAAGGATCTGACGCGTCATGTGTTTCTGCTTCCGGCATCAACGCACCCGAACGCGAAGGCAAAAACGCTTCAGGTCTTCTGCGCCGCGGACCGGGCAAAGGCCTACGAGGAGGCAATGTCCGGCAAACTGGATGACATGAAATTCACCCCCTGTAAAGCAGCGGCGGCTGATGAACTCCTGAAGGCGCACCAGGAGATCGGCAAGCAGGTCGGAGTAACCGGAACGCCGCTCTTTCTTATCGACGGGCAGGTTGTCTGGGGGGCGGATATGGAGCGGATCGAAAAGATCCTGAACGGGAAATGAAAAAAACAACGGCTGTCCTGAGCGAGACGTATCTGGAAAGGTATGCCGACGTGCTCATCTGGGGACTGGAAACGGCACGGAAAGACCGCTATCGCAAGGGGAATATCATCCTGATCCAGTACGACCGGGCTGCCCTTCGCCTGGCGGAGATCCTCTATGAAAAAATAATCTCCCGAGGAATGAACCCGGTGCAGCGAATCAGCCTGTCCCCGGTTATGGAGCTTTCCTTTTTCGGAAAATCAGGGGGAGGTCAGCTCGTTTTTCTGCCTCCGGGGGAAAAGGAACTCTACGGAAACCTCCATGGACGCATCTACCTGCACGCGCCCGAATCGCTGACCCATCTGAAGGATGTTGACTCGGCAAAAATAGGCAAGGCGCTGGTCGCCCGCAAGCAGCTCCGCGATATCATCGAGATCCGTGAGCAGAAAGGGGATTACGGCTGGACTCTCTGCACCTTCCCTACCGAAGAACTCGCCCGGCAGGCCCGAACAACGCCTGGCGCCTATACCGAACAGATAATCAAGGCCTGCTATCTGGATCAGGAAAATCCGGCAGAAAAATGGAAGGAAATCAGACGGGACGCAATGGCCATCAAAAAATGGCTGGGAAGTTTGCGTCCGGCCTGGTTTCATATCGAATCAGCCGGCTGCGACCTCTGGATATCGCCGGGGGAGCAGCGGCAGTGGATGGGAGTCTCCGGCCACAATATCCCGAGTTTTGAGCTTTTCCTCTCCCCGGACTGGCGGGAAACAAAGGGAACCTATTACGCAAATCTGCCTTCGTATCGCAGCGGCAACTATGTCGAGGGGGTAAAACTGACCTTCGCAAAGGGCGAGGCGGTGGCGATCAGCGCGAAAACAGGCGAGGATTTTACCATTCGTCAGCTCGCCATGGATAAAGGAGCCAGACGGCTCGGCGAGTTTTCCCTGACCGACCGCCGTTTCTCCCATATCAACATGTTTATGGCCGATACCCTCTTCGACGAGAATTTCGGCGGCGAATACGGGAACTGCCATATCGCCGTCGGGGCCTCCTATACCGACACGTTTTCCGGCGATCCGGCCCTGATGAACCCGGCCTTGAAGAAAAAGCTGGGCTTCAACGACTCGGCCCTGCACTGGGACATGGTGAACACCGAACCCAAAACGGTGACGGCCCACCTTAAAACGGGCCAAAAGGTTCTGATCTACGAAAATGGCTGTTTTCAAGGGGGTTGAAGTGGATGTGACAACGTCAATAATCCTCGGAATAGTAGAGGGGTTTTCGGAATTTTTACCGATCTCTTCCACGGGTCATCTGATCCTCGCCGGGAAACTGCTGGGGCTGGGAGAAACCGATTTCGTCAAGAGTTTTGACATCGCCATCCAGTTGGGGGCTATCCTCTCCGTCGTCGTTCTGTATTGGCGGGAGCTGCTTGTTAATTGGGAAACGATCAAAAAGGTAGCCGTCGCCTTTCTGCCGACCGGCGTAATCGGCTTTGTCCTCTACAAAATCATCAAAACCATCCTCCTCGGCTCCGCGGCCGTTGTCCTCTGGTCGCTTCTTGTCGGGGGAATCGTCCTTATCGTCTTCGAGATGCTTCATCGCGAAAAAGACGACGCGACAAAATCTCTCTCCGAAATTACCTACAGGCAGTCGTTTCTGATCGGCGTTTTTCAGTCGCTTGCCGTCATCCCCGGGGTATCCCGTTCCGCGGCAACGATCGTCGGGGGGCTGATCCTCGGCATGAAACGGACACTAATTGTCGAATTTTCCTTTCTTCTGGCCGTCCCGACGATGCTCGCCGCGACGGTTTACGACCTTTATAAAAACGGCGCCGTCTTCTCTGTCTCGCAGATCAATTACCTGGCCGTCGGGTTTTTGACCTCCTTCATCGTCGCTTTGGCGAGCATCAAATTTCTGATCCGTTTCGTACAGAACCACACGTTCATCCTCTTCGGCCTTTACCGCATCGCCCTTGTCCTCGTCTGGTTTGCGCTCTTTTGACCGATCAGGTTTGAAACACTCGTCCCCAGCAATGCCTTATCAAAAAATCCTCAGATTATTGTTCAGCGTGGAAGGAAGGGACGGTGCCCCTTGAAGTCGAAATGTATGATTTCATTCTGAACTTCTTCATTTATATTGAAAAATTTTAGACCCACCTTTATTACTTCGGGGTGAAGGGAATTTTCTTCTATGCGCACCACATCGCCATATAAATAGAGGACCTTGGCGGGGTAGGATTGCAGCACCATCTTTATTTCCAGGATGTCGCCTTTCTGAAATTTCTCCGCCGTTTCGATCATCATCCCGCTGCCGCTGACGTTCAGGGGCTCGAAATCCATAAACAAACTGTCCGTCCTTTGCGGAGAATCACGGCTGATCAGGTAGTCAAGCTTGGTATTGATCATGCTGAGCCATGCAGTCAGTCTTTCGTCTTCAACTTCCGGGGGGAGGGATTTATCAAGAATCATATCGCCTCTGGATACCCGACATTGCAGTTCCTCCCGATTACCGCCTTCAATTTGACGGGCCTGACATGGCAATGCCGTGTTAACACGGGAGTATTCTCGCTTGTTCCTGGAATTCACGATGTCGGCTCCTATCCCTCTCTCACTGTTTTATGCTGTTCACCAGATCGCTAAGCGATTCGTCCCCATCGATGGTCAAAATATGTTCATCGTGGCCGCTTACGAAAGCATTATTGATTACGATCGGTCTCATATGCGCTATGGGTAAATGTTTTTTCTCCGGAACGCGACTCGCCCTGCCTGTCATGACCGGTGAATAGTAATCGATATCCGCCGCCTGCTCTTTGGAGGAACGGAATATCTGCAACGGGGGGGTAAATTTTTGACGAGAAACAAGATATTCGTTCAAATAACTATCTTCATTATACATTCCGTCATTTCTTCCTGTCTGTATCGCACTATCTATTTGGTGCAGCTTGTTCTCGCGAATAACGTTCTTCACAGACGTCGTGCCCCTTACAATGGACAGCGCCGGCACACGGATGCCTATGCGGTCCAGATACACCAACCGCTGGACAATGAGCCAGCTCAGCGTCGATGCTATCTGGAAGCGGATTTCATTTTGGGATTCAACCTGGACGGCGTTGCACATGCGGTAGATCGCCTCTGCAGGGGTGGAGGCATGCAGCGTCGCGATCACAAGATGCCCCGACTCGGCGGCATTAAGGGTGAGCTTCATCGTCTCCGGTTCACGCAGCTCGCCGACGACGATGACGTCGGGATTCTCGCGCAGGACGTCAAGCAGTCCCTGGGCGAAGGAAGGCATATGGGTGCCCAGTTCACGCTGCTGAATAAAGGCCTTGTTGGACACGAAGCGGTACTCGATCGGATTTTCGAGGGTGACAATGTGTGCCCTGCGGGTATTGTTAATCTCATTGATGATGGCGGCGATTGTCGTTGTCTTGCCCATTCCGGTTGGACCACAGGTGAGCACCAGGCCGGACTTGAGTTTGGGAATCTCGTTGAGGGAGGGGTGGAGGTTAAGTTCATCAATGGAAGCGATGTGGCCGGGCAGAATCCGTATCGCCAGACTGAGCCCCCTGGTGGCGCTAAAAATATTGATGCGCAGGCGGGCGCCGCTGACCGTTGCGGCAAAATCCAGGGACTGCCTTTCCCGGAGATCTTGAAGATGGCGGTCATCCAGAAGCTCCATAACCAAATCATCAACTTCAGAATATGTCCAGACGATGTTCTGGTGAAATTGGATATTGCCCATCTTTCGTGACACCGTGGGCAAGCCGCCGGTAATATAAACATCGGAGATGACATCCTGGACAGCAAAACTGATAAGATCGGTGAACTTCTTCATGGCATTGTCCCTCATAATTTACGGATGTCTGGTCAGGCTAACCCTGCACCCGTTTCCTTCTTTAATAAAAAGAGCTGCCGCCGGCATTCCGGGGAAACGATCTTTCCCCCGCGGACGGAGTCTGTTCCCACGCAAGAGATGCGAAATTTTTCCAGTGTGCATGGATATTCAAAATGTTATGATTTGTCAATAAATATATGCATCAAAAATGCGCCCCCCCAGTTGCCCTTGTACTTTTTAACGAATTTGTCATATATGAAGTCATAAATATTATCCGGAAAGGGCGCGCCGCGAAAAGGACTGGTCCGTCCTTGATCCTGGCACATTGGAGACATCATGAGAAGACAGGAAAAAGAAATAACCGATAGAAATATTATCGATTCCATCATTCGTAAATCCCTGGTTTGCCGGATAGCCCTGTATGATGGAGCGATGCCCTATCTTGTTCCCCTGTCGTTCGGGTACGACGGCACGAGCATATATTTACACAGCGCAACCGAGGGCAGGAAGATCGATATACTTAAGACGCATCCCCAGGTCTGCTTTGAGTTTGAAGCGGACTGCGAGGTCATCCCCGCGGAACGCGCGTGTTCGTTCACCATGCGCTACCGCAGCGTGATCGGATACGGAAGTGCACATTTCCTGGAGAACAGCGAGGAAAAGCTCGGGGCAATCCGGATCATCTTAAATCAATACACGGACAAAATCTTTACCATGACAAAACAGGATATGGTAAACATTGCCGTCGTCAGGGTTGATATCGAGCAGATCACGGGCAAGCAGTCCCGATTCAACCGCGACGTCTGATAAGAACAACTTGCGGCCACATATTTAGCCGCCGGCGGGAAAATGCCCCTTTACTCCCCGCGGAAGGGCGGATGCTGCCTGAGAGCAAGACTATTTTACCGATGAAACATTGCACAATAACTTTTACAGGAGAATCAGATGTACGGTTTTTTCAACCGCTTTTTAAAAATTGATGTCAGCGAACGTTCTTTTTCGATCCGGGAGTTGTCCGATCGGGAGCTGGTAGAAAACCTCGGCGGAAAAGGGCTGGCCACCAAACTGCTATTGGAGGAAAACCCTCCCGGCGTCGATCCCCTCGCCGCGGAGAACAACCTGATAATCGCGGTCGGTCCCGTCACCGATACCTTGATTTACGGCTCCTGCCGCCACGGAATTTTCACGAAGAGCCCGCAAACAGGGCTTTATTCCGAGTCGTATTCAGGGGGCAAGGCGGCGGAGGTTATCAGCCGCACCGGCTACGATGCGATCGTCATTCGGGGCGCTTCCCGGGAGCCGGTCTTTATCGAAATCAGCGATGAAACCGTCCGTTTTCATTCTGCCGCGGATTTATGGGGCATGGATACCTACGCCGCGGAAGACAAGGTGCTCGAAAAAATCGGCAAGAAACGCACCGGCGGCGCCTCGGAGCGAGCGGCGGCGCTGGTCATCGGCCCGGCAGGGGAGAATCTGGTGCGTTTTTCGCTGATCGAAAACGATTACTGGCGCTCGGCGGGCCGTACCGGCGTCGGGGCGGTGCTGGGCGCCAAGAAGATCAAGGCCCTCTGTTTTCATGGCAAGCAAAAGCGCACCCTCGCCTTTCCCGAAGAAGCCGCAGCCTTTGCCCGGGAAATTCTGGAGAGGGGCAAGACCGATGCCGGAGCCGCCAAATACCGGAAATTGGGAACGCCGATGATGGTGGAGGTATTGAACAAGGCGCAGGCGTTTCCGACGCAATACTGGTCAAAAGGGGTTCTCGACGGCTGGGAGGCAATAAGCGCCGAATCGCTTAACGAACGATGCGACGTAACCCCGCGGGCCTGCGCCCGCTGCTTTATCGCCTGCGGCCGGCTGAGCACGGTCAAGGAGGGGCCCCACAAGGGGTTGAAGATAGAAGGACCGGAATATGAAACCCTGTACGCCTTCGGCGGCCTGTGCCTGATCAAAAGCGTGGAGGAAATCGCCTATTTGAACGACATCTGCGACCGGCTGGGAATGGACACGATCACCGCCGGCAATCTGGCCGGACTGACGATCGAGGCCTCTCGGCGCGGCAGGATTAAAGATAAGCTTGATTATGGCGATACCGCCGCGATTGCCGAGTTGCTAAGGCAGATTGCGTATCGTCAGGGAATCGGAGCCGTGCTGGCCGAGGGGATTCGCGGCGCCGCGCAAGCGTGGGGGCTGGAGGATATAGCCATCCATGTCAAGGGGATGGAGCCGGCCGGCTACGATCCGCGGGTGTTCAAAGGGATGGGGCTCGGCTACGCCACCTCCGACCGGGGAGCCTGCCACCTGCGCTCCACATTCTACAAGGCGGAGTTGTCGGGGATGATCGACCCCGACCGGATCGACGGGAAAGCGGAACTCTTTATCGATTTTGAGGATCGCCTCATCCTTGCCGATTGCCTGATCACCTGTCGTTTTTATCGGGATCTTTACTCCTGGAAGGAACTATCCCGCATTGTGCATATGACAACCGGATTGGACTGGGGGAAGGAGGAAATCGGCAAATTTTCCAATCATGTCCTTTCCCGCTGCCGTGCGTTCAACCTGCGGGAAGGCATGATGCAAAGTGACGATTCCCTGCCGGAGCGTTTTCATAACGAGCCCCTGCCGGAAAGCGGCAAGGTGATCGCCAAGGCTGACCTGGAGCGAATGATCGGCGATTACTATCGACTGCGGGGCTGGGATGAACAGGGGAGGCCGGTTATTTTGAAATAAACAAGGAGCGTATGCGGCATGCAGGGCAATTCCTGTTTCTATAATCTTCCTTTTTATGCTATGTTGCAGTCGGTAAAGGTGGAAATACCCTAGCGGCATCAGGGAACCGGACGGCAAAGGAAGAAAACAGGTATCAACCTAACATATCGGAATAAACCGGTTTACTCGGCTCAAAAGCATGACCAGCCTCTCTGAGATGCACAAACGCCTTGCGATGGTCGCCGGGCTCCTCATCCTCACTCTCTTCGCCGGGACGGCCGGCTACATCCTCATCGAAGGCTGGGCGCCTTTCGATGCGTTCTACATGACGGTGATCACACTCGCTACCGTGGGCTACGGGGAGACAAACCCCCTCACCCCCGCGGGCCGTGTGTTCACCTTGTTTCTCATCCTGGGCGGCGTCAGCATAGTCGCCTATGCGTTTTCGACGCTCACCTCCATTATTGTGGAGGGGCAGTTGTCCGTTGTATTCAAAAGGAGGCGTATGGAGAAGGAGATCGCTAAGCTTTCGGGCCATTACATCGTCTGCGGCATGAGCCATTCCGCCCGGGTGATCATGGAGGAACTGGAGAAAACGGGGCGAACTTTCGTCGTTGTCGATAAGGACCGGGAGGCAGTCGAGAGGCTCATCGCCGACGGCTTCAAGGTTGTGGAAGGGGATGCGACGGAGGAGGAGACCCTGAAGCGCGCCGGGGTGATGAAGGCTACCGGCGTCTTCGCCGTACTCTCCTCCGACCAGTACAACGCTTTTTTGGCGCTGACTGCCAAGGGTCTGAATCCCGATGTCCGGGTCGTCAGCACCCAGAGAGAACTTGGGGTGCGCCAGCAACTCTTAAGGAGCGGCGCCGACAACGTCATCAATCCTCAGTACATCGGGGGATTGCGCATGGTCTCCGAGATGGTCCGCCCGGCAACGGTCGGCTTCCTGGATGCCATGATGCGGGAAAAAGGCAGTGTCGTCCGGTTCGATGAGGTTGCCGTCCCGGAAGGGTCCCCCTTCGTGGGGCGACCGGTCGGCGACGTGAAAGGAGTCGGGTCCCCTGCCCCGCTCCTTGTGGCAGTGCTCGAAGAGGAGACGGGCCGGTACGATATCAACCCGGACCCCGGTCGCCCCATCAAAGCGGGCGACCGCCTCGTCATGATCGGGGAAGCCTCGACGCTCAGCGATCTCCGAAAACGTATCGAGACCGCCGCCAAGACCTGAACCTCCGCCAATGAGCTCCAGTCAAAACCGCTGATATTTGTGATCAAAACACCTTGGCCTACAACGAATACCGCTTGGCGGACGTCAACACCCCAAAAGCCATCAACAAACCCGTAGCGTCGTGTCAACAATCCTCTGTCATTTCAAAGGAGTCTTCGTCCGACCTTTCTTGATTGCCGAGACAGCAGTTTCGCTGCAACCGGGACAAACCGGAGGGAAGCTTACCAAACAGAAATTTTAGCCCGGAAATTCATTCAGGAATGATACGGACAGCATCGACTATAATGCGGGGAAGATTTTTATGCGGGGCTTTTGCCGTTGTCGTCCACCAAAGGCTGGACATCTATCTCTGAATCCGTGCTGGGAACGCCCGCTTCCAGATTAGCCTTCTGTTGTTTGGCCGCCATGCGTTTTGCCGCCTTGTCCAGTTGTTTCTGTTGTCGTGCCTTTTCTTTCGTCTGCTTCCCGAAATTATACATGGATCTTCCCATTTTCAGCTCCAATTTTATTTGGCTTTACGCCCGTGACCGGCGTTAAGCACGGTATCTGACTTTTACGAAAACAGTTTCAAGTTTCTTTTCTCGCTGCGGCTCCCCGTTTTCATGCTTTGTTGCACCCAACCCAAGCATTGTTGTTAGCTTTTACGTTACTCCCTGCTTATAGTCAAGGCATACTTCATGGCCTCCGCGCCCAAATAATCCTTGACGAAGGGAAATTTATCTGATTATCCTTGCCCACATAAATATTTGATCTTTAACCTTTATCTGATCCGGCAGGAGGCTCTTTTTAATGTCGTCTGACCTAACCTTTCTCACGAATGAATCCGGAAACAGTCTGCGCGAGCGGTTTTCTGACATCCTCAAGGAGAACGCCCGGTTTTTCGACTGTCTGGTCGGCTACTTCTTCATCAGCGGTTTTTACAAGCTCTACCCGGCGCTGGAAAATGTCGAAAAGGTTCGCATTCTGATCGGCCTTCAGACCGATCGCCCGGCATATGAGCTGCTGCAAAAATCCGAAGATCAGGGCGAGTTGCCGCTCCAGTCACACGCGGCGGTCATCGAGAAAATCCCGGGCAACGTGCTCACCGAATTGGAAAACTCCACCGACAGCGTGGCGATCGAAACGGGCGTCCATAAATTTGTCGAGTGGGTTCGTTCCGGCAAGCTTGCGATCAAGGCCTACCCCGGCGAGAAGCTCCATGCCAAGGTCTATATCATGACCTTCAACGAGGGGTTTATGGATAAGGGCCGCGTGATCACCGGATCCAGCAACCTTACCCAGTCCGGGCTGCAGGATAACCTCGAATTCAACGTCGAGCTGAAAAACCGCGCCGACTATGATTTTGCGATCGCCAAATTCAACGAGCTTTGGGCTGTCGCCGTGGACGTCTCCCAGCCTTATGAAGATACCATCGTCAACCGGTCGCCCTTCGCCCATTTCACTCCCTATGAGCTTTACCTGAAGTTTCTGTACGAATACTTCCGCGACGAGCTGAGCCGTCCGGATCAACTCGAAGACATCTATGTTCCCGATGGGTTCAAAAAATTGAAGTATCAGGAGGAAGCCGTTCTCAGCGCCCGCAAAGTGCTCCAGGAATACGGCGGCCTCTTTTTGTCCGACGTTGTCGGCCTCGGCAAGACCTACATGGCAGCCCTGCTCGCCCAGCAATTAGACGGCCGGTCGCTGGTGATCGCGCCGCCCCACTTGCTGGACAAGCACAATCGCGGCTCGTGGCCAAACGTTTTTGGGGATTTCCGCGTGCCGCATACCGATTTTGAATCCAGCGGAAAACTGGAGGATCTCCTGGAACGTGACGTATCAAGGTATGCCAATGTTTTCATTGATGAATCCCATCGCTTCCGCACCGAGACGAATCAGACCTATGAGATGCTGGCGCAAATCTGTCGCGGAAAAAGGGTGATCCTGGTCTCGGCAACGCCGCTGAACAATACCCCGCGGGACATTCTCAGCCAGGTCAAACTTTTCCAGAACGGAAAGAACAGCACCATTCCCAACGTTCGAAACCTTGAAGCCTTTTTCACCCGTCTGGAAAAACGCCTCCATGGCCTCGACCGCCAGGCGGACAGGGAAAAGTATTTTGCAACCGTCCAGGCCAACGCCAAAGAAACCCGCGAGCAAATCCTCAAATATTTGATGATCCGGCGGACACGCGGAGAAATCATGAAGTACTACGGGGAAGATCTGACCCTCCAAGGTCTGAAATTTCCTGATGTCATGGACCCCCAACCCCTGTTCTATAAGTTCAACAAGACGGAAAACGACATCTTTATCGAAACGGTCCGCCTGATAACACGAGATTTTGCCTACGCCCGCTACAAGCCGCTTTCCTATTACGAGGGAAAACGCGAGCAGCGCGAGATTCAGAGCCAGCAAAACCTCGCGAAGTTTATGAAGATCCTTCTGATCAAACGTCTGGAGAGCAGTTTCCACGCCTTCCGCCTGAGCCTTGAGCGCTTTATCCGGTCCTACGACCGTTTCATTGAAGAATTTCATAAGGGAAACGTTTACATCAGCAAAAAGCACATCAACAAAATCTTTGAATTGCTTGAAACCGACGACCAGGAGGCCATTGATCGCCTGCTCGATACGGACAGGGCCGAACGGCTGGCCGCCAAGGACTTCAATGCCGATTTTCTCCGCGACCTGGAATCCGATCGCGTGATCCTGAAAAAAATTGCCACCCTTTGGAAGCAGATCAACCGCGATCCCAAGTGGGAGACCTTTTCCGAGGTTCTCCGCAAAGATCGCATTCTCAAGCAGGGCAAAGTCATTATCTTCACCGAATCCAAAGAGACCGCAGAATATCTCCAGCAGCAAATATCCAATGATATTGAGCGGAAGGTTCTGCTTTTCACCGGCAGCTCGGATGAGTCTGCGCGCAGGGAGGTCATCGCCAATTTCGATGCCCGCGCCTTTCAGCCCCAGGACAAATACCGGATCCTGGTCGCCACTGAAGTGCTTTCCGAAGGCGTCAACCTGCATGGCTCCAATATCGTGGTCAATTACGACATCCCCTGGAATCCGACCCGTCTCATTCAGCGCGTCGGTCGCGTCAACCGGGTGGATACCGCATTCGACGCCATCCATACCTACAACTTTTTCCCGACGGAAGAGAGCAATGACCTGATTAAACTCAAGGAATCTGCTGAAGCCAAGATACACGCGTTCATCGAAATGCTCGGCGCGGATGCCCGCCTGCTGACGGAGGGCGAGGAGATCAAATCCCATGACCTCTTTGCCAAGTTGACCTCCAAGAAAACGATCACGGGCGAGGGGGAAGACGAAGAAAGCGAACTGGAATATCTCAACGAAATCAGGGAAGTGCGCGACAAAGAGCCAGCTCTTTTCACCCGCATCAAACGCCTGCCCAAAAAGGCCCGTTCGACCAGACTGTTAACCGCCGATAACGGCACAGGCGTAAAAGAGTTTCCGGCGCTCATCACCTATTTCCGCGCTCACCAAGGGCGGCTCGAAAAGTTCTTCCTGGCCGGGCCGGGTACAGCGGAATCTCTCGAACTCGACTTCTTTGCCACGGCGAAAACCCTCAAGCCGGCTGATCCGGCAGAAAAGCGTGAAGCCATTCCGCCTGACTTCTACACGCTTCTGGAAAAGAACAAGCGCGCTATTGAGGCGGCGACCAGCCCGGAGCTGGACGATGCCATCCCCAAGCAAAAAGGCGCGGCAAATGACGCCTATATCCTGAAGCGCCTGAAGGCAAAAGAGATTCGCCAGTATCACGGCTTTACCGAGGATGACGAGCTTTATATTCACAAGGTCGTCCAACTGCTGATAGACGGGGCGCTCCCGAAGCCGACCACGAAAAAGGTTGCCGATGCGCTGAAAAACGAAATCCAGCCATTGAAGGTTCTGGGGATTCTACGGCGGGATATTTCCCCGCTTTTCTTCCAAACTACGCGTGCGCAAATGACGGCGCATGTTCTCAGCCCGCACGAGGTGATCCTGTCATCCTATCTTTGGGAGGCCAAATGAACCGCGACCAATCTTACGCCCTCATTCAGCAGACCTTCACGCAAGGGTTCGATAGGACACGGTTTCTTCAGTTCATACGAAATTTGGTCAATCATCTTGACGAGAGCAAGGCGGCAGGGATGACGGTGCCTGATGCCTTCACAAGCCACATCCGCAACTGCCAGCGTCTGGGGACATACCGATCGCCGGAAGGTGAATTGGCGGACGTGCTCATTGTTTACACAACCGATCCGCACAAGATTACGCGAACACGGACAGCGTTACGGGATTTCGTCGCCCACAAACTTAAACGCCAGGACAGTTATAAAGAGGCGGGGCTTATCGCGTTTGTCTCTCCTGATGCGAGGACATGGCGCTTCTCCTACATAAGGATGGAATATGAGACCAAACGAAACCCCCTGACCGGAAA
>Ga0208373_1004157_pt1 | contig 13392 bp, 10 predicted proteins | sample RifOxyC2_FD_184036 | JGI IMG/M metagenome (GOLD analysis project Ga0208373, IMG submission 184036) | Soil microbial communities from Rifle, Colorado - Rifle Oxygen_injection C2 (SPAdes) | ecosystem: Environmental > Terrestrial > Deep subsurface > Rock core/Sediment | place: Rifle, Colorado...
AATGATTGAAAAAAGACGTTCTATTGATGTGACGGTAGTTGGGTGGCTATTTATTATATTTGGGTTAATAGATTTTTACATACCTGTGCACCTTTATGTGAAAATGAAATGGGAGTCAATTGATTTACCTTTTTATATGGGATTAAATGTTCTCCTGATGCTGATCGCAATATTTCTTGGCTTCGTATATATCACTAATGGTATTGGTTTATTAAGGCGTAGGTTTTGGGCGAGATATATTGCGATTGCTCTGATGATAATCCTTCCGTTAGGACAATTAAACAGGGTTTTTATATTTGGCGGCCAGAGTTTTCAGCCCATAGTTTTTGTAATCATATTCGTAATTGCGTTAATAATGTTCTGGGTTATCGCGAGAAAAGAGTTTAAAGAGCAATTTGAAAATCCAAACGGTAGGTTTAAGCTTAAAAGCAAATATGGTCTAATAATAATATTAATCATGCTTATCGCCTTATTTACGCCGGTCATGGTGCTGTCGGTTAAGATATACATAACATTAAAATATAACGAGCCGTTTATTGTGGCTGCACCCAAGGAGATAAAAATACAGCCGGCCAACAGCGCTTTGTTCTCTGATAAATACAAACGCGTGGAGCTTTTTGACGTTTCATTCTTAGTTCCGAATGATTTTACGATAAAAAACTTTCATAGATTCAATGGCGATCCAGTCAACTGGAATGTAAGGATTAGCCATCCTGATATCAAAAACGGTTTGATTTCATTAAGTGGCGGGTCCGTCTTTAACGCTAGTAATCTTTATAAAACAATGAGTTTTGAGAGCGCCTATGAGCTTGAAAGGGCGGTTTATACTAATAATTACAGTCCTTTTTTATTAGTATTAAGAATGATTTCTAATTTAGGCGAGAAGTCAACGGTAGACTTGATTGACCATCCGGCATTTCGAGGGATTCTAATGTCGCCCTCCGGAGGAAAGGGAAGCCGTTTTAATTATGAGGTTTCCTTGTATGATAAAAGCACGCAATCATCGAAAGTTATAATGTTTGCGTCTAAAAACGCGATTTGGAACAAGGATGATATACTTAATATGATTTCCTTTGTTGTATTTACAAAAAATGACAAGTCAAAAGCCGAGGGGTATTACAAGTCAGGCGTGGATTTGTTAGCCGCCAATAACAGCCTGGATGCGCAGTTTAAGCTGGCTAATGCTTATCACCTGGCATCAGAAAAGCCGGAGTATGGATATATGTTTGCTAAATCGCTGGTGCAACAAAACGCGGATAAGGATTTTAATAGTGCCAGGGCAATATTAAGAAATGTGATAAAAATAAAACCTGATTATAAAGAGGCCAGTGAGTTGTTGAATACTATAGGACAATAATACGTTTACAATTCGGGGACATCTTACCTACTCCGGCAAATCAATAGATAATTCCAGATAGGGCTTGACCCCGTTAGAGATGCTTGCTATAATAATATCAGTTATAAGACATTAAGCTGGTGATAAACAACGTGTTAGATGAGATTGTATACGACGGTCACGCCAGAGGCGTGACCTATCTCTAACGGGGTTGACTTTTTAGGGATAGTTTGTTATATTATCATTGGGGTCAAGAGAACGAAGATTGTAATCACTGGAATATTAGTCAAAATGACCGAAATATAACCAGAAATCACTGGAATATTGCTCGTATTCACCTGAATACGTCTTGTATTTAGGTAAATACAACTCGTAGTTAGATAAATATGACTCGTATTTAAGTAAATACGACCTGTATTTAGGTAAATATAACTTGTATTTAGGTAAATATAACCTATATTTAGGTGAATATAAGTTGTATTTAGGTGAATATAAGCTAAAATGATGAGAGTTCACTCACAAAACCATTGGTGTTGGGGTGAATAGAACTGTTTGTAGGATAAATGTATGCCCGCCTTCGTCCCAATGGGACTACGGCGAGGTCTAAGAGCCAGTACGGCGCTGGGCTTCTACTGGCTCTAAGAGAGGTCTATATGCCTGGAAAACGAGATTATATGCCCAAGAAGGACAGCGAGTTCTTCGGGTTCCAGATGGTTCTGGTGACCAAGGTGCAGGCCAAGAAGGCGGATTGGGGCATTCCGGATGCGGCGGTGGAGGTTTTGGCCAATCATCGCGCCATCTACGAGCCGCTATATTACAAAGTGCAGGAGCTGAACCTGCGGACCAGGGCTGATGTCATAGCGCACCGCCATGAGCGCAAGGTGTACGAGAGGGCTATCCGGGCGTTTGTCAATGCCCATATTAGGTTTAACGACCGGATGACTGATGCGGACAGGATGTCCGTAGGCGTGCCACCGCCTGATAGAAAGCCATCTCCCAAGCCCAAGATTGACGACGTTCCGGCTGTAGGTTTGAAGCCGTTAGGCGGCGGGTGGATTGAGGTAACTTGCCTGAGAGAGACTGACCGGGACCGGCCCAGCATGCATCCGGATGCGGACGTGATTGAATACCAGTATGTGATGCTTCCGGTCAGAAGCCCTGCGCCCAAAGACCCGGACGAATGCCCCAAGTCCGGCGTTTCGCGCAAGGCCCATTTTATAATCAAGGCCGGCATGGTTAACACAGGCAAGCAGTTCTACGGGTTCTTCAGATGGGCCAATCTGGTTGACCCGAATAACAGCGGCTCGTGGACAAATGTCATCCTGGTAATCATCGCGTAGGAAAAGAGTTTACCGCAAAGGCGCGGAGAATTATTTCTGCTTGGCTTGTTCTATTTCCGCATCAGATACGCCGAGTTTGCGCAGGGCCTCGGCCGCATAGTAAACCACCTGTGTTTCTTTATCGATAAGCAGTTTTTTTATTTCCGGGATTGATTCCTTATCGTCGAATTCGCCAAGCAGTTGAATTGCCAATCCCCGTATTCCCGCATCTTTATCATTAATTAGTTTTCTTATTTGAGGAGCAGATTCTTTATCATGTATTCCGGGACTGCCCAGAACCGCAAGAGTGTTAAAGCGGATATCTTTATTTCTATCACTAAGGAGTTTTCTCAGGATTCGTATAGAACGCTCATTATTAAGCCTGTCGAAAGCAAAAGTATGACAGCCTGGATTCTTCGCGCAGTCGAGCTTGATTTGTTCGATTCTTTTGATAATAAGTAATTTGCTAAGATAATCAATCAGATAAATGTCGGCCATCACGGCGCAGGCCAGGCCGAGGGTAATCAGAATAGTTTTATTCATGCCTGTTTTAATGTTATTGATTTCCGCCGATTTCAGGGCTTGGCGGATATTGACGACAGCGGTGATAAGCACCGCCAGAGAGCCCAGGCTTAAGACCGTAAATAAAAAATATTCATGCCATTGAATGACGTTAATACCGTCGATAAATAATAAAAAGACCAGACGAAATGGGAAAAAGGTAATTATCGGGCTCAGGAGAGAAACAGCTATTAGCCAGATTTGTGATGCTTTAGCCGGTAGGTACTTGAATATTGCCGCGGCAGAAACCAGAATGACTAACAAAAAAATGATAATCATTGCTAATGATTCTATTTCCGACCATTTGAATGATTCCGGTAATAATTTGCCCTGTAGCAGCAAGATATTGATTATAACTTGATAAACAGCAAAGATACTGAATATGATAGATGCGGCGATGATGATCACCTTTTTCATACAATACAACAGGTACCAAATCCAGTCGATAGTGTCAAATAGAATCTGGATTTGCTGCGCCCGCCGAGGCGAGGTCTCGCCCAAAGGGCGGACGGTCTCTTAGTGTTCACAGAGGTGTCATTCTGAGCGTAGCGAAGAATCTCCGCCGCCTCCCGCCCACAAGGCCGAGGCTCGCCAAAGGCGGCAGGATAAACTCCGTGAAGAATCTAATTGCAACGAGACCCTTCGCTTCGCGGTCTCAGTAGAGTTCGTTATACTCAGGGTGACAGGAGTTACTTTGTATTCTTTGCGGTAAATATTCCTTGACACAAATCTGCTTAATCCTGTTTAATCCAGTTGTAAAAGGAGTTTCCTAATTACTTATGATAAACAAGAAGAAGATTGCCAAGGCGATAAAGTTATTCCTGGAAGGCATCGGCGAGAACCCGAACCGGAAAGGTCTGCTCGAGACCCCGGCCCGGGTGGCCCGGATGTGCGATGAGATTTACGCTGGGCTGGATAAATCAATCGTTCCGACCAGAATCATCAAGCCGCTGATTTCCGAGGAGCACGACGAGATGATTCTGCTAAAGGATATCCCGTTCTATTCCATCTGCGAACATCACCTGTTGCCGTTTATCGGCCGGGCGCACGTGGCTTATCTGCCCAACAAGGGCCGGATCAGCGGGGTGAGCAAGCTGGCCCGGGTGGTGGATACCTTTTCCAAGCGGCCCCAATTGCAGGAACGTCTGACGGTCGGGATTGCCGAGACGATTATGAAGGCGTTAAAACCCAAGGGCGTGATGGTCATTGTCGAGGCCGAGCATCTGTGCATGACCATGCGGGGCATAAAGAAGCCCGGCTCGCGCATGACCACCTCAGTGGTGCGCGGAGTGTTCCGCAATAACCCGGCCACCAGGGCTGAGGCGATGAATCTGATTTATAATAAATAGAAATGTCCGCCAGAGGCGGATCTGCCTCAGGCATGACAACCACAGATTCACCCCCACACCAATGGAATTGGTGTGGGGGTAAACCAATATGGAAATTAACAGTAAACTTATAGACCATCTCTGTTTCTTGGGCCGGATTTCGCTGGCTCCGGCGGATAAGGAGCAGTTGAAGCAAGACCTGTCAAAGATACTTTCATATATCGAAACCCTCAAGCAGGTGGATGTGACCGGGATTGAGCCGCTGATTCATTCCGGCTCCATGCCTGCCGGCAGGCAGGGCGAATCTGCATCGGCAGGTGTTTTCCGCGACGATCAGGCCGACCATAATTCGCTGGGAAAAGATAAAGCACTTCAGAACGCGCCCAAACGCAGAACTGATTTCTTCGAGGTCCCCCGGGTGATAGAATAATTAAGTTGATTTAGTCCTCGAATTTTGTGTGTTGATATAGGAAAGTATAAAGTTTCGCCACAAAGGCACCAAGTCACGAAGAAATAGTATAATCTTTACAGTTTATGTTCTTCTTAGTGTCTTTGTGACTTCGTGGCAGAAGTTACGAAGTTTTCTTGACAATCGCGCTTCTCAGGGGTATAATAAGATAGATGTTGAAGATATATTATCTGGTCTTGTTTATTATCGTCGGGCTGGTCGCCTGGCTGGTGACTGATTTTACCCGGAACAGCGCCGAGGCCCGGGATATAATTAATAACATCAACCGGCCGGCTGACACTGGCAGGATTCCGCCGGTAGACCCGCCGCCGCAGATACAGCCTTTTCCGCAGGGCAACCTGGATGAGATTTTCAAGCCCATGGTTGAGGTGGTGGTTGCGCCGCCGGTCGTAGTCGCGTCTACGTTTAATTATATTGTTACCGGCACGATTATCGACCCGAGCGGTCCGGTCGCCTTCATTGTTAATACCGTTAATAATGGTGAAAAGATTTGTAAGATTGGGGATTGGGTCGACGGCTGGGAGGTCATTGAAATAGCCCAGGAGTCGGTTACCTTTAAGGATAGAAACGGCAATATCAAAACTATCGAGGTCAAGAAACAATGGGGCGGGTCTATGGGCGGCAAGGTGGAACTGCCGCCGCAAATAGCCGGTATACCCGGGGCCGGAGATATGTATAAAAGGGTCTTAGAGGGTAAAGAGAGCATTGAGGTGGTGGAGCAGACCATTGCTTCACTGGTTAGTATATTACCTGCGGCATTTGTCCGGGACTTTATAAAGCAAAATACCGGCCTGACCGATGATGACCTGCCCAAGGATGACGCCAAATTAGGCGATTTCGGCAAGAATTTATTCAGGTTGGTGCAAGGAGAGCCGCCGGCTACTGCCCAGGGGCAGCAATTAGAGAACATTACATTTACATTGCGGGTTAATCCTGATAATAGCCCGATCGCGCCTCAGACAGTGTTCAAGCCGGGCGACCGCCGGGTCTATGCCTGTTTCCCGAATCAGGGTTCACTCAAGGGGCTGTCCAAGGTAATTACGCGCTGGAGTAATAAATCCACCAATAAGGTTTTCCAATTGGAAACTAAACCAATAGACCCGAATGCCCCAAATAACTTTATCTGGGTGGAAAAGAGAGAAGGCTGGCCGGCCGGAGAATACGAGGTGGAGCTTCTTAACGCGCAGACATTCGGAAAGGTTGCCGGCGGTAAATTTAATGTCGTGCCGTAATGGTTAAAGAATAAGATTGCCACGAAGACACTAAGACACAAAGTAATTTCTTGGTGTATAGGAAAATGCAAACACGAATCAGACGAATAAAGCGAATGACACGAATTAATTAAATAGCATTATTAGTAATTCTTTTCTTATTCGTGGTATTTGTCGTATTCGTGCTATTCGTGTTCATCTGTTTCTTTGTGCCTTATGCGCGCCATAAGTTGGCGCCCGAAGCGCCACGGGATCGGCGCCAGTGGCGAGATGTAATTATTAGATGCTTGATATCGCTAAACAATTAGAGACCATCAAACGCGGTGCGGTAGAAATTCATTCCGAGGAAGAACTGGTCCGCAAGTTAAAAGAGAACCGGCCTTTGCGGGTGAAACTGGGCGTTGACCCGACTGCGCCGGATATCCATTTAGGGCATACCGTGGTGCTCCAGAAACTCCGCCAGTTCCAGGAATTAGGCCACCAGGCCGTTCTGATTATCGGTGATTTTACCGCGCTTATCGGCGACCCGTCCGGCCGTGAAAAGACCCGTCCGCAATTATCATCTGAAGATATAAAACGCAATGCCAAAACATACCTTGAACAGGTTGGCAAGGTTCTGGATGTCAAACGCCTCGAGATAGTTCATAACAGCGACTGGCTGGCTAAGCTGACCATGGAGAGTATTATCAGATTGGCGGCTGAGGTGACCGTGGCCCGGTTTATTGAGCGGGATGATTTCAGCAACCGGTTAAAAGCGGGCGCTCCGATTGGCTTGCACGAGTTTCTCTATCCGCTGCTGCAGGGCCAGGATTCGGTGGCCGTGCGCGCCGACATAGAATTGGGCGGCACCGACCAGATATTTAATCTGTTGGTTGGCCGTGACCTCCAAAGGTCGGCCCAGATGGCGCCCCAAGTGGTCATGACTATGCCGCTGCTGGTCGGGCTGGACGGCGAACAGAAGATGAGCAAATCCTACGGCAATCATATCGGCCTGAACGAGCCGGCAACTGAGATGTATGGCAAGGTTATGTCGCTGGCCGATAAGCTGATGGATACTTATTTTACCCTGCTGACCTCAATCAGCGCCGGGCAGGTTAAGGAATTGCTTGCCGGCCATCCCAAAGATGCCAAGGTCCGGCTGGCCCGTGAAATAGTTACCCAGTATCATGATAAATCAGAGGCTGATAAATCAGCCGAGCGGTTTGAGGCTGTTTTCTCGCGCAAGGAATCGCCGGATGATATGATGCAGTTAAAGGTGGATGCGGCTATGTTCAAGGATGGCAAGGTCTATCTGCCCAAACTGATTAGTTTTTCCGGCGCGGTCAAGTCCAATAATGAAGCCAAGCGTCTGATTACCCAGGGCGGCGTAACCATAGACGGCGAAAAGTTAACCGACCCGGACGCGGAAATCACTATCAAAACCGGACAGGTCCTTAAGATTGGCAAGAAAAACAAGTTTTACCGGATTGAAATATAATTATTCCTCTGTCATTCCCCCGTACGGGGGAATCCAGTTTTGAAATAGGAGGATTTATGGCAACCATATCTAAAATCATATTCACAAGCATTCTTGGTTTTTCCTTCTTGATGGGCGTCATTGCCGCACAGGATAATTCTGAAGATGATCAGCCGGCTGATAATCAACCGGCGGCTCAGGCCGAGGCAATTGAGGCCAATCTGGTCTATTCCGATGATTGGTCTGTCCTGTCCAAGATTTCCACGCCGCTGCCGACCATTACCCAGATAAATTATAATAATAAATTCGTGACGCTGCCTAATCCGGAAAATCCGGGCGGGTTCCGATGCGTGGCAGAGCCGGGTAAGGCCAGATTGGATTTGGATGGCGATGATGAATTTGACGTGGATATTAAGAGCAAGGAGCAGTTCGTTAATTTTAAGGTCCAGTATCCCAATGGAATGAAGATGACTTATAAGGTGCGGGTGTTTGCGGCCGGCAAGTCCCAGGGCGGCGGGTTGTTGTGGTCGTCGCTTTGGTCATACCAGCGCGGGTGTTTCATGACCGCCAAGACGCCGGTAGAGACATTTATCCTGATTGACGATAACAATAACGGCTATTATAATGATTACGGCAAGGATGCCATTGTGGTCGGCTCGGCCAAAGAGGCATCTGCGCTTTCTTCAATCATCCGTGTCAAGGATAAGTTTTATAAGCTGGAAGTAGTCACGGATAATGAGATATCGGCCGGCGACCTGAAAGATAAGAAATACACCGGGATGAAATTGCGCCTGACGCCTTATTCCGAGGAGACCGGCAAGTTAGACATGCTCAAGAATCTCAAGCCGCCTAAGGGACAGGTGCAATCAATCGTCGTCCGGCGCGGAGACGACGTCTTTTTCCTGCTAAACAGCAAGGGCGAGACCGTTCTGCCGGTCGGCGAATATTTTCTGGCCGCGGCCGTATTCACCCCGCGCATCAGGGCCCGGACCAGTGAAAAGCCGCTGGCCGTCATTGAAGCCGGCAAGACCGTCGCGCCCAAGTGGGGCGCGCCGTTTAAGCTGGATATTAATGCCTATTGCGAAAAGGGCGGTACGGAAATTATTATCATCCCGCCGGCCACGCTTAAAGCGCCGGAAGATGTCAGTAAGTCAATGGATTGCCCGTTTATCAAGACCGAGTTCCCGAAAATCATCGGCGCGCTGGGCGAAGAATATTACGCGCCTGATGAATTCAAGGATGAAGGCGGATGCGCTTTTCCGGACGAGGGGATTCTTTCGTTTAATGTGGACATCCGGGCCAAAGGCGCTCCGGCTAATGATAAACCGCTCAATAAGCGCGGTAATCCTTTTACCGACAGGTGGATACAGACCGATATGTCCGGCCTGGTTGCCAAATCAATACCTTACTGGGCGACCTATCGCTGCCCCATAGAAAAATACCGCGGCACGGTTATTTTTAAGGTCTCGACCAAGAGCGCCATCTTCGGCGAGCTGTCATTTGAAAAAGAGATTGAGGTTACTGAATAGGAAGCGTAGAGCGTAGGGCGTATAGCATAGAGGATTATTATACGTTAGACACTCTATGCTCTTTGCTCTATGCTTTTAAAGTTTGCCATCAAGACTGCCCGGCAGGCCGGTCAATTGCTTAACTCCCTTCAGCCATCATTCAGGCAGTCCAGGATTAAATCCACTGAACTCGATTTGGTCACTAAGGCCGATGGCCTGTCTGAAAAACTGATTGTTAGCAGCATCACCCGAAAATTTCCCGGACATAAGATACTGGCTGAGGAGCAGTATTGCAAGAGTAAATCATCCGGATACTGTGTCGACCCATCTGATTTTACCTGGGTGATTGACCCGCTGGATGGCACCACCAACTATTCGCATCAATTCCCGTTTTATTGCGTTTCGATTGCGCTAGTCAAGGGCGATAAAACACTTTTGGGCGTGGTCTATAATCCCAATCTTGATGAGATGTTTTACGCCTCGATTGGCCATGGCGCGTATCTTAATGGTAAGCGCCTGAATGTGTCAAGGGTTCGGGCCCTGGGCCAGGGTATGCTCTGCACCGGGTTTCCTTATATCATCCGCCAGCATCCGGGCGATAATTTCCGTAACTTCCAGAGATTCTGCCTGACCGCCCAGGCCATCCGCCGGGCCGGCTCAGCCGCGCTTGACCTGTGCTATCTGGCCGCCGGACGCTTTGACGGATTCTGGGAACGGGAACTCAAGCCCTGGGACACGGCCGCCGGAGCGCTGATTGTCCGCCAGGCCGGCGGTATAACCACCGATTTCAAGGGTAATGAATACAACCTGTTCCGGGATAAGGAAATATTGGCCGGTAATAAACATATCCATCAACAGATGTTGAAGGTGATTACTCGCTGTTAAGACAATTTTTGGCGTTCCAATTTTGCTTGCCTCTTAAGATTTAATTGACTATACTAAAGTAATGCAACAGAATATGTTGAGCCAACTCAGGAACATCATTGATGCCAAACGGGTCTTTGATTCGCCCGAGGCGCGGATTGCCTCGTCTTACGATGCCTCGCGTAAACAGCATCTGCCTGATGTCATCGTTAAGCCCGTCAACACCAAGGAAATATCCGATGTGCTCAAGCTGGCCCACGTGAATGTAATCCCGGTCTATACCCGCGGCGCGGCGTCGTCGGTGACCGGTTCGGCTGTGCCAATCAAGGGCGGGATTGTTCTCGACACCTCGTTGATGAACCGTATCATTGAGATAAATCCGGTTAACCTGACAGCCACGGTTGAACCGGGCGTGGTCGTGGCTGATTTCCAGAAAGAAGTTGAAAGGCAGAATCTGTTCTATCCGCCTGACCCGGCCAGCGCCGAGTTCTGCACGATTGGCGGCAATATCGCCACCGGCGCCGGCGGCCTGCGCTGTATTAAATACGGCACCACCCGCGATTATGTCCTGGGTTTAGAAGTGGTCCTGGCCGACGGTCGGATTATTAATACCGGCAAGGGCACATTGAAAAGGGTATCGGGCTATGACCTGACCCGGCTGATGGTCGGCTCAGAAGGCACGCTCGGCGTATTTACCAGAATAAATCTGAAGCTTATTCCCAAGCCGCGCGCCCAGTCAACTATTGCCGCATTCTTTAGCGAGCCGGATAAGGCGATTCAATTCAGCATTGGCCTCTTGAGCAAAGGCATCCTGCCCCGGGCTATGGAATATATGGATGCGCTGTCATTGAGATCAGTGGCAAAATACAAACCGGAGTTGCAGGTCCCGCCGGACGCACAGGCCATGTTGCTGATTGAGCTGGACGGCGCTCCCAATGACGTGGATGAGCAGACTGGCGAGACCCGGAAACTCCTCCAGGAGGCCAATCCCATTATGTCCAAGAGGGCGATAAGCGAAAAAGAAGCGGACTATCTCTGGTCTATCCGCAAATCCATCTCCGCGGCCTTGTTCTCTATTACCGCCCAAAAGGTCAGCGAGGATATCTGCGTGCCTCGGAGCGCTATCTCTGACATACTAAAGGTTATCAGGGAAATAGAAATATCGTCCGGCATACCTATTGCCACCTTTGGGCATCTGGGCGATGGTAATTTTCATGTCAATTTCCTTATTTCTAATAAAGACCACGAGAATAAGCTCCCTTCAGCGCTGAACCGATTATTCACCCGGACTATTGAATTAGGCGGCACGCTCTCAGGCGAACACGGTATCGGTCTGACCAAGGCCAAATATTTCCCGTTGGAATGGGGCCCGGATGAGATAGCCATATTTAAATCCATTAAACAGCTTTTCGACCCGAAGAATATCCTGAACCCGGGAAAGATATTCGGATAAAAGATAGCCACGAAGACACTAAGACACGAAGGGATAAACACGAATAACACGAATGGAACGAATCTCACGAATAAGAGATGGTTTTATTCGTCTTATTCGCCATATTCGTGTGATTCGTGTTCCTCTTGGTATTTGTGTGCAGTAGTGGCAAGATAATGAATATTACTGATTTACAAAAAGAGTTAGACCGTTGCGCCAAGTGCGGCCAGTGCCGTTCGGTCTGCCCGGTCTTTCTGGCCTTGAAGGACGAGACCCTGGTGGCCCGGGGCCGGTTGGCGATTATTCAGGCACGGTCTGTTGCATTGTCATTGCGAGGGAGTCCCACTGGGACGACCGAAGCAATCTCAAATCAGACCGGATTGCCACGCTCATCCGACGTTACGTCGGATTCGCTCGCAATGACACAAGAGGCAGACGTATCTCCTCTATATACTAAAATACTCAATACTTGCTTAATGTGCCGGAGATGCGAGGAAAATTGCCCGTCCCTGGTTGAAACCGGCAAGGTTTTTAAATCAGAGCGCCAAAGAATCGCCCAGGAAAAAGGCCTGCCGTTGTTGTTGAGGTTGGGATTCAGATGGGTCTTGCCCAATCGCTGGTTGTATGACAGCGTTATGCGTATTGCGTCATGGGTTATGTGTTTAAGACCCAAGACGCCCAACGCTCCACGCTCAACGCTCGGAGTTTACACTGAGCGTAGCGAATGTGCCCAACGCCCCCTGCGTCATCTACCTTTATACTTTGCCAATCTTTTCCAACGTATGCCGCGCCTGGCTTCAAAATCCGCATTACAAGTTCGTCATTCGTCATTAGGTATTAGTCATTCGCCCACGGTGTCTATTTTCGTGGGTTGTGTTGCCAACTACATCTACCCGGAGATAATAGAGGCGCTGGTCTCTATCCTGGAGCGTCTCAAGATTCCCTATGTCATTCCCCAAACACAGGTCTGTTGCGGTATGCCGGCATTGTTATCCGGCGATGAACAGTCCGCCCAGTGCTTGATGAAAATGAATCAGGAAGCATTTAAAACGGAAACTATTATAACCGTCTGTCCGACCTGCAACCGGATGCTTACCGAAGAGTATGCTCTAAAAGGTGTGAAAGTGTTAGACGCAGTTGAGTTTTTGAATGAGGCATCTAATCTCGTCCTTCGTCCTTCGTCATTAGGCATTCGGTCAGCCTACCACACTCCCTGCCATTCCGCCGGCACCAAGGCGCCGGAGATTATCAAGGCGTTCCTTAAGACCAATACGGATTATCAAGAGATTGATGATATCTGTTGTGGCGGCGGGGGACTGTTCACCTTCAAGTATCCGGAATTATCAGACCTGATTGGCAAGGTAAGGATGGATGGCATAGAGCATATAGCAAAGAGCATAGAGGGTAAAGATTCTACGCTCGGAGTTTACACTGAGCGCAGCGAATGTGCTTCACGCTCCACGCTCAACGTCGTCACCAACTGTCCGGGCTGTCTGATGCAACTGGAATATCTGCTGTTAGGTAATCCTGACATCAGGGTGCGTCATGCCTTAAATCTTATTGCGGACGTTAATGGCGCACATAAAACGGGTCAGCCCGTTCCACATACTCATAAGTAGATTTCTTATCCGCTTCCGGGATGCTCAGCTCAAACGGCATCTCAACCGCATTGGCAATCCGGCTGACCAGTTCCAGCCCGAATTGTCCCATGACCTTTAATCCGGCCGGGCTGGTCAGGTGAATGTTATCAAGCTTGGTATGCCCGTAGATGCCACTGTAGCGATTGAGCGCGATAGACGGAATGCCTTTTTCATTAAACGGGATATTGTCGCTGGAATAGGCCGAGTGGTGGGTGGTAACCGGCAGTCCTTTTTCCCTGGCAAAGCTGTCCACGAAATTAGCCATTGA
>Ga0208373_1004161_pt1 | contig 13385 bp, 14 predicted proteins | sample RifOxyC2_FD_184036 | JGI IMG/M metagenome (GOLD analysis project Ga0208373, IMG submission 184036) | Soil microbial communities from Rifle, Colorado - Rifle Oxygen_injection C2 (SPAdes) | ecosystem: Environmental > Terrestrial > Deep subsurface > Rock core/Sediment | place: Rifle, Colorado...
CCGCCCTTACTAAAACAAAAAGGCCTCTCTCCCGAGAGGCCCATCTATTCCGATGATCCGATACTTCTTGTCAATCTATTCTGAAAATATCACCCCTGTTCTACCGCAGATAATTTAAAGATCTACAGCGCGTCGGCTTCATCCTCGATCAGTTCGTTGGCACTCTGCCCTCATCTGCATTCAAGCTCCCGTTTGTCATACGGGCAGGTCTGTGGGTCAATCATGAACGTGAAGGAAAGCTTGAGAACTGCGTCGGCAATCTGCATGGTAATCCTCTCTGCTTTTGGATGGGCTGAGAAGACACGGTACTGATTGAGCAGAGCTACAAGAGGTTTGTGCTTGCCTGGAATGAGCTTCTTCAGGCTCGCGAATTTGGGTTCCTTGTATTGATTCTCGTCAAACAACTGGACGAGCTGTCCGAGTGTTGCTTTAGCGAAAGTGGATTCGTAAAGGGACTGATCGTGCCTACGCACGATTTCAGTAATCCTTGCCTCAACCGCCGATACTGCCATAACCACGCTTGCATAGAAGCAGTAGCCGTTGAGACACTCAATGGCCTCATCTAACCTTTCACACTCAAGACAAGTAAAACGGGTCAACTTATCGGAGATGTCACTCTCGACAAAAGCCACGGAGTCCTTTACTTTGTTCAGATGGGTATCGAAACCCATAAGAGAAGACATGCGTTCCGGGATGGTAAGTTCACGGCAAGCGCTCTCGATGTCCTTGATCACAAAGACATTGCAGTCGAGATACCGCCCGCATTCGGCATACTTTTCAATATATGCTATGACTGCTTGAACGGAAGGATTTGCATGGTAGCAATCATTGTCTATCTGAACGTCCTCATGTGTAAATGGGCACCACTGCTTTCTATTACGAATGAGATCACGAAGGGTCTTAGAAAAAGGCTCAGCCCCTTTCATGTAATGTAGGAGCGTTTTCAACTTGTCATCTTCCTGATGGTTCATCGCATTGTTCCTTGTGCCAACAATAATTAGATTGATCCGGATAACACACCGAATTTTGGTTTCCTTTCCGAATAACACGCCATCAGAGCGATTACCAAAAACGCGATAAGCTCTTTATATTCATTTTGTTGCGCCCTATATCGCGGCTTATCACGGTATCTTATGCGGATCGGCATAATACAACCTCCTCGATTGGCTGAAAGCCCGTCCATCGGACTGCGAACACCCGCCGACTGGGTACATGGTCACATAACTACGACACGCTTCATATGTCAATGATTTTACAAACTCCTTGTAATCCGGGGACATCACTTATTTCCTGTCCGGCAGAACATCAAGCACCCTGTTCATCCAAAACCCCGGCGGCGGCCCCAGGTTTTAAAATCAATGCCGGTCAACCGGCATTCAGAAGGCCGCGGTATTATTAACAAATACGCGAAACCAAAAAAGTTTTGCCCTCTGAAAAAGGAGAGGAAAACCGTCATGCCAGCGCAGAACTCGAATAAACGGAGGGACACTTCCCGTATTAAATCGAAGATTATTCCGGGAAGTCCTTACTTCCAGGTACTTTACTCTGGCATGGTCCAGAAGTCACATATATCAGTTGTTCAAATTTCCCGGCGTTGGCAGCCTGCCTGATTGCTTTTCCAGTTTCTTCTCGTCTGACTTAACCCTTCTTTCCAGCTTTTTGATGTCTTCCTCGGGAGGTAGACGTTCCGGTTGGATACCTCGCTGACCGAGCATCTTGCGGACACTCTGGTTGTTCTGGACATGCTCATGAGCAATGGCGGGCTCACCATTCAGATTATCCTGATTCACATTGTGGTTGGTCATTTCCGTAGCAAGATTTTTAGCTGCAATAGTCAGGGTCGGTAAGAAATCCGCCAGCGGGCGGGTTTGAGTGATGCCGAATTTGTCTTTCATAGCTTGAGTGGTACTGCCGCCGAACAGAGCAGCATCACCCTTGGAGCGAATCCGGCCAAACCCGGCATCATCCACCCCGCGTTCATATATGTTCTGGGAGAGTGTCTTTTCTGATTCCCTGAGCCGTTCTCGAGCTTCCAGCCGGGCCTGCAGGCGCATCCGGTCTTCAATCAGCTCCTGCTTCCGGGTTTGAATGGCAAAATAGCTCTGGGCAAAAGCAATGGCTTCCTTGCGGGGATCTCCGTTTTGAGCAATCAGATAGGCTGCATAGCGGGTGAGCATGAAATCTTCGATGGGCCGTTCTGCGCCGCTGCCCAGCTTGACCATTTTCGTGACGCCACGAAAATGGTTGTTCGGATCGTAACCAGTTGTTTCGCAAGACTCAATGGCCCGTTTGATGGCCGTCATGAAGTTCTCCCAGCGGGCGTAATCCAGAGGTTCTTGAATGTCTCGGGCAAACCAGAATTCAATGCCCTCATTTGGCACTGTCTGCGCCAGGTCATCAAATTTGCTCTGCATTTTTTGGATTATCTCACTTTTCATCTGCTACCCCCTGATAAATTTCCCGGAGCGAATTCTACCTTCTCCCAATTCGACAGATCCGATCTCAATAAACGGGTGAAACTTCCCGTATTAAATCAATAAATTATTCTGGGAAGTGTCCCTACTTCCGTTCAGCAGTGTTCATACCATGCCTCCTTGATACTGTCTCTGTTCTTTAGGATTATCTCCCGTATGATATTGAGCTCTTTCGAAAAATTAGTGGCTGTCCCCAATTACTTCTGCTGACCTCTTTTTCGGTTCTTACCCGGACATTGCGTCCGGATAAATGTCCGCATAGCCGATCTGGCCCGCCACGGTGATACCTATCCGGACGTTCTGTCCGGGTCTATGTCCGCCTATGCACTATTTCACCTCGTATTGCTGGGAAGGGCCGGAACCGGTCTTTTTCACAAGCCCAAGCACCTCAAAATGCCCCAAGTGACGCCGCGCAGTTCTTGCATCAATGACCATGGCCTCGGCATATTCGCCAGATTTTGCCTTGCCGCGGGCGGCAAGCCACTGCCTCGCGAACCATCTCGAATGGCAGAGCCGGGCGTTCCTGTCGGTGCGCTTGGTCCCGGCTAAACACATTGGGAAGTTTATCTTTTAACCATTTCTCAACCTGGTCGGGGATCATCACTGCTGGCTCATCGAACTCGTGGCGCTCCGATTTACCATTAGGGTAACGGATAAGACCAAGTAAACCGGCTTGCCGCATAAGCGTCCGGGGCTCTCTGCCGAGCAAAAGGAATCCGAATCCCGTCGGAACCAGAACGCCACCTTCTTCCTTTAGAAGGCCTTGCCGAAGAAGACGCCGATTGAATGCATCAGAACCAACGGCATCCACGATCTTTGCTCTCTGACGGTACATTCCCAGAGCGTCAGAAGAGAAGTCCACAAGTTCTGCCGTCGGCAGCCTGTTTTCTAAGGGAGAAAGAGCGACTTTAGCCGGTTCCTCTTCAATCTCAGCAGCCCGTTCCGTCGCCTGCTCAAGGAACTCTTGGTTCTCCTTCTCGATGACCTCCTGAAGGTCACGGTCAAACATGTGTACAGTTACGCCCTGGCGTATCAAGTACCCGATGCCCTTGCGCGTAACGGTCGGGTCGGGGTCCTGAATTCCGACCCAAACTTCCTTGATGCGGGCCAGGAAGATTCGCTCTGCGCAAGACAGTTTCGGATACTTCCGCGCGCCCTTTGCACCGGGTTCCAGTGTAGCGAATAAAATCGAACCGTCTAGTTTGTTGCCCCGGTTCTTCCGTTCAAGAAGCGTGAACTCCGCATGATCACCGTGCCGTAGCTCTCCTCGGTAAGCGGTCTCAATAGTACCGTCGGGTTTGTACAACACAACACCCACTTTTGGATCGACTTTGCCATCAGTCCGAGGCTCAGGCACAGACTGGCGCATGACCTCAATGGCCAACTCCATCAAGTTTCGCGGATTGAACTTGGCTCTATTTGCTACCATAAGCTGCATCCTCGCTCTTGCTGTGGGTTCGTATACTCATGTCTTTCTTGCACAGATCATCGGCACCCGGCTTTGGTTTCTCCGAACATGGTTTTGGAGCTGTCTTCCAACTCTTCTCTCGCCCAACAATAATTAGATTGATCCGTATAAGACAACCTCCTCGATTGGCTCAAAGCCCGTCCATCGGACTGCGAACACCCACCGATTGGGTACATGGCCACATAACTACGGCGCGCTTCATATGTCAATGATTTTACAAACTCCTTGTAATAAAGTACGGACACTTCCCGTATTAAATCAATAAATTATTCTGAGAAGTGTCCCTACTTTCCCGGCTGCGATATCTCCGTCCACGGCATATCCGGCATTAACCGGCGGTATCCGGCAAGCGACATACTGCCGGTTAATGCCGGATTCATGTAAATTCCCGTTCAGCGCGTACGTATTCGGTTGCCCGCCCTTTTCCTCGTACCCGCAGGTAGCCCAAGTCCACAAGCTCCCTTAAATCCGTTCTTGCTTGACGTTCTTTAACCTCTTTTGCGAACTCCTTCCTGTACTTTGTCATGTTTGTCGCTTCCCCGGGCCTTATGGTTTTAAGCAAACTCCGCTGTCGCTCATTGATTTCCAAACTGATCTTCTGCCACCTTAAAATCTGGGAACACCATACCAGTTATTTTCGGAAACCGGTATGGTGTCTCCGGATTTGGGATTTCGGCAAGTTGGGAAGGTTACGACCTCACCCAACTTACATTCCTTCCAATCACTATTCACTGACAACCCCCGCCGGCAGTCTCTCCAGAAGCTTAAAAGCGTCTTTATCAAACTTGGAAAAGGCGAACCATTTTTTACCCAGATCCTTCAGAGATGCGCCAAAATGATAAACGGTTTTGCCGTCAATGATTAAAAATCTATCGTGAAAATTGGGAAATTCCTTAATCGTGATCGCCGGGTATTGCTCATTATACTTTTTTACATCCAGCGCCAGCTGTTGGGAAATCGTCTTGGTGAGAATGGTAATCTGCACTTTCTTGTCGGCTTTGGAAAGCAGAATTAAAACCGCATCATCAATGTAATTGTCAATTACAATAATCGATTTTCGGGCGGTACGAATCAGATCGGAAACAAATTGATAGGCATCAAAAATCTGTCCATCGAAAAAAATGCCTTGCCTGGGTTTGATGTCTTTTTCTTCGATGGCGTCGAAAACCTTCTTGAATTTCTCATCCGTTTCTACTTTATATTCAATCTGCTTTCTTTCAATGCCTTCGAGACGATGAAATATTTGCGCGTTGGCGGAAATAAATTTACGCATGGCAACAAAAGCATTGATGATCTGAATGCTTATTTCAACAGCCGTATTGCTTCTGAGAACTCCGGAAAGCATTGCCACGCCCTGTTCGGTAAAAACATAAGGGAGATATCGTCGACCTCCCTTTTTGTTTGAGGTCGCAAATTGCGACCTTAGAGAATTATTTTCTTCGACGGTGAGCTGAAAGCTGAATTCTTGAGGAAATCTTTCAATATTCCTTTTTACCTGCTCATTCAATCTTTTTACTTCAACGTCGTAAAGTTCGGCCAAATCAATATCCAGCATAACCTGGGCATTGCGTATGGTATAAATACGGCTTTGAATGTCGTCCTTCTTCTTGACAGCATTTCCCACCATCGATTTTTACCTTCCACCCCAACTTGAGGTCGCAATTTGCGACTTCAAAAGAATAAAGTAGGGACACTTCCCGCATTAAATCAATAAATTATCCCGGGAAGGGTTTCTACTTTCCCGTTCTTCTCAGCCGATAAGCACATCCGGCGGCACGTCGAGGGCTTGGGCAATCGCTCTCAGCGTATCGACCGTGCCCTGCCGTTTGCCGGTTTCGATCTGGGACAGGTAAGGTTTGCTGATCCCCGCCCGCCCGGCGAGTTCATCCTGGGTCAGGTTTCGCTGAGTGCGCCAGAGCTTCACCGGCGATTCGCCGGCAAGTTCTCGGCGCAGGATGTCATCAGGAACAAGAAAGGCCTTACCAGCGGTGTAGTCCGCATGGAATTCGGCAACGGCGCGCGCGTCGGCTTCATCCTCGATCAGTTCGAGAAAATGTTCATAATCGGTGTAGGGGATCACTGCGAATTCAGGGTGACCGTCCTTTTCGATAATCTGCGCTTTCATTGGTATGCTTCTCCTCTGGGTGCGATTCGCACCACGGCAATCAGCAGCGCCTGTTCGTGAATCAAGTACACAACCCGCCAGTCTCCTACCCGCAACCGATAGCCCGGATGGGTGGTCAGCTTCCGGACGTTGTTGTTGGTCGCAAACGGATCAGCCGCGACTGCCCTGATCTTTTCGACAATGAGTTCGGCCACGTTGCGCGGCATAGCTTTCAATGCCTTGCGGGCTGATTTCGAGTATTCTACTGTGAACATGGCTTATGTTAGCATATCGCAAATCGCAAAGCAAACAAATTCCAATACGGGGACACTTCTCGTATTAAATCAATCAATTATTCTGGGAAGTGTCCTTACTTTCTTTGCCATCAAAAGCTACCAGCGCCTCACTGGGACAGAGACGCTTAAGTTGATCAGGTGAAGTTGACCGGGAATGTGGGTTTCATTTAATACCATTGGCGCCTCTTCCTTCAAACTTTTTGCTGCTTTTTGAAAAAAATTAAAAACTCGTCGGGTGAAATGACTTTAGCGTCCTGGCATCGTTCAGCAGGGAAATGTTTTTTATTTCCCGTAACAAGGCATACCGCATGACTCGCAAGAGCAACTTCGAGAAATGGTTCATCATCCGGATCCGGGAGCGAATGGGACAAAGGGGAAGGCGCAACAGCCCGGCCACGATACACGATATAGTCAAGAAACGCGGCCACCTTTTCTTCTTCAAAGCCAAACTTTGGGCGTCGCAGAACCTCGTTGTATTCTGATAGAATCCTTGCATCATAGGAAAGCATCAGTTCACCGGCAGAGACCATGCGGAGGATTTGGCCGCAAGTTCCGAAGGGCGATAAAAGACCCGCTACAAGAACATTGGTGTCGATGACAATTTCCATCAGGCGCGCTTTTCACGAACAGATTGAATTTCGGCGTTGATTTCGTCCCAGGAAATCCTGTCTGTTCCCTTCTCTACCGACTTCCGCTGAAGAGAAACAACGGCCTCAACGGCACGTGCTCTGCGAAATGCTGACAGCGATTCCTCAAGATTTTTCTCGGTTATTGCCGCAAGGATGGCGATCGGCCGACCATTGCTGGTAACGACCATCTCTCTTTCGTCAGGCAGTTCTTTCCAGATTTGTGCAGACTTGCCCCTTAAATCTCGGACGCTCAAAAATTTCATGGCACTGTCCTCCCTTTGTGTGCCAGATTATGTACACAAACGTCACCCATTGTCAACTCGAAAAAACAATAAGAGAAACAGACATTTCTGTCAATGAAAAACCGTTGCAGCGATCGGGGGTTTTATATATTTTCTGCGGAAATACGGAGGAAAGGGCCATGAAAGTTATTGACAAAATTACAGAAAAGTGAACAATTTTCAACTATAGGGCGCACAGGTTATATCCTTTGACGTGCATGGGGATTGAGACAGTTTATTTGGGGAGTGATATTACATGATCAGATCACTATATGATTTTTCAAGGATTGCACGGGAAAAAGGACCGAAGAAGATGGCTGTTCTTGCCCCGGAAGATGAAGACTTCATGCTTGCGGTGAAGATGAGCTGGCAGAAGGGATATACCGAGCCGGTTCTCATTGGCAATATGGAAAAGATGGAACGGGTGGCTGAAAAAGTGGAATTCGACATCGGCGGGTTCGAAAAGATTGTAGGCAACGACAGGCAGGCTATTGCCGATCTCGGCATAAATATGCTCTTTACGGGAAGGTTGGCAATCATAAGCAAAGGTCAGATCCCCACCTCTTACATCTACCGTTCGATCATCCGGGAAGAACGCAGAGCAGGTTCAGGTATGACCGTGAGCGTCATCACGTTCTGGCAGATTCCCGGGCTTGATCACCTGGTTGCCTTCACGGATACAGGCGTCAGCATCAAGCCGAATTTGAAGGCGAAGGCAGAGATTCTGAAAAACGCCCTTTTTGTCTATCGTCTTCTGGGATACCCGAAACCGCGGATTGCCGTTCTTTCCGGCCAGAGGGAGATCGGAGGAATGCTTGACGCATACCGTGATTTCGAGCTGCTGCAGAGAGCCGCACTCGCGGGGGACTTCGGAGATTGTGAAATTGTCGATGCGACTTCGTTTACGGAAATTTTTCTTGGCGGCAGAGGGCATCTGGTTAGTGATGGCGAAATGAATATGAGGAAGATGCCGCACATCCTTCTTGTTCCCTGCCTCGATACAGGCAATATCCTCTGCAAGCTCGACTTTTTCCTTGATGTAACCCGCTGCTCTCTTGTTGCAACGTCCAGGGGACCGGTGTGCGTTCCCTCCCGATCCGACACCAGTAACAATATCTTGGAGCAGCTTGCGATGTGTGTCGTGGTGGCGGACAGGATGAAAGCGGGGGAAAAGTGAGATGCTGAAATCATTCAGAGAAGTTATTGAAGCTGCCGGGAAAGAAGATACAAAGAACTTGGCGATTTCTTTCCCGGAAAAGAAGGATATTGACCTTCTCGGCAAGGCGGCGGCTATCGGCCTTGTCAGGCCCTGCCTGATAGGTGACGTGAAAGCGATAGAAGGTCTGATCAAGGGCACTTCCCTGGCATCGCTGGAACATAAGATCATCGATGAGAAAAACTCGGACAAGGCGCTGAACATGGCGATAGGACTTACCAGGGAGGGCGGCGCCGACATGTTGATGCAGGGAGCTGTCAGTCACCAGGCGCTGATGGATGCCGTCATGGATGCAAAAAGGGGTCTGGGAAGGGAAAAGCTCGTCAGTTGCGTTTCCGTCTTCCAGTTGCCAAAGCCGAAGAAACTGATATTTGTGACCGATATCTTCATAAACAACAGGCCGAATCTTGCCGAAAAGCAATTTATCCTTGAACATGCTGTCAGGCTTGCCGGCATCCTGAAAATTGAGGCGCCGAAGGTCGCGGTCCTTGCCGCCATCGAGCAGGTAAACCTCAATATACCCTCGACGCTGGATGCGGCCATACTCGCCAAAATGTCGGAAAGGAAGCAGTTTGGTAAAACGATAGTTGAAGGTCCTCTTGACATAGACTGTGCCCTGAGCAAGGCAGCGGCAGAGAGGAAAGGAGTAAAAAGTGCGGTGACCGGAGCTGTAGATATATACCTTGCCCCGGAAATAGACACCGGCCATCTCCTGGCGGAAGCCCTTGTTTTTTTCGGAAAGATGAAGACCGCCGTGGTGGTAATGGGGATGAAAAACCCGGTGATCCTGAAGTTGCCTTTTGTTTTGGAGGAAGACAGGATAGTGGAGATTGCTATGGCAGTTTTGATGTGCCAAAAAGGAAAAAATGATGCATGAAGAATGTCGCCTGCTGATCATCAACGTCGGCTCTACTTCCACAAAAGTCGCATGGTTCAAGGGAAATTCTCCGGTAATCATCGAAACAATCCGGTATGGCAGTGAAGACCTCGCCCGTTATTCTTCTCTTAATGAACAGCTTCCTCGCCGCGAAAAGGACATTCTCGAATTTCTGAAGAAGAACGGCATCGCCTTGGAAGAAGCAGAAATGGTTGTCAGCCGTGGGGGTCTGGGCAGTCCGGCGCCTGCTGGCGCCTACGAAATTGATGAAGCCATGTGCAAAGACCTTCTGGAGGGGAAATTCGGGAAACATCCGTCAGCCTTGGGAGTGGTCATGGCCTTCTCGTTTGCCAGGAGATATGGGATGCCCGCCATCGTGATCGACCCGCCGAGCACGGATGAATTCCAGCCTCTGGCCAGGTTCTCCGGTTTTCCTGAAATTGAACGGAAGAGCGCCTTTCATGCCCTGAACCAGAAGATGGCGGCACGCAGGCTTGCCGGAGAATTAGGGAAAAAATACGAGGACATGAATCTTGTTGTGGCCCATCTGGGAGGAGGTATAACTGTTGGCGCCCATCGGAAAGGCAGGGTGGTTGATAGTACCGATGGGCTCAGGGAAGGCCCCTTCACACCGGAGCGGGCCGGTTCGCTTCCCACAACGGATCTTGTTGAAATGGCATTTTCCGGCGACTTTGACAAAAAGCAGATTTTGAGCAGGCTTGTCGGCAGGGGTGGCCTGTTCGCTTACCTTGGCACAAACGATGTTGAAAAGGTACAGGAAATGATCAGGTCGGGAGATGAAAAGGCAAAACTGGTGTATGAGGCCATGGTCTATCAGGTGGCCAAGGAGATCGGTGCAATGAGTGTTGTCCTGAAGGGGGAGATCGACGGGATAATCCTGACGGGGGGACTGGCAAACTCCACCATGATGACCGGCATGATCAGAGAGTGGGTTGGGTTTATTGCCCCTGTATTTATCTACCCCGGCGAAGACGAGATTTCAGCGCTGGCCGAAGGCGGCCTGCGGGTTTTGCGGAAGGAAGAGGTATTAAGGAAATACCCAAATTTATAATGGCACGGGCAATTATAATCACACCCCTTTTTAAGCCTTGGCGAGGAGCCGCTGCCAGTCTTCATCAACCATGTCCTGGATCTGATCGAGATCATGGTCGGTCAGATGCCGGAAACGCCCCTGGAGGCGGAAGTATTCGCGGACCAAGTATTCCCGCGGCTTGTAGTTGATCGTGTAGTTTTTGCCGTCTTCCACCTCGTAGAGAGGGAAGATGTTCGTCTGGACGGCCATGCGGGCGATCTTGACCGACATCTCGGACGGTATGCGCCAGCCCGTCGGACAGCTCGCGTAAATGTGCAGGAAGCGGGAGCCTTTTATCTCCTTTGCCTTTTGCGCCTTGCGGATCAGGTCGTCGGGAAAGGCGATGCTCGCCGTCGCGACATAGGGTATCCGGTGGGCGACGAGGGCCTCGACGATGTTCTTTTTGCGCATCTTTTTCCAGTCATGGCCGGGGGTAGTGGTTGTCCAAGCCCCGTACGGCGTCGAGGAACTACGTTGAATGCCGGTGTTCATGTAGGCTTCGTTGTCGTAGCAGACATACAGGAAATCCTCGTTGCGCTCCACCGCGCCGGAGAGGGCCTGAAACCCGATATCGAACGTTCCGCCGTCGCCGGCCCAGGCAACAACTTTGGTTTCCGTGTCGCCCAGCATGTCGAGCGCGGCCCGGACGCCGCTCGCCGTGGAAGCGGCGGTCTCGAAGGCGCAGTGGATGATGGGGGTCTTCAGGGTTGACTGCGGATACGGTCCGGCGATAATCGACCAGCAGCAGGCGGGCAGCACTATTACGATCTTTTCCCCCATGGCCTTCAGGAAGAAGCGCATCGCGATTGCGGCGCCGCATCCGGGGCACCCGACGTGCCCGGAGAGCATTAACTCGCGTTCCATTAATTCAGCATCCATGGTCCTTCTCCTTCAGACCGATCCATACCCCGTTTTCATCGGGAGTGGCGGTCGCCTTTGTTTTTCGATAGATATCCTCAATCACGTCCGGGGTGACATCGCGTCCGCCGATGCCGGCGATATATCCGAAAACGAGTGGTTTGGGGGAGAAGTTGCAGAGCGCGGCCCGCAGTTCCTGGGCGAAAATTCCGCTGGTCCCGAACGAAAAGTTGCGGTCGATGACGGCCACTTTCTGAACATTTTTGAGCGCTTCCCGCAGAAGGTCAGTCGGGAACGGACGAAACAGGCGAATCTTGAGGAGCCCGACCTTCTCCCCCTGTTCCCGGAGCTTCTGCACGACGAGACGGGTGGTGCTGGTGATTGTCGCGGAGGTCAGAAAGACGATCTCCGCATCGTCGCAGTTGACCGTCTCGATCGCACTGTACCGGCGGCCGAAAATGGAGGCAAATTCCGCTTCGATCTGCACTTCCTGCGGCAGGACGTCCTCCATCGCGAGCGCGATGTCGTTGCGCATCTCCATGTAATCGCACGGGGGAACAAGCCCGGAAAAGCTCCGCGGATCGGCGGTAGACATCCGGAAACGGGGTGCGTAGGGAGGCAGAAAACGGTACGCGTCCTCCTCGTTCGGAATGTCAACCGGTTCGTAGGTATGGGAAAGGTAAAATGCATCCAGAACCACCATGACCGGCAGGTTGACCGCTTCGGCCAGCCGGTACGCGATCAGCGTCGAGTCGAACACCTCCTGGCCGTCTTCGCAGTATATCTGAATCCAGCCGGTGTCCCGCTGGGAGAGGCTGTCCGTCTGGTCGGCCCAGATATTCCAGCCCGGGGCGAGCGCCCGGTTCACCTCCGCCATGACGATCGGCAGGCGGGCGCCGGAAGTCCAGTGCAGAAGCTCGTGCATGTACGCGAGTCCCTGGGAGGAGGTCGCCGTAAAGGTACGCACCCCCATGAGCTGTGCCCCGATCAGGGCGGCGAGGCAGGACTGCTCCCCCTCCATCCTCATGAAACGGGCCTGCATGAGTCCTTTTTCACAGTAATCCGATATGGTTTCCACGATATGGGTCTGCGGCGTTATCGGGTAGGCAGAGACTACCTGCACATGCGCCAATCTGACCGCTTCCGCGACCGCCTGACTTCCCTCGATGACCCTTCTCATTCGCCTTCCTCCTTATCCAGGGACATCGCATTGCGCGGGCACTCCACAACGCAAATCCCGCACCCCTTGCAATAGTCGTAATTTATCCGTCGGGTGTCCCCTTCCCTGATGACGGTGACATCCGGGCAGAAGAGACGACAGTTATCGCAGTTGTTGCAGACGCCGCAATTGAAACAGCGCGCCGCCTCTTTCATTGCCAGTCCCGCGGAGATCTTGAGGTCTATTTCTGAAAACGACCGGCAGCGTTCTTCTACGAGAAGACGGGGTTTCTTAATCCGGGGCGCGAAAGAGAAATAGTCGGTGTTGATCTCGGCATAGTCGACGACATGATTGCTCCTCAGTTTGCGCTCCCCACCGAGGTGGATTTCCAGGGACTGGGCGCTGCCGTCGCCGACGGTGCAACCCGCAAGACCAGACGCGATCTCCGCGGCGCCTTCACGGAAAAATATGTCAAGGGCAATAGCCGCCTGCTTGCCGGAGGCGATGGCGTGGGTGACGCTTTTTGTATCAGTGGCCAGATCGCCTGTGTAAAGAATCGGTCGCCGTCCTGTGCCGCTGACGATGCGGGAGTGGCTGAGGACGAGTGTATCCGGGCCCTTCCCCGGCGGTTTCATCCATGATTCCTGCGGCTCCGCCCCGATTGCCCGGATGATGCGCCCGACCGTCACGGCCTCGTTGCTGCTTCCGTCGGGAACAACGCGGGCCCTTCCCGCTTCCTCGCCGGCAACGATCATTCGTCGCAGCGAAAGAACCAGCAGGTTCCCATCGCGTTTAATCTCCGCTGGGGCGACAAGCTCCCGGATTATCACCCCTTCTTCGATGGCCATCCGGATCTCCTCGACGAACGCGGGCATATCCTGCTGCCGTCTTCGGTAATAGATGACGGCCTTTCCGCCCAGGCGGACGACA
>Ga0208373_1004163_pt1 | contig 13383 bp, 19 predicted proteins | sample RifOxyC2_FD_184036 | JGI IMG/M metagenome (GOLD analysis project Ga0208373, IMG submission 184036) | Soil microbial communities from Rifle, Colorado - Rifle Oxygen_injection C2 (SPAdes) | ecosystem: Environmental > Terrestrial > Deep subsurface > Rock core/Sediment | place: Rifle, Colorado...
AACCGCCAGCTCAAGCTAATTCAGACGTGCGGGCTGGTTGCTGCGCTACTGGGACAGCGCGAGCGGACTGAGCAGGAGATGGTCAAAGAAAGAGAAAGACGCAGAATCGGCATCCGGGAATAGACGCCTTTACCGGATTCACCGAAGTCCACAAACTCCAATAGAGTCTTTGACTAGGCCAAAAGCCAATGCAAAGACTCTATCTTTTTTTAAACGAATATAAGGCTGATTTGTTATAATAAGATTATGAAAAAGATAATATTTATCATTCCACCAAAAGATTTTCGAGATGCAGAGCTTTTGGAGCCGAAACAGATTTTGGAACAAGCTGGCATTAGCATAACAATTGCCTCCAAAACTGCTGGAACGATCGTTGGAGCAGATGGAGCCGAGGTTACGGCCAGTCTGAAAGCGGACGAAGTCAACCCAAACAACTATGATGCTATCGCCTTTATTGGTGGACCAGGAATGGTCGATTTTGTTGACGACGAACAGTTCATCGATCTGGCCAATCAATTTAATTTTGCCAAAAAAATAGTGGCGGCAATTTGTGTGGCACCGATGATTTTAGCTAATGCCGGTCTTTTAATCGGAAAAAAAGCTACTGCCACATCTTGGAACAGTGTCCCAACTGATTTAGTAAACAAGGGCGCAATCTGGTCTAACGATTTTGTTGTCTCTGACGATAAATTTATAACTGCTAATGGCCCAAAGGCTGCTTTGGAATTTGGTCAAGTTTTATTAAAAAAATTAACAGCCTGAAGTTTAAAGTGCGCTTTTTAAATTTATGATAAACTAAAGATATCTAAATAATTTTATGGTCGAAGCAACAGATCAAGAAAAAAAATCTATTAAATGGCAAGCTCCTGAATTTCATTTTTATGAAAAGAGTGGTCTCTGGTTTTCTAAATTTTCAATCATTGCAATACTCTTGATCATTATTTTCATTTATCTGGGCATTGTTCAAAAACACTTTTCATATTATTTAGCAGCTGGCGTAGTATTGGCTGCTACTTTGGCTTTATTCAGCCAAGCTCGCGTCAAGCCTGAGCCTGTAAATTTTCACTTAACTGAAGATGGAATCGAATTTTTAGGTAAAAAACATCTGTGGGAAAATTTAAAAAATTTCTGGGTTTCTGATGACGCGGTCTATTTTGAGAGTAAAAATAAAATTTCCATTCCTATTTCCATGCCGCTCGGCGACCAAGATGCTAACCAACTTCGAAATTATCTACTGCAATATTTACCAGAAAAATCTGATGGCGGAGAAATGCTTTTTGACAAAGTAAATAAATTATTTAAATTTTAATAACGGCTCTGGTATTTAACTAACAATCAAGTCAAAAAAATGTTAATCATTTGTTAATAATTGTTTCGTCATAATGAAATTAGACCTCAAACAGGTCTTTTTTATTTCTAATTTTTTATTATGTCCGAAGAACAACAAAATGGCGGTTTTAAAAAACCGCTAGCCTCTGAAATGATTCGAGGCAAAGGGACCAGCTATTATATCGATATTCGCTTGTCCAAGAACGACACACCCTATTTATCAATCTGCACCTCGCGTCGCCGCGCTGGTCAAGAAAAGCCAGAACGTAACTGCATTTTTATCTTTCAAGATGACCTGCAAATATTTTTTGAAGGCATAAACAGAATTGCCGAAGCTGCCGAGAAGGTGGCTAAATAACAGATTACTTTAAATGATAGTCAGTGAATATTTGTTTAAGATCAGTGGTTTCTTTAACCCTAAACCGAGGTAAGGCATATATACTGTATTTTTCTAAAGAAGCAAAATCAAAATCGGTGGTAACCGCTGTAGAATATCCAGCTTTTTTAACTGCCTGCATTACCTTTTCATCGTATTTACCAGATGGATAACAAAACGAAACTACTTCTTTGGCAGTTATGCCTTCGAGTTCCACCTTACTATCTTCGAGTTGCTTATTGATATTCGCGTCACTAGCGTTTGTTAAATTTGGGTGAGAGACCGAATGCGAGCCAATTTCGATATTTTCACTAGATAATTGTTGGATTTGATTTGATGTTAAGTAGCCTGGTCGATCGATTTTATCTGTGATGACAAAAACTGTTGCCCGAGCGCCGTATTTGGTCAAAATCGGCCAGGCGTTGGTATAAAAATCGCCATAGCCGTCGTCAAAGGTCAATATAACTGAAGGCTCAAAAACTTTGTGATTGGCAAAGTCGGCTAAGGTAGCTGTTTTAAAACCTTTGGATTGAATAATTTTTAAATGCTTTTCCAAGGCAGAAGGAGAAACAGACAAATTTTTTCCAACGCCATCACTCTGTAAGTCTGGGTCGCGGATGTAGTGATACATCAAAATTGGCAAACTTTTTTGATAGTTAACCATAAAAACTACCGACACAAAAACTAAAATAATGATTAAAAAAAGATAAAATTTATCAATTTTCACAAGATTATTTTGATTTGATAAAATCTATAACCGCTTCTACTTCTTGGGCTGGTGTCTGTGAGCTAGAATCAATCACCAACTGATAATATTTTGGATCCAAATAGTCAGATGCTTTATAAAGCTCAGTATAGTTTTCGAGGTTATTTTTATCTCGATCTAGAATTTCTTGTCGGGCCTTTTTAACAGGTATTTTCTCCCGACTGGCGTATCTTTTAGAGCTAATTCTCGAATCACAAATACATAAAATTCTTAAAATATCACTATAATTTCTGCTTTGCCAGCCACATAACCGAGATTCTAAAATTTTATTTTCCTTTCTTTTGATCGTGCTGATCATCTGTTGATCAACAGATTGGTGAACTGACTTTGGTAGTTGATGAATCTGATCAGCAGATAGATGATATTTTTTCGCATTTTCTCGCTGTAGAGATGAAACAGAAAAAATAGGCCAGCCTAAAATGCTGGCTAACTGTTTCGTTAACAGCGATTTTCCAGTGCCTGAAGCACCAGAAACAGTAATAAGTCTGAAAGGATTATTTTTTATCTCCATTATTACTGAATGTAATGGCCGAAAGAAGTGCGATAGCTAAAATAACAGCTATCAACCCGATTATTGTCTGAATCGTAATGGGTCCATAGCCAAAATCAACTATTGAAGCTGACGTTTTTGGGAATAAGTTAATAATCCCACTGATAAAAAGTAATAATGGCGCTATAATTTTACGGATCATAAGTGAGTTTTATGCTCTTTCTTCAGCTATATCACCTATCACAGGTAATTTGAATTTCTCACCAGAGTAGGCTTTAACCATCAAAACTATCCATAAAACGAAAGATGCCAAATTAATAAGCATGACTATAACACTGACAAATGGGATAAAACCAAAAACGATATTAATGATCGACAATCCAGCAAAATAGATAATCGATTGCATGGCATGAAAACGAACATAGGGATCTTTACTGATCAAATACAAGATTAAGCCAGAAACCCATCCAGCCAAGTAGGCCAGAAGTCCGGCTACTTTAGGATCAAGAGTCGTGGTACCACTCGACATTTTTTCTTCTTCTTTAGCCATTATTTTTTGTTACCAATAAATTATTTATTAAGCTGTTTTTTAATAGCCTGGCTACCAGCTTTAGCTGCAGCAATAGTTTTTTCAGTCACATCTTTAGCTGCATCTTCACTTTTTTTAACTAAATCTTTAGCGCCCTTTTCAACGTTCTTGGCCTTTTTCTTAATAAGCTCCCGAGTCTCTTTGCCAGCTCGAGGAGCAAGTAACAGCCCTCCAACTGCGCCAGCCACTGCACCAACAATCGCTGCTCCTACCCATTTTTTTGTTGATCCCATTTGTTTTATTTAGAGTTAAATTATTTCTTCTTCCACTCCTTGATCGCCTCTTTAATATGTTTGCCGATCGAAATAGTTTCGACAAGTTTTGGTATTACGTCTTCGGCTCTATCAAGAATGCGGTGGCCTTTTTCAGAAGCGCTATCAACAAATTCTTGAGTAGTGCGGGCAATTTTGCGCAATTGATTTAACAGATCGAAACTTAAAATGGCGCAAATAATCATTAAAATTAACATTACTGACATAAAGATGATCGCGACTAAATAAAATACTTCTTGTAATGACATGTTTCCTCCTTTTTATTATTATAACAAAAGATTAGAGAAAACAAAAAACCACCTCTCTTGTCTAATCTATATTGCCTTGAGCACTTTTTCGCCCTCATGAATTTTTTGACCGTCAGCCACGCCTTCAACTTTGATACCAATTTCATCGCCAACTTTAGCCTGTTCAACAATCTGCTGGCTAATTTGCATCGAACTAACAACTTGCTCAATCCCAGCCCTTTCAAACTTAATCTTATCGCCGTTCTTGAGTTCACCCGACAACTTTAAAGCAGCCACGGCAATTTTATCAAAAAAATGAGAGACCGCACCAACCTCCTTCCATCCTTCTTGTGACTGTGTTTGATCTTCATTCATCGTAATTATTTAGATATAAAATAGCACTTTTACTTTACCACAATCATTACTTTCTGACCACTGGCCACATTGCCACCATTCCAATCGTGAATCGCATCCCATAAAACTGACTTGTCATAGATATAACCTTCACCGCGGCGCGTGCCAGGATCATTGGTGATAATTCGTCCATCAGAAAGCCAGCCTCGCACAACAAGCATATGATAAAGTGGGCCAGGGGCTTTAAAGTTTGGATTTTTTAGTTCTCGACCAGCCGCTGGTAAAATGACCGGATTATTTTGAGCGATTTGTTCTTTAATTTGTTTAAAATCGGTTAGCGGAATTACTTTGGCGGATTTGTATCCGAGCATTTCGCGAGCCACACGAGCTATTTCTTGGGCATTATTACTTTTCCAATCAGGTAAGTTTACTTCTTCCCATTTTTGAATTTCTCGTAAGGCATTTTCTTGATCATCTTTAGATGCAAAACCGCGATTTTGATAAAAACGATTAATCATAAGCAGAGATGCTTCCTCGCACATTTCTTCGTCAAATGAGTCCCATTTGGAAAACGGCGCCTGCGAGGTAAACGGAACGGCTAGGTTGATTTCGGAAGGAATTTCGATTGGTTGCGGTTCAGATGACAAAGAAGAAATAGAATCAGAATTTTCGGAAATTTCTTTAAAAATTTCCGACTTTTCTTGATCTTTGTCCTCTTTATCTTCTTTATCTTCTTTCGCCGGAATTGCCTTCGGCAATTCAGGCTGCCTAACCTGCCACCACCAATCTTTAATATTCGCACGATAAAACCACCCGCCAATTAAAATAATTGCCGCAACTATTAAAACTAAATATTTTAAGACTTTTTTCGACTTTCGTCCTTCTTTAGTCATACCCCAAAACTACCTTAATTCAATCAATTTATCAACTTGAGCTTTCTTTTATTTCTTACTCCTTTTTGAACTATTGAGACCAAATGGTTTCTTTTTTATTTTCTGACTGATTAACAGATCTTGCCAATATAAATAATAGATCAGATAGGCGATTAATGAACTTTAAAACATCTGATAGTTCGGTTATATTCAATCGGACAACTGAACGCTCGGCCCGACGGCAAACCGCTCGAGTTAAAAATAACTGAGAAGCGACCAGATGTCCGCTTGGCAAAATAAAATGATGTAATTCTGGTAACTGTTTTTCAAATTGTTCGATCCACATTTCTAATTTCTGTGTATCTGACGACGATACCGCCGGTACAGGCACGCCATGGCGTGCCTGTACGTTAGAAATTTCCAAAGATGCAACCTGCGCCCCAATCACAAAACACAAATTTTGAATATATGCAAGGATTTTGTCGATTTCCTGTAGAGACGAACGGCCGTTCGTCTCTACGAGCGACCGAATAACCCCGATTGCCGAGCTCAATTCATCGATGTTGCCGATCGCCTCAATTATATTTGAATCTTTTGAAACTCGTGCACCGCCAAAAAGCCCTGTTGTTCCCTTATCGCCAGTTTTGGTGGTAATAGACATAATATGCAATTTCTAATTGACCTAATTGACCTAAATTCTAAATAACTCCCCATCTGTCATTCCCGCAATTAGTGATTAAACTGAAAGCGGGAATCCAGTACCTGTATAGTTCCCCGCCTTCGCGGGGACAGCGTCTGGATCCCCGATCGGAGTCGGGGATGACAATGCTGTGTTAGTTTTTTTACTCATTGAGATTTGGGATTTTATTAGGTTAATTAGAAATTAGATATTAGAAATTGATTCTTTATCTTTATTTAGAGGTTCTTTTTGGTAAACAATATTTCCCCCAACAATCGTATATTTGGCATTGAAGTCCTTATCCAAGATTGTGATGTCAGCATCATAATTTTCAGCTAATTGGCCTTTTTTAGTTCCCAACTCTAAAATTCTGGCTGGAGTAGTTGAAGCCATTATTGAAATAATTGGCAAACTTAAGCCAACTGATTTATAAAGATTTTTTACAGCCACATTCATGGTCGAAATTGATCCAGCTAAAACTCCGCTCTCTAACCTAGCTGATCCATTTTTAACATGAACATTTTGCCCGGCAAATTCATAGGTTCCATCATCGAGGCCTGTTGGTAAAATTCCATCAGTAACGATAGCCACTCGCTGAGGCCCCTTTGTTTTAACTAAAAGAGAAATTGCTGCTGGGTGAACGTGAAATAAATCACAGATAATTTCGCAGGTTAGCTCATCACTCACAAGGACTCCACCAACAGTGCCTGGTTCACGGTGGTTAAATTCACTCATAGCGTTAAAACAGTGCGTCACATGCGTTGCACCAGCTTCAATCGCTTTTTGAATATCTTCATACTTGGCGTTAGTGTGGCCAATGCTAGCCAAAATATCACGATCTTTTAAAATTTTAATCATTTCAATGGCTTTTGGTAACTCTGGAGCAATAGTCATCATGCTGGCTGCAGCTGGCGCAATTAACTCTTCAAGATCTTTTTCATTTGGATCAATAATATAGGTTTCAGGATGCGCGCCACGTTTTTCTTTAGAAATAAATGGCCCTTCATGATAAACCCCTAAAATTTCCGCGCCACTTTTTTTACTGCCAAGTAGCCAAGAAGCTGCTGCCCCGACATCAGACATATCAACTACTGGAGCCGAATAAGTCGTTGCCTGCCAGCCAGTAACACCGGCACTGGCCAAGTGTTTGCTAATACTTCTTAAAGACTGTTCCGTATCTTCCATTACATCATGGCCGCCACCCCCGTGGACATGCAAATCAATAAAACCTGGAAAAACCATATCTGTTTCATCAAGTGATATTTTTTGATCAGCCTTTTCATTTTCATCGAGCGAGGTTATTTTCCCTTTGTCGACAGTTAAAGCTTGATTGGTTTTAATTTTATCTGAAAACACAAATTGTCCGCCTGATATGGTCAACATACTGTATCTAATTTAATTTCGCTTATTTTAATATTAACAAAATATAGCAAAGTTCTCATATATTGATGAAAAACATTTTTGATAATGCCTTCTAGAGCTCACTTTGTATATTGATAAACAAAAGTTAATCATTTGTTAATAATTGTTTCGCTACGATAGTATTAGCGCTTCTCGAGGGCGCTTTTTTAATTTCATTCCAATAACATCCGAGTGTAAACGAAGGTGTTATTGGCTAAATGAAATTAAACCCGCCAAAACGAAACCTATTTACAGATTTCTGATACTCAGAATACTGTAAGAGGTTGAGTGACGGCGGGTTAATCCGCCTACGATGAATCTAGCCGGCCGATAGATCAAACAGACGGATTTTTATCCCTAATTTATCAAGATGAAAAAAGGATTCATTTTATTACGTTCGATTTTTATGATCGGAGCGATTGCTGCCTTAATGATTGCCGCTTCGGGCGCAATCTTTAAAGATTCTGTTGAGGTCGATGAAAATAACTTTGCCTCAGGAACCATCGACATTTCAGCTAACCCGCCTGATAATGCCATTTCCATGACCAACATGAAACCAGGCGATAGCGTAACGAGCACTCTGACAGTTGTAAATTCAGGTACTCTGGATTTTACATACGACATGTCAGCTAAAAAAGATGCGGGAATTTCAGCCTTTTATGATGTGCTGGAGGCCAAAATTGAGCAAGGCGGCGCCACTTTATACCAAGGCCCGCTTAAAGATTTGTTGCAGTTGACAACTGGGCGAAGGCAGATTAATGCTGGCGCGTCTGAAGATATTGCCATCACGGTTAGTTTGCCTTTGACCGCAGATACTTCTTTAGCGAATAAAAATACCAAAGTGGCTTTCACTTTTGACGCTGAACAGTTGTAATAAAAACGCGTAGAGACACGCTGCAGCGTGTCTCGAAATAGAACCTTGAAAAAGAAAAAGGTGCGGGAGGGCGGGCCTTGTTAGACCACGCCCCCTCGCACCCATCACACCTGACCAACATTCTCTTCCCGAAACCAATCCGCCATTAAATCGTTTTCTGGCGGGGTAGGTTGTTCGGGTTTGAGCAAGTATTGAGACGCTTTTTCTGCACACGAATCACATTGCATGGTATGCGCCTCAATTGCTCGAACTCCTTCAGGAGACAATTGGCCTGCTGCATATGAGCGCAGCATTGGCTCAATCTGAGAGCAGATCACGATAATCACCTCCTTCCTTTCTTCAAAATAGATAACTATTATTTATATCATAAATATCCCCATTATGTCAATAGCAAAGCCTCAAAAGACGATAATATCAAAATATATCGATTTTCTCAAACAACCCAAAATTCAACGAATTTTAAAGGTGGCGGGGTATTTGCTGGTGGTGGTCGGATTTACAATAATTATCAGTTTGGCCATTTTTAGTAGTGGGAGGCCGTTTTCGAACAGATTATTTGCTATTACCTCTGGCAGTATGCGGCCAAAAATTCCGATGGGCAGCTTAGTTATGGTCGAACCACAAAATACGTATAAGGTAGGCGATGTAATAGCTTTTCGCGACGAAAAGCGAATTGTCACCCACCGCCTAGTTTCGGTTAATAGTCGAGGTGAGGCAAAAACCAAAGGAGATGCCAATAACGAAGCTGACCGCCAAATTATCAAAAGTGATCAAATTATTGGCCAGGTTGTTTTTAGTATGCCTCGGCTAGGACGACTGTTAATGCTTTTAAAAACTAAAGTTGGAGTAATTTTACTAGTTGTTTTGCCAGGAGCTGTGCTGATATGGCAAGAAGTGATTCAACTGATTGACTATTTTAAAATATCTAATTCCTAATTTCTAATTACTAATAAAATTTAAAATGTCTAATGATAAAAGCAAGATATTTGACTTGGAGGAAAGAACCGCAAAATTCAGTGAAAACATTATTGAATTTACTAAAAAAATTCCAAAAAATACAATTACACTTTCATTAATTACCCAACTTTTACGAGCTGGCACAAGTGTGGGCTCAAATTACAACGAAGCAGACTGCGCCGAGAGCAGAAAAGACTTCGAGCATAAACTCGGAATATGTAAAAAAGAATCCAAAGAATCAAGATATTGGTTGAGAATTATTTGCACAGCTGCACCTGAATTAAAAACAGAAGCAAGATTATTATGGAAAGAAGCGAATGAGTTGAATTTAATATTTACCGCTATAGTAAAGAATTCACGTACAAAACAATAATTGGACATTTTAGAAGGTTTTTCTTTCATTAGAAATTAGAAATTAGAAATTTCATCAGAGTCCTTTATTAAGCACAGCTAAGCGTGGGTCTAAAAACTTCCCATCTTTCTGCAAAGTTTTTCCATCGAGCAAAACTTCTCCCCCGCCGTAAGCCGGTAACATCGGGATAGTAATATCCCAGTGGATGTCTGATCTGTTGCCATTATCAACGTTGACGACTTTTCCATCATACATTTCCATTTCATATGCTTTACCTGGTGTAATATGAAAAGATCCACCAACTTTTTCATTGAGCAAAGGATTGAACAGCCGTTGACGTAAGCCAGGATTAGTGCCGAGTGCTACTTCACCAAAATATCTGGCGCCCTCATCGCGATTTAAAATATTTTGCAGATATTCCCCACCAACTCTGGCCTTCTCATTTTGAATTTTCCCATTTTTAACTTTAAAATAGATATCTTCCATAATATGGCCGTCATAAGAGTATTTTCCCGCTGCAAAAAGTTGTCCTTCCACTGACTGTTTGACTGGCGAAGAAAAAACTTCAGACCCAGGAAAATTACAGTCAATGGTTGAATTAGCAAATCTCATTGGTTCAATGTTCATAGCTAGTTCTGTTCGGCGTCGTGGATCAGGATCGTTTGTGTTAGCTTTTAAGGTTAAAATAAAAGCTTTATCGAGCAGGCCAACTAACACTTTTTGCGCTTCTTCGATTTTTTGCCATGGCTGATCACAAGACTTTAAAAATAGTTCAACATATTCAGCGTAATCCAAACCTTCAAATTCTGCTTCTTGAATAGTTGGCCATAAAATTAAACACCAACGGGTAAAGTTCACTCGATAGTCGCCACTAATGGGCCGCCCGGCGCGAGTGGCCATAGCCATTTTTTCAGGCGGAACCGTAGCCATCGTTTCGATGTCACGGTTAGCGCGGATTATAAAAACCACATCAGCTTGCTGAATTTTTAAATCTATAAAACCAGTACTGCGCATGATATCTCGCTCGGACGAATAGGTAGCGAGAACCGTGGACATTTCAGCATCTCGAACATGCGACATTACCCGAGCGCCTTTTTGGATTGATAATCGGGCGAGTTCGTGAGCTAGCTGTCGACTGTCACTATCATAAGTAATCAAAACATGCTCGCCCTTTTTAACTTTAGTCGAAATATTAACCATAGCCTGAGCGATTGGTTTTAATAAACTATCTTTGATCTTGGGAATCTCTGGATATTTGGTTTTTTCAAATAGATCTTTAGCCATATTGATATTGTATATTGTTTTTAGGCTGGGCTCCACAAGTGGAGCCCAGCCTAATGTACGGATCCAAATTAATGTGGATGTTCAAATTCCCACAATAAATCTGAATAATCCCCAATCCGAGGGATCGACTTGGGCGTCTTTCGAGGCCTTTCATCACCTTCTTGCCTCCGACGTTTTCTCGAACGCTCGGCATTATGTCGCTGTGTTGAAGGCTTTTCGTAATGATACAAAGCTCTGATTTGTTCCATCAGGCCTTCCTTACGAATTTTTCTTCGAAAGCGTTTAAGAGCGTTATCGAGGGTTTCATCATATCTGACTTCAACCTCAAGGTTAGTCGGCATTTTCCCACTTCCTTTCTTTAGAACTCTTGATCTATTTTCTCTTAATTTTTAAATTTGTCAATCTTTAGCTCTAATACTGGTTTTAATGACTGACAAATCATTTAATTCCGCTATCGCTGATTTATTGAACTTTTACAGATTCATTCCTGATTAAAAAGTGTCTAGATAATAACTACTGACCTGTTTCCAAAACATCTTTGGTTCTTCGAGAACATAAAGACCGATCTCGCGGAGGTTAAATTCGTGCTTGGGATAAAAATCTTTTAGATCAGACATGATGCGCCGAAGATCATCATCGTTCATCTTTTTAGCCAGAGTAATGTGTGGGTGAAATGGTAGCTGACTAGCAAACTTTTGATCGACGAGTTGGCTGATCGATTTATTAATTTGGCCATGTAAATTATCAAGTTCTTTCGACGGAACGATATGATAAAAAATAACATTCTTACGATTGGAAAATTTGCATAATCTTAGTTACTCCTCTTTTCGCCTGGCCAAAAGTACGATTGCGCCAGCCAACAGGGCCATGCCTACGCCGCCGATAATGATCCACTGTGGAATTTCCAAGAGATAATCACGCATTTGCTCCAGAACTATTATTACCAAAGCTACAATTCCCCAAGTTCTAATTAATTTATAGTGTGAGGCAATGCCGACCAAAATCAACAAAATTCCTTCGATGCCCAACATTAAACCATACCACTGACTTTCGTCGCCCATGGCCTGAAAAAGCAGCGGAATAGTTAAAAATCCTAAAGCGGCTATGGTAAATAAATCTTGATTGGAGCGCTTTTTCTGTAGATGACTTAAATAAGCCAAAACGGCAAAATAAGCTGTCCAGATAAGCATATAAACTTGCGTCTCTTCTTCTCCTAAAAACTTTAAATACCAGTTAACAGCTACCAACATCACTGCCGCGCCAATAGCCTGACCAGTAAAATTTTTGTATCGATAATAAACCGCTGAGGTTAATCCACCAGTTAAAAATAGAGATAAAATCGGCCAAGCGCTGCCTTGGCTGTCTCTGACTAAATAATAAAAAACTCCCCAAAAAGCAGGAATTAGTGCTGTATATGAAAGTACTTTGTTGCGCTTTTCATCCAACAAAAAGCTGATGGCCACGATTATTAACGCTCCACCGAGCATGACCAGAGGATAAAATTCGCGACCAACTAAAAATGTATTACAGATTTGGTTGAGGGCGGCAATGTAAAAAATCATGGAGATTGGCAGAATTAGGCCTATGCCTTCCACGAAACTAGCTACAAAAACCATCACCGTTAAAGCAAAGCCGACACCAACCATAAACCACGGATGATGCCCCGATGCTAGTATAAAAGTAATTAAAATAGCTACCCAGTAGCTAATAGATAAAATTCCCTTATTTTGACTTTCCAAAGTCTTGTTGGTTAGCCATTTTACTAAAAGTATTCCGACGCCAATTAATAGATAACAGACAGATTGAACTTCTGGCGTATTTTGGACATGCCAGAAGGCAAAAACAGAATATGGCAAAGATAATATTCCCACCAGAGCTAAGATCAAGTTAAAGTAAAATTTGGCTGGCACAAAGAAATAAAGGTTGATGAGAATTGTTAAAACTAAACCAAAGATTAAAATTTTAGGATCATCGATTAGTAGCAAATTAGCCAAAATGGCCACTAATCCGCCAATGGCCATTAAAGAATTAGTTTTTTCATTGTTCCAATATTTTTTTACTACCTCATAAACAACTAGATAAACCACAGATAAGCCGACAAGTAGCGAGGCGATGATATCGTAATCCACGCGGTGGCCCTGGATTAAAATCGAAAACAGGCCGATCGGGAATAATAGTAGCGATAATGAAAAGTTGTTGGTTGATTTATCTTCTTCTTCATATAGAAAACTTTTTATTAAGTAAAAAATTCCTGCCAAAAGAATATTTAAGCCGAACTGACTTGAGCCATCCGAAAATATCAGGCTAGCTGAGATAGCCATAGATACTGGCAAAAAGATTTGGCTAGTGTTATCTAACGGATCTGCGATGATTTTGGGAAGCTTTTTAACCTTGACGATTAGGGCAAAGATAAGCGCCAAAATCGACATGCCCCAAAATGACCAGTAGATTGGCAAATCAAACAAATTTATTGAAGATTGAAAAAGCGATAGAGCAGTAAATGAAGTAAGGTAGCCAATGTAAACCTGTTTGATAATGGCCAGCGTAACGACGTAAAAAGC
>Ga0208373_1004165_pt1 | contig 13374 bp, 12 predicted proteins | sample RifOxyC2_FD_184036 | JGI IMG/M metagenome (GOLD analysis project Ga0208373, IMG submission 184036) | Soil microbial communities from Rifle, Colorado - Rifle Oxygen_injection C2 (SPAdes) | ecosystem: Environmental > Terrestrial > Deep subsurface > Rock core/Sediment | place: Rifle, Colorado...
ACCAGAACTATTCCTCAAGCCCATATTTTAGTTCATGATACTTTTAATCAGTCAAAACGGTCAGGTTATAATACTGGACCTTATCGGGCCGTAAAAGCTTTTTTAACTGCTGTTCCTAAAAAACGTTACCAAGTTATAGCTACTAGTACTGGCCTACCAGGCATGACTTTTTTATATCATCAAAAAATATGATTATTACAAAATTAATCGGTGGCTTAGGCAATCAGATGTTTCAGTATGCGGCGGGTAAGCAAATTTCTACGACCAATAACACCAAACTGAAACTTGATGTTACAGGATATGACCATCAAGTAGGTATTACACCAAGAAAATATATGCTCGACATTTTTAATATTCAAGCAGTGCCGGCCGGTAAAAGTGAAGTTTGGCGGCACCGTTTAACGATGGCAATGTTTAGGCATCATAAAATTCAGCAAAAAGACATTCATAATATACATCAATTTCTGGCAATTCCCGATAATAGCTATCTGGAAGGTTATTGGGGCAGTGAAAAATATTTTAAAGGTGTCGAAGGCATAATTCGTCAAGATTTTACTTTTAAATCCAGGCCTGATGTGGGAAATAAAAAACTAATTGAAAAAATAAAAAACTCAATGTCTATATCTATTCACATCCGTCGCGGCGATTATGTTTTAGACAAAAAGACCAATCAGTTCCACGGTGTTTGTAGTTTAGACTACTATCTGCGGGCAGTTAAATTAATAACTCAAAAAGTCTCTCGGCCCCATTTTTTTGTTTTTTCTGACGATCACCAATGGGCAGAAAAACACTTTAAGCTTCAACAGCCAATGGAGGTAGTTAAACATAATTATAGAAAGAATCACCATGAAGATATGCGCTTGATGACTTGTTGCCATCATCATATTATTGCTAATAGTTCGTTCAGCTGGTGGGGAGCTTGGTTAAACAGTAATCCGGATAAAATTGTTATTGCGCCAAAAAAATGGTTTAGAGACCCGTCGATAAATACAAAAGATTTAATTCCCCAGTCTTGGATAAAAATATGAATCACCTCAAAATTTCAGTCTTAATGCCGGTTTACAACGGAGAAAAATTCCTGAAAGAAGCCATTGACAGTATTTTAAATCAATCTTTTAAAGACTTCGAATTCCTTATTATTAACGATGGCTCGACTGATCGTTCAAAAAAAATTATTTTATCTTATCAAGACCAACGTATAAGATTCTTTGAAAATAAAAAAAATCTAGGAGTAGCAAAAACACTTAACAGGGGATTAAAGTTGGCAAAAGGAAAATATATTGCCCGGATGGACGCTGATGATATCAGTTTATCAGATCGATTTAAAAAGCAAGTTGAGTTTATGGAAAAAAATCCTCAAGTAGCTGTTTGCGGAACATGGGTAAAATTAATCGGCAATCACAATATCTGGCAATCCCCTGGTGATGATAAAACTATAAAATCGCTATCTCTGTTTTATTCTTCAATATATCATCCAACTGCTTTAATTCGTAACGATCTCTTAAAAAGATATAACTTATCTTATAATCCATCATTTATTCATGCCGAAGATTATGAACTATGGGTAAGAATTATGGAGAAAACAAAGGTGGTTAATTTGCAGGAAGTACTTTTATTTCACCGGATTCACTCAAAAGAAGCAGGGAAAATTTATCGGCAGACGCAAGTTAAAAATGCTAATAGAATCCGCCTTTATCAGCTTAATAAACTAGGTATATTCCCCAAAAAACATGAACTGGCTATTCATCAAGCGATCAGCTACTGGCAGTTTAAACATGATAAACAGTTCGTCCGAGTTGCAAGACATTGGTTAATAAAGCTTTTTATTGCCAATCTGAGAAAAAAATATTATCACCGGTTAATATTCTTTAAAGTATTAGCCAAAAAATGGTTTCTAATATGCCACATAAAAAAATATTAATTTCTGTTGTTGTCTGTACTTATAATCGAGCCTTTCTTTTAGAAAACTGCCTACGGTCACTGGAAAAACAAACAGCTGATAAAAAAAAGTATGAAGTCATTGTTGTTAATAACAATTCTACTGATAATACTCTAAAGTTTGTCCAAGATTTTATTAAAAATAGATACAACTTTCGCTTGATAACAGAAAAAAGACAGGGGTTGAGTTATGCTCGCAACAGAGGCTGGAAAGAAGCCAAGGGTAAATATGTTGCCTATATTGACGATGATGCAGTTGCCGAACCAAATTGGATTGAACAAATTATGATAGCTATTAAAAAGCACCCCAAGATTAGTGTATTCGGAGGACCATACAAGAGATTTTTTAATGAACCTATACCCTACTGGTTTCCGGAAAATTGGGGAAATCTAAATTTAGGCAGTAAAGAAAAAATCTTAAAACAAGAATGGCTGTCCGGTAGCAATATTATATTCAATAAATCCATTTTGAAAAAATATGGCGGTTTCAAGACAAATCTTGGGATGAAGGGTAAAAAACTTTTGTACGGAGAAGAAACAGAATTATTGGCTCGATTTAAAAAAGCCGGAGAACCCATTTATTACGTACCGACTATTCTGGTAAACCATTTAGTGGCCGATTACAAACTAAATTTTTGGTGGATGTTAAAAAGTGATTATTGGCGCACTTTTAGCTATTCGTTGTTAAACAAAAATGAATTGGATTTATTCAGAGGTTTATACTATCTTATTGCTAGCTTATTTGGGTTTCCAGCACATTTATTTAATAACTTCAAGTATCCGTTTAAAAGAAGGCTATACTATGGTTTATCGCAGGTTTTCTCTGCTTTAGGACGAATTATGGGCGCACTATGAACATTTTTGATAAAGTTTTATCAAGGGAAGAATTTAAAGTCGATCCGCCAATTATTATTGACATTGGCGCTTCTGAATCATTGCCAAAGGAATGGCGACGCCTAGCCAAATATTCAATTTGCATAGCTTTTGATGCAGATAATAGAGACACGCGTTATCTTGTCAATGAAAAATCCAAGTTCAGGAAATTATATACATACAATCGCATTGTTTCTGACAAAACAGGAAAAAAGAAGACTTTCTATTTAACAGATTTTCCCTATTGTTCAAGCTCATTAGAACCAAATACGGCAAACTTGAAAAATTGGGACCATTATGACTTATTCAGAGTTAAAAAAAAGGATACTTTAAACTCAATTACTTTACCGGCTGTTCTCAAAGAATTAAACATCAAAAAAGTTGATTGGTTTAAGACTGACTCGCAAGGTACAGATTTAAGATTATTTAAAAGTTTGGGAGACAGTATAATTAACAAAGTTTTAGTAGCCGATTTTGAACCCGGAATAATTGACGCTTATAGAAAAGAGGACAAACTTCACCAGATACTCGCTTATATGGATAACCACCCTTTTTTTGTCAGCGATATAAAGACAGGAGGATCCATAAGAATAAATGAGGAAATTGCTTCAAACAAATTTAGTAACTTTCAAAGAAAAATATTAAGTTATATAACCAAAAAATCTCCTTGTTGGGTAGAAATTTCTTATTTAAATATATTTAAGAATGTAAAAGTGTTTAGCAAGAGAGATTTTCTTTTGGGGTGGATTTTTGCATTGATAAAAAGTCAGCTGGGTTTTTCTCTAGAACTTGCAGTCAAGGGAAAAGAAAAATTCAATGACCCAATTTTCCTTGAATTAGAACGACATTCTTTGAAGAGAATAAAAAATCAAATCAACCTTTTCCCATTATATTTTTTTAAACAGATATGTCCCTTGCACCGATAGCTGTTTTTGCTTATAACCGCCCCTGGCATCTAAAGCAAACAATTGAAAGTTTAAAAAGGAATAAACTGGCAAAAGCAAGTGAGTTATTTATTTTTTCTGATGGCCCGAACAATAAAAAAGATTTAGTCGACGTAGAAAGGGTGAGACAATATATTAAGATAATTAATGGATTTAAAAAAGTTACTATCACTAGAAGACAGAAGAATCATGGATTAGCAAAATCTATTATTAAAGGAGTGACAAAAATTATTGATAAATACGGGAAAATAATTGTGCTTGAAGATGATTTAGTTCTTTCTTCAGGCTTTCTTGAATATATGAATAACGCACTTGAACTATACAAGAATGAGAAAAAAGTAATGCATATTAGCGGTTATATGTATCCAATAAAATCAGATGATTTACCAGACACATTTTTCTTTAATCAGGCGTCGTGTTGGGGCTGGGGAACTTGGGAAAGAGCGTGGAATTATCTAGATACTGATTCGAAAAGACTCCTTACTACAATATATGATAGAAAAAAGGAAAAAGTCTTCAACTATTACGGTTATTACAACTTTATTGATCAGTTAAAAAAAAACATTAGTGGTAGATTAGATACTTGGGCCGTTAAATGGTATGCAGCTATTTTCCTTAGCAACGGATTCTGTCTTCATCCAAAAGTATCTTTAGTTAACAATATTGGATTGGATGGAAGTGGGATTAATAGTCCTGTTTCAAATAATTATGTTATATCTAACTTAGCAACAAAAATTGTTGTAAAAAAAATAAATATTAAAGAATTACCAGCAGTTAAAGATAGGATGATCAGTTTCTATAAGAAAAACTTTAATTTTTTAAGCAAAATTAATCAAAAAATATCAGGCTTAATTTGTCTCTTTAAGTAAAACAAATATAATGCTTGGAACCAATATGGTAAAAAGATTAAATATATATTACTTGTATCAACTATTACGATTAAATGTATTCCCTCGTTATACGTTAACGTCAACCAGGTTAATGGGTAAAAAACTGCTTGTACCGGATTCTGCGTCGTTTTTGTCAATGTATAGCGGGATTATTGAAAAAGAAATTTACAAATTTAACACAACTTCTAAAAATCCTTATATCATAGATTGTGGAGCGAATATAGGTTTAAGCATTATTTATTTTAAAAAAATTTATCCTAATGCACGAATTATTGCGTTTGAGCCGGACAAAAAAATATTTAAAATCTTAAAGAAAAATATTCAATCTTTTAATCTAGAGAATGTTAAACTAATTCAAAAAGGAGTTTGGAGTAAAAAATCAACTATGAATTTTTATTCAGAAGGAGCAGATGCAGGAAGAATAATTACTAATACACACATAGATAAAACAAGTAAAATCTACACAGTTAAACTTAATGATTTTCTTAACAAAACAGTCGATTTTTTAAAGATAGATATTGAAGGGGCTGAGATAGATGTTTTGGAAAGCAGTAAGGAAAAGTTATCTAATGTCAAAAACTTGTTTGTAGAGTATCATTCTTTTACCAATCAAAAACAGAGGTTGGATAAGATTATTAAAATTCTCCTTGATCAAAATTTTAGAATATATATAAATTCTCCTGGTTTTTCATCAAGACAGCCATTTATTTCAAGAGACATATATAAAGGAATGGACATTCAATTGGGCATTTATGCTTTTAGAGAATAATTATATATCAAACAAGGTGAAGTATAAGCTGCTTCATTAATATTAATATGGTAGGAAACATTCTTATAACCGGAGCAGGCGGATATATTGGCTCTATTACTACCTATATTCTTCTACAACACGGATATAACATTGTTGCTCTAGACAACTTTTCTACTGGTTATTTTCAACCCCTGGAATTTTTACAACGTAAGTTTGGAAAGAATAAACTACACATTATCAAAACCGATATCACTGATGATATTTCCTCTATCTTTGTGCAAGAAAGACGAATTTCTACGGTTGTACACTTTGCGGCCAGGTGTAGTGTCGATGAATCAATGAAAAATCCTGAAATATATTTTTTAAATAACGTTATTGGGACACAAAATTTACTTTCGACGATGATTCAATATGACGTAAAGCGTATAGTTTTTTCCTCAACTTGTGCAGTTTATGGAAAGATGCAATATTCTCCAGTTGACGAGAGACACCCAACCATTCCCATTAACCCTTATGGAGAATCTAAGCTTATGACAGAGCAAATGATTCAGTGGTATGGAAAAATTCGAGGACTACGCTATGTTATTTTGAGGTATTTTAATGTCTGCGGAGCTTCTGACGATGGAATACTCGGAGACTCCAAAAAACCTTCAACGCTTTTAGTACAGAATGCTGTTAGAGGAGCCTTAGATATTGATCCGTTTTACCTGACGTGTCTAAAAGTTAATACCCCTGATAAAACACCGATTCGCGACTACATTAATGTTATGGATATTAGCGAAGCGCACATAAATGCCCTTAAGTATCTATATAAAGGGAAAGCGAATACTACAATTAATCTAGGGACCGGAACGGGCAACTCAGTCCTCGAGATTATCCATACGGTTCAAAATATTACTGGAAAAGAATTCCAGATTCTTAATGCGAAGCCCCGTTTGGGAGAGTACCCTAAAATGATTGCATCTATTGAAAAAGCCAAAAAGCTACTTAATTGGCAGCCAAAACACTTGTTGAAAGATAGTGTTAATTCGCTTGTTTCTTGGTATACCAAACATCCAAATGGATGGAAATATTAAACTTAACTTATAGTTTTGTACATGTTGTATTAATGATTAATAAATAGAATTATAAAAATATACTTATGAAGGAGACGAGAAAATTAAACATCTTACAAATTTCAACTTACGATAACAAAGGAGGCGCTGCAAAAATCGCTTGGATGCTCAAACAAGAATTAGAGAAACGTGGCCATACAACATCGATGTTTGTTAAACATAAACTTTCTACTGCGTCTAATGTTTATCAAATTAAGAATAATTTTCTCCAGCGTGTTCTTTCGGTTGCATTTGCATCTGACTTGGATTTTTTCCAAAGTAATCACATATTACAGACAAGGCAGTACCGTGAAGCGGACATTATCCATTGTCACAATCTACATGGTTACTATTTTAATCTCACCACATTGCAAAAAATGGCTCAAGAAAAAATAGTGGTTTGGACTTTGCATGATGAATGGTCAATTACACCACATTGTGCCTATTCGCTGAATGGTTCTTTGAAGACCGGCTTTTATCAATGTCCCAGCAGAAAATTATATCCAGAGATTCTATGGTCTAATGAAAAATATCTACAATGGAGAAAGAAAAGAGTTTACAAAAATGTACATCTAGAAGTTGTTGTACCATGTCATTGGTTAGAGCAGAAAGTAAAAGCAAGTATATTGAAAAATCAACGTATTTCTTTAATCTACTATGGTGTTGATGTCACAATTTTTAAAAAATACCCCAAAAAAGAGACAAGACAAAAATTATCGTTGCCGGTAGATAAAAAAATTATTACCTTTTTAGTCCAGGGAGGGAGAAACAATCCATGGAAAGGCTGGGAGTATGCACAAGAGATAATATCCAACTATTACGGAAATAAAGATATTCTTCTATTATGCATTGGGGGAAGTCTAGACGATCAAAGATTAAGTAGCAAAAATATAAGATATATCCCTTTTATTTTTGATAATTCCTTACTTGCTCAGTATTATTCATCATCTGATGTTTTTCTACTGACATCTTTAGCAGATAATTTTCCCAACACTGTATTGGAAGCAATGGCTTGTGGGGTACCGGTAGTCTCTTTTGATGTTGGTGGGGTAAAAGAGGCTGTTATTCACAAAAAAAACGGCTATATTGCCAAGCATAAAAATATTCATGACTTAATCAAGGGAATTGAATATATTTTTAATTTAAATAAAAACGACATAGAAACTATATCACTAAACTCTATTCAACGGATAGAAGATAATTTTTCTTTGGAAAAAATGACCGAAAATTATATAAATTTATATCAATCTTTAATCAGGAAATGAAAGTTTCAATTATTACTGTTTGTAAAAATGCTCAAGATACTATCAAGAGAACGATCCGGAGTGTTATTGATCAAGACTATCAAGATATTGAGTATTTAATTATTGATGGTGGTTCAACCGATGAAACGCTCAACATAGTTAACAAGCATCGAAGAAAAATCGATACGATTATTTCGGAGCCGGATAAAGGGCTTTATTACGCCATGAATAAAGGTATAAAAAAATCAAACGGAGACATTGTTTATTTTTTGAATGCCGGAGACATGTTGTTTAAAGCCAATACAATTTCCAAAGTAGTTAAAGCATTTGAAAAAAATCATGTTGATATTATTTATGGCGATATTGTCTTGTATAATCCGGATCAACCTCAAAAACTAATCTTAAGAAGCCAAAAAAATGTCAGCAATTTTTTCCTCGGCCACGATACGATTTATCACCAGTCAATCTTTACCAAAAAACATATTTTTGAAAAATACGGCGGCTTTGACACCCAATTTAAACTGGTGGCAGACTATGACTGGATTTTACGGTCGCTGATCAAACATAAGATATCGAATTATTATCTTAAGCTGACGATGGCAAAATTCCTGCGTGGGGGATTAAGTTTTAATGAGTCAGAGTCAATCAAAGAGCGATTTCGTGTTTTGCTGCGGTATTTCAGCCCGGCCCAGGTAGTCTTAAACGGTTTTTTGTTCTGGTTGGTACATCGTGTACTGGTTAAGATCAATCGGGAATTCTTTTCAAAAGGTTAATTGTTATCTGTTTTGGTATTCTCGTAACTTAATTCGTACAAATATAATTTTTCCTGATAATTTTTAATTTCATTTTCGGGTAAACTGCAGTATCTTAAAACACTTGGGATAGATAACTTCCCGAAAGCATAAGAATTAATCAAACCTTCTTGCGTGCCAAGAAAATTTAGCTGGCATGATGGAATTAGCTGGTTGTAATCGACATCTACAGATTCTTTATCGATAATCTTGAAAGACGGATAATCCTGTCTGTCTTTTGTTGATAATAAAAATATTCCTTCATAAGGAACGCCGTTAAAAAGTTTTTTCTCCGGGAAGAATTGAGATAGTTTTAAAGTTGACATAAATGCTGTTCGGGCTCCTTTTTGGAAAATAAGAAATGACCCGGGATAGTAATAATTTAACGTCCAATTTTCTATGATTACAAAATCTTTTCTTGATATATTTTCTGATATTTCCAACAGCTTGTTTGAAAGAGACCAATTATTTTTTAAGAAAAGAATGTCTTTGGCAAGGAAAATGTTAATTAAAAATAGGCAACCGAAAACAGCGGTAAAAAGTCGTCTATTCTTTAGTTGATCGATAAGAAGAAAAAAGCTAAAGTACCCAAGCGGTAAAAGGGCATATAGATAACGGCGATAGAACCAAGGTTGATCGAGAGTTACTCCAGGATTTATTAATTTGTAGAATTCAGGTAAGATAATAAAGAATGTAAGCAGAAAATAACTTCTTTGGGGAGTTATCTTTTTTATTTTTGATAATACTTGAAAAATAACTAAAAAAATTGAAACAATGATGATAAAAAAGTTATATTTTGCCAGCATTGCGGAGACAAAAACAAAGAAATTTTTAAAAATAGTATCACGGCGCACCCTTTCGGCAATAGAAGGTGGGTTTGATACAGATATCGGTGTTTTTTTGAATAAAAAATCGGCAATATCTTTTTTGACACTCTGTCCTACAGCAGGAACAACAGTTTTGAGGGTTTGGCCGTAAGTGTGGTTGACAATGAAAATATTGCTGGCAACGACCAATAGATAGATACAAGAGACAGTGATAATTTTTTTATAACTAAAAGATTTATTTAAAAACAATGCTGCCGGGAGAACAATTAGGATAACGAGCTGAATCAGAAAACCCTCCAACCTGGTTAATGCAAATAGCCAGGAACAAAGAAAAACGCCTGTAAGATAAACAAGTTTTTTAGTTTTGAGGCAAAGAAGGAAGAATAAAATTAAAGTCCATAAAAGAAAAAAAGACAAATTTTCTGACATTGTTTCTCTCGAAAACCACAAAAAAGGCATGCTAAAAGAATAAACAGTCAAAGCTGTTAACCCCAGCTTTTTATTTCCCAATAAGGAGCAGACGGCAAAAAAAGCCAAAAGTCCAAAGATAATCAGAGTAACATTGCTTCGCAATAACCCGGGCGTGCCGAGAAAAACCTTTTGAACCCCTACCCAAACGTAATAGGCCGGCGGCATGATCCTTACACCCTCCGCAAGCTTATCGTGTAAATTATCAAGGTAGGCGGGAATTTTAAGGGAGCCAGTCTGGGCCAAATGAACAGCATAATTAGTATATACAGATTCATCCCGTCCGCCGAAAGTGTCATGTGGGTAAAACACAAGAATAAGCGAAATTAATAGAATTAATAGTAAGGTCGGTGCTGTTATTTTGGGTAATAACCTGATATCTTTTTTTATTTGAATAGAAAAAAAGGTTGCCAGAACAAAAGCGGGAATAAGAGATAAATAAACAAAAAGAGTTTTAAACTGACCAATTAGGGTTAAAACAACTGCCTCTACCAATAAAACAGACACAAATATGCTGGCTGAAAGAAAAAAATTTGTAAATTGTTTTGTTAATAAATATTTCATGTTGATTTATAATTTATTACAGTTTTTGCAGTAAATAGGTAGTATGGATTGTTTGTTTATTAACTATATCAACAATTTTGAAATTATTGTTGTTTGCTATTTTTTTTACCTCATCTACGGAAACACTTATCATCGAATATCCATAAATAGACAAATTGTTATAAAGAAACGTTTCTTTTAATCCGAGTCTTTTTAATAAATCATAAAGCCTTCTTCTTGGATGCAATCTAACCAAAAATGGCAAATTAGACGGAAGTTGAAATAATGCTATTCCTGCGGGTTTTAATACGCGAATAAAATCAGAGATTTGCTTTAAAATTGCTTTCTTGCTATGAAAGTGTTGGAGAACATTATTTGAATAAATGAAATCAAAGTGATTATCGGGAAAATCTAGTAAATAATCATTCTTATTAACGGTAAAGTAACAATTTTTGTATTCTTGGTTAAGTTTCTTGGCTTTTTTGATCATCTGCTCAGAAATATCTATGCCATACACTTTTGGGAAATGTTTTGCGAGGGCCCTTGTCAATCTTCCTACCCCGCAACCGAAATCGAGGACAATATTAATGTTTTTTAATAATATTTTCCTTTTTTGCAAATAAGATATAACTGAATCTATTTCTTTTTCACCGGTAGCGAAGAATCTATTTAACTCCCATCTTTTGAACCTCTTATTGTTTTCACCTAAAATGGCCCATAACGGATCGAGTTTGGCGAGAATTTCCCATTCATTTTTTGTTGTTTCGAATAGTGATTTCATAGCAGTTTCTTAATTAATTTTTGAATTGATGTATCCCAACTAAAAGAGTCTGCTCTTTTTAAGGCCTTTTTGGACATTTGCTGGAATATCTTTTTATTTTTAGAAACATGTAATATTTTATTAACAAAGTCACCGTGGTCATTTTTTTTAACCAGATAACCGTTTTTTTGATTAACGATAACATCGTTAAACCCCAAGTTTTCATAGGCAATAATCGGTAAACCCTTATTCATCGCTTCCAATAAAACTAATCCAAAACCCTCAATAAGACTCGTAGAAACAAATAAACTGCATTTTTCGTAAAGTTTATTCAACCCGGTATCAGAAGAGTAGTTATACAAGAAAACTTTATCTTTTAATTCCAAATTATTAATTTTTTCTTTAATTATACATAGATATTTTTGAGGACCATTGCCCATGATATGCAACTTAAATTCTGGATCAATATTGGTTAATAGTTTAAAGATTTTAATTAAATCAATAATATTTTTTCGATAAATTATTTTACCTACAAAAAGTAAATTTTTTGTGTTTTTTTTAACTTTAAGTGTTTTTTTAAAAATATTTGCGTCCAAACCATTATTAATTACAGTTATTTTATTTTTATCTATCCTATATTGATAAACTGTCTCAGTCTTAAGAGAAGAGCTAACAGAAAAAACTCTTTTTGCTTTTTTGCATAAATATTTTTCCCATTGAAAATTAAAAAAATATAAGAATTTCCTTATTATTCTCTCAACAAAATTTTCATCTGGGTAATTTGTACAAAATATTCTTTTTTCATTACTATGAACAAAGATATAAAACCTTCTGGGTAAAAAAGGTAATAAAAAATAACTAACTAAAGAAAAAAAGACAAAGGACTCTTTATAGAACTGATGCTTAAATCTGAAAAAAAATCTTAAAGAAAACTCAAAATAGCAAAGATATTTATTTTTAAAAAAAATACATGGGATGGTAATAATTTTCTTATTAATTTTTACAGCTTTATTGTTGGGAACGGCTATAACCGCTTGAAAACCATCATATTTTAAAAGCCCATCAATTACCGCTTTTGCATGGCGGGCCAGTCCCGCCTGTGAAATAGGAAAGTATTCAAAGGAAATTAAGTAAGTAATTTTATTTTTCATTTCAGCAAAGATTGGTAGTAATTAAAGTATTGCTGCGCGATGATTTTTGTATCGAATTGCATTGTTTTCTCACTGATTTTTATAGGTGAATATTTAGTTTGATAAATTTTTATGATGCCGTCAGCAAATTGGTCGGCACTACCGATATCTGTCAGCCTGCCCACCTCTTTGCCAACTAACTTTGTTAACCCGCCAACATTGGTTGCAACAATGGGCCGGCCGACGGACATTGCTTCCAAAACCGAAGCCGGGGTACCCTCACGAAACGACGGTAGAAGCAGTCCGTATGATTTTTTCAAAGCTTTAGCAATTTCTTTACTGTTTAAGGTGTCTGCCAAAAAGATAGCCTGGTTAAGTTTATTGTCAGAGACAAATTTAGCCATGGCGTTTTTTTCCGGTCCGTCGCCAATGATCGTTAGCCTGGCTTGAGGTAGTACCTTTAATACCTGCTTAAATGATTGCAGTAAAATCCACACCCCTTTAGCCTTGGTGAGGCGGCCGAGAAAGACAAAATGGGGTTTCTTGGTCAAAGTTGGCTGTAGTTTAAAAACATCACGGTCCAACGGGGTAGGAATATATTCAAGATTTCTGGCCTGTAATTGATCTAACCTGTTTTTCATAGAAGTAGTGTTATAGATGACCCCGTCGGTTTTTCTGAATATGAACTGATATATGGGTGGCATCAAGGGTTTATAGCTTAAAGTGTGCACATCGCTACCCAGGGCACTGATTATCTTTTTCGCTTTGGTCGGCAGAAGCGAAACCAGTAGCCCGGCAGGGACAATAAAAAATCCGTGGATGACATCATAATTATTTTGGTTTGACAACTTAAGCAGGCGTCGATACATATTAATTAAAAGTATTGGAATTTTGACTACCTGGAGTGTTTTAATCATTGATTCAAAACTGCCGTAGGATTTAACGGGGGATTCTCGGTAAATGGTTAAGTTGCCAAACTTTTCATATTTGGAAGAATTTGGCATTAACGGGGTGACAACGTCAACTTGGACTTGATTTGACAATTCCTGATAAAGATCAAAAAAGCAGTTGCCGATGCCTCCGAGTGGATCGCCGGAGAACCTGGCTAGGGTAGTAGTTGC
>Ga0208373_1004167_pt1 | contig 13369 bp, 10 predicted proteins | sample RifOxyC2_FD_184036 | JGI IMG/M metagenome (GOLD analysis project Ga0208373, IMG submission 184036) | Soil microbial communities from Rifle, Colorado - Rifle Oxygen_injection C2 (SPAdes) | ecosystem: Environmental > Terrestrial > Deep subsurface > Rock core/Sediment | place: Rifle, Colorado...
TTGCATTGTCGTCACGCGCGGATTTTTCAATTCACCGATCTGCACAATTTCATCGCCCATTTTGAGTCCGGCGAGAGCCGCCTGTTTGCCAGGCATCACCTCGAGCACCGCCAGACGCGCATCTTTCACAATCGTACCATCGGCGATATCATCAGTGGTTTGCGGCAGGCCCACCATATACCCCACCGAAAGTAACACCGCCGCGAGCACGATATTCATCGCCACCCCGGCCGCGAGCACAATCGTTTTTTTCCAAGCCGGTTTCGCCATGAAGCTGTCCGGTTCGTTTTCCGCCTCGCCATTTTCACCTTTTATTTTTACAAACCCGCCGAGCGGGAGCCAATTCAACGAATAGACCGTGCCATAATTTTCATCTTTATCATCCAGATCGCGATTCCCCCATATCAAACGTCGACGATGCCACGGCACCACCACATCAATTTCTTTTTTCTCGTCCACAATCATTTCGCCGCCAGCGGTTTCTTCCAGCGTTATTTTTTCCACCTCAATAATTGGTTCCAATTTTTTACCCTTCAAAAACTGCACCCCAAAAATGCGGGGTGGAAAACCAAATCCAAATTCCTCCACTTTCATACCACTTTTGCGCGCGGCAATAAAATGCCCGAATTCGTGCGCCAGCACCAGCACGCCCAAAACCAGAATAAAAATAATCAAGGTGAGCATAGTCACTATTTAGTTTCATTTAAGTGTGGGTATCTTATCAAATTTGGAGAAAATAAACAAGATGCGGGTATTGATTATTTTGACGCTTGTGCATTTTGTGTGTATAATATATCCACCGACAATCATTTGTCGGTGACAAGTATTTTATTAATATGATGTTGTTATACCCAATCTTAATTGTGGTGGTCGTGATCCTGGCTTGGATCATCCTCACCTACAACGGTCTCATCACTACGAAAAACCAAGTAGACGAAGCCGTGAGTGATATTGATGTCCAACTCAAACGCCGCTATGATCTCATTCCCAATCTAGTAGCTACCGTCAAAGGATACATGACTCACGAAGCTGGCACGCTCGAAAAAGTGACTGCCGCGCGCGCAAGCGCGATGCAAGCGCACGACAATAAAAACGCCACCCTCGCGGAGCGCGAAACCGCCGAGAATACTTTGTCATCTACTTTGAAATCTTTGTTCGCGGTTTCCGAAAATTATCCTGATCTCAAAGCCAGCAATAATTTCATGCAATTACAGGATGAATTATCCGATACGGAAAACAAAATTCAATCCGCTCGCCGTTTTTATAATGGCAATGTGCGTGATTTCAATACTAAAATACAAATATTCCCCACCAACTTGATCGCCGGCATGCTCAAATTTGTGAAATACGAATTCTTCCAAGCGACCGAAAGTGAAAAACAAAATGTTCAAGTAAAATTTTAACTCCAAAATATTTGAGAAAATGCGGTGAATAAATCATTTTAATAAATTAAAATCACAAAAGATATGCACGGTGAAACTTCATATCGCACCAAAATAAGAACTTCGCCCGGCTCAATAAAAGAGAGGCCTCTAACCCCAGCCGAATCCAATCGGATGATGAAAACCGAACAAAAAGGCAAACAAATTGCAGATGCGTGGAAACTGTTGAACATGTTCAAATTTTCTCCCGATGAAGTCGGCGCGCAAAAATGGGCTAAACAGATGAAAATCGCCGGGATTGATTTGGACACAGAGATGTTAAATCAAATGCACGACGAATTGAAACAAAACAAAGACAAAAACGGACCGCTCAAAAAAGCCATGCTGGATAATTGGGACACAGTGGCGGGAGAAATGTTTTTCGGGCTCGAAGCGGCCGAGACCAAACAAATAAAAGCGGAAAATAAAGTCACCGAAGAGATGAACGCCGCGATGATTGCGAGAACTCAAAGATACGAAGAAAAAAAACGACAAGACGCGGAAAAATTGGCAAACGCTCAAAAAATAGTAGCCGCTCAACCTTCAACTTATAAAAAAACCGCAACACAACCGACCGAAACACCGACTGTCGCACCCAAGCAAGGCTTTTTTGCTCGCTTGCGCAATCGTTTATTCCCGACAAAAGTAGTGGAATCTACTGAGCCGGAAATTATTATTGACGACATATCATCCGAAAATCTCGATACCGAGCCGGAAGTAGCCGGAGAATACGCTCCAATGCCGGAACAGTGGGAGTTGGACAGCAAAAATGAAAACGAAGACGCGGCGGAAATAGCGAACGCCGTCGAGGATGTGGTAGATAAAAAAATTTCCAAAGAAACGAGACGACCAAAGGATTGGAAAAAACCCCTGGCCAAAGCCGCCGCCGCAGTAGGATTATATGGGGTGTTAAATTCATCAATGAACCAACAAGCTCAAGCCAACAACTATGAACATGCCACAGTTGGCCCCATCACCCACCAAATCGACGATACTTTGGCTTTGGCCGAGACTACTCCGGCCGGAAAATTATTTTCCAACAAAAAAGACAAGGCGGGTAAAAAAACCGATAAAGCAGATAAAAACGAATTAAACGAAGAAGAAGAAAATCAGCTGGCCACTATCAAAACAGATTTTGAAACACGCCCAATGACTAAAACAGGAATGACCACCAAAGAAAGGGGTCGACTCAGAAAAGACAAACGCACTGCCGCGCGAGAAAAATTAAAATTACAACGCGCAAAAATTACCCAAGACATAAAAACAGTATTTACACCGCAATCGGATAGCAATCAGGACACCAATGATTTATTGCAAAACATTGGGGATTCGGCCGCCAAATTCGGCGCGAATATTTTTGGTCCCGAAAATAATAAAGCAAACGATAAACCCGTACCACCAAAAAAGAACAAGACCGCCCGTCTGTAATTTATGATTTATCAGGAAATCTCTGCCAACAAACGTAATTCAGTATTTTTGATGATGGCGGTGATCGCCTTGGTTTGCGCACTCGGCTATATCTTTAGCGCGGCGCAAGGCGATACTACTTATGGCGGAGTTTGGATCGCAGTGATCATTTCATTCGGCATGACCGCAATTTCATATTTTCAGGGCGACAAAATCGCGCTATGGACATCAGGCGCTCGACCACTCGAACATGACGAAAACAAATACGTTTATCATCTGGTAGAAAATCTCTGCATCACCTCCGGATTACCGATGCCCAAAATTTATATCATGCCCGATCCGGCGATCAACGCGTTTGCCACCGGCCGCAAACCGGAGATGTCTTCGATCGCGCTCACTACCGGCGCCATCGAAAAACTCACCAACGAAGAGCTCGAAGGCGTGATCGCGCACGAATTATCACACGTCAAAAATTATGACATCCGTTTCATGATGCTCGTAGCGGTGATGGTGGGATCCATTTCCATTCTCTCCAATATCTTTTTGCGCTCGCGATTTATGTTTGGTGGACGCAGTCGCGACAATAACAATGGTAATATTGGCGCGATTTTGACCATTGTCGGCGTAATATTGGCAATTCTCTCCCCACTCATCGCCGAACTCATCAAGCTGGCAGTCTCGCGCCAACGCGAATACCTCGCCGACGCTTCCGGCGCGCTACTCACCCGTTATCCGGCCGGGCTCGCGAGTGCTCTACAAAAAATCGCCGCAGACGGACAGCCGATGGCGCGCGCCTCGACCGCGACTGCACATCTATTTATCTCCAACCCATTTGGCCCCGGTAAAAAATTCTCTTCACTTTTTTCTACTCACCCGCCGGTGGAAGAACGCATCAAGCGGCTACGAGCGATGTCATAAAATTTCCACAAAAAAATCCGCCTTAGTTGGCGGATTTTTAATTTTTGACTGTCATTCCGACGACACGTTCACTTGCGTTCAGTGTAAACTCCGGAGGAGTCTCTCTCCCGTTGGTCAAAACGATGGGATAGAGATTCCTCACATTCGTTCGGAATGACATTCGATTAACGCTTTCACCTCTCTCAATTTTTCGTCCATTAATTCGCGAGTGTGGGCTTCCAAATTCAGACGCAATACCGGCTCGGTGTTGCTCGCCCGCACATTAAACCAACCCCAATCAAATCCGAGCCACAATCCGTCCAAATGTGAAATTTCTTTAGCAAAATTTTTGTATTCATTTTCGAGACGCGCCATCACCGCCGCCGGATCCGACACTTTGTAATTACTCTCGCCGGAATGAAAATATTTTTTGAGCGGCGCAATGAGCTCGCTCAATTTTTTATTACTTTGCGACAGCAATCGTAAAATATATAGGAGCGCCAAATCCGTCGACTCCACATCATACATCGAATGAAAATACAAATGTAAAGACAACTCACTAGCGAATGTTGCACTCTGTTCTTTCATCTGTTTTTTGATGAGCGCGTGGCCCACGACCGACTTAGCTGTTTTGGCGCCGGCCGCCGCCCACACTTCGGGCACGATCATACTCGAACGCAAATCATAAAGCATCAGCGCGCCGGGATTTTCTTTCAAAATTTCCAATCCGATGAGCGCCCCCACAAACGACGCCTCCACCACCTCGCCCTCTTCGTCCACAAGGCCGAGCCGATCAGCGTCACCGTCGAGCGCAAATCCCAAATCCGCGCCTGATTCCAATACTTTGGCCTGCAAATCTCGCAAAGTGTCAGTTTTGAGCGGATTGGCTTCATGATTCGGAAATCGCCCGTCCGGTTCGAGATACAAATATTCGACTTGCACCGGCAGATGTTTGAGTACTGCGGGAATCGTCACTTGTGCCATCCCATTGCCAGCATCAATTACTACTTTGAGCGGATTGATCGATTCAGGTGATGCCAAAGAAAAAAGTTTGGCAAAATAATCTGCGCTCGGATTAAATTGCGTGATTGTCCCGGATAATTTTTCCATCAGTGGATTGTTCAAATATTTTTCCGTCAAATCTCGCACCTCGTCCATGCCATTATTTTTCCCCACCGGTAAACCGTCACTGAGTGTCATTTTGAATCCATTATACTCGGCGGGATTATGGCTGGCTGTCACCATGATACCAGCCACATGCGCCACATAATGCGCGCAAGCAAAATTGAATAACGGCGTCGTTGCGAGCCCGATATCCACCACGTTCACACCACTGTCATTGACCCCGCGTATGAGCGCTTGTTGAAAAGATAAGCTGGTCGCGCGCATATCTCGCCCGACCACGAGTAATTTGTCGACCGGATCGAAACCATGTAATTGCAAAAATTCCACAAACGCCTGCCCCAAGGCATACGCGAACTCTTCCGACAGCTCCCCATCGACCAATCCGCGAATATCGTACGCTTTGAAAATTTGTTTAGGAAAATTCATAAAAAATTTCTTGTGTGAACAATAAAAGTATTATATAATATGTGAATAAATATGCAAGGGACCGTAATAATTGCGGCTGTGTTTCGGTAAGAGTAAATTTCTTCAAAATGTGGTATAATAACCACATTGTTATCTTATGGTACACAACGATCCAGACAAAAAACTGCTGGGGGCAAAACTGTCCCAACTGCTTGGCCCCAATGCCTACGATCGCATTTATGATATTTTGGGGAAAAAGACTATCAGACGACTGAATGCTGTTTTGTTTCCCAAAGAACGGACCGACGCTGACATCGAAGAAGAAATCACCGTCAACAAAGACAACACCACCAGTAGAGAGACTCGCGTTCGCGAACTACCCAACATTTCAGATAATTTGGCAGAAGCATTGAAACAATTTGTTGCAGGCAATAGTTCGGTAAAAATGTTTGCGGAAATGGTCAGGAAAGGTTTGCGTAAAATTCCACTACAACTTAGTCGAGAGGAAAGAGACAAGTTGACTGAAAAAATAAAAAGTGTTGCGTCAATCCACAATAATCCCCTTCCGAAAAAAACCAGTTTAGAAAAAGACAAGGTTTTGCGAAAAATATCCCCCATCTTAGCCAAGACAATAAAAAAAATCGAAAGCAGACCGACAACAATTTCCACACCGTCGGTCTCTGCGCCAACTTCCAGTATCGGGAATGCGCCTAGCAGCGGCAATATTACCAGCACAATCAACATACCTGCTGTATCCACCCCGGCGGTCACTGTCGATACTACTACACAAACCCCGGACACAACGGCACAACCCGCCGCACCAACCAATACCGAATTTGATGTCCAAATAAACGCCGCACCGACCAGTTCACAGCCGCCAGTATCTACAACTCCACCCGCCCAAAACCAACAACCGGCCGTTCAAAAACAAACGCCGACTACGCGCCCCACATCAGCCCCACCTCATACACCTCCCACCACCAGCATATCTCCCAGTGCGGCACCAACCAACGCTGGCAACGCGCCATCTTCTAACACTTCGCCGACCGCCCCGCCCACCCCCAACCAACCACCGACAGCCGCTACCATAGATAGCAGGCCAAAAAATAAAGCCCGCACCAAACGCAAAAAAAATGGCCAGAAAATTCCGGCCCAAATTCCGACCACTGCCAATGCGCCCGCACCGCAACCACCAACAAGTGGAACTGCTACTCCAAACACTGGCACGCCATCCTCCCAAACCGCGCCTACAGCCAGACCCGCCCAAACCACGCCGGCCGAACAACCATACACTCCCTACGCCGAAAAAACTCCCGACGTTGGACGGGAATTTTCTGGTCCAGCCAAAAAACCGGCCGCTACACCAGATGACACTACCGCACCCGAACAATTCGAAGACGAACAACCATTCCAACCAGAAGAAGACGAAGAGGAGCTCACCAAGCCGGTCGTCACTGCCAAAGCATCGGCAAAACCAACTTCCACCCCACAAACAACCGCCACAGAAGAACAACCACCGGACGCCGCATTGCCACCGACCAGCGCAAAAACAGAGACCGAGCCCTCTTCAGAGACAGCGCCTTCACATACAACCCAAACCAAAGATCAAACCCAACGCCGCGCTCCCGTCCCCACCCAGCCCACCACTACTCAAACAGAATCAGAACTTTCCGCGCCTCAACCAACTAATTTCGACCAACCACCACCGCCATCTTCTCAAAGCCAAGGCGATATTTCCCAACCCGAAGGCGCCGAAGAAACCAAACCGGAAGAAAAAACCAAAAAACCATCAGCCCAACCAACTGCCGAAACAGCGACTGGGGAAGCTCCTCCTTCAGCGCCACCAACACCGTCGGACGAAACCGGTAAACAACCGAACGAGATACTTCCGACCGAGGCAAAAAAAGAATTAACCACCAACGAACAGGTGGGCGCCGGCGCCGATATGGCCAAAGATCAAAACCGCGAACGCCGCAATGCCGCCGAAGAACAAGCGCCTGCGCAGCCAGAAACACCAGGAGCGCCAACAGCCGGCGAAAACGCCAACGCGATTCCGAAAGATACAGAAGCGCCGCTAGTGGCCCAAGATGAATACTCGCGACCGATTGATGAAAAATCCACAGGCGCCCCCGCCGGTACTGGCGGCGAACCAGCCACCATCAACAACACCCAAGCGGCCGCCGGCGATGTTGCCAGAGACCGCCAACAACGTATCAAACAATTACAAAATGAGAGAAAAGATCTGGAAACCACTATCAAAGAATTTGAAAAAGGAGTCAATTCCATTCTCAAACCGCCGCCATTTCAATTTAGTTTTACTTCCTCTTGGGCAATCATGCTCGCCAAAACAATGGTGCGCTCTGCTTTGAATAATATTTCAGGGCAAATGAACCAGAAAAAAGGCCGTGCCAAATTGGCGATACTAAAAACAGCCGTCACCACACTTTTATTTCTCAAAATATCCCTGACAATTCTCAAAAAAACGGCAGCGCTGATAGAAACATTGCAAATGTGGGGCTGGGCGGTAGGTGCCACCGCAGTGGAAACTCTTGGAATATCTTTAATCATACTCATTCCACTGTTGCCGGTATTTCTCATCATCGGCATGGTGCTGGACATTGGAAAAATGCCGGCCACTTTCAAACCGGTCATAAAAAAGGTGACTGACCTATCCGAAAAATTCAAACTGGCAATAAAAGAAGAAGAAAAGAAGCTCAACGCCAAAACCAGGTTGCAACAAGTGAAAAAAGAGCTTAAAATACTACTACCAATAAACAAAAAATAATTATTAAAAAATATGACGCGCGCCAAAAAAATCACATTTATCGTTTTGCTACTATTGCTGGCAATTATCATTGGTTATAGCTTGTACATGGCTTTTCTCGGTGGTGGTAAAATTTTACCGACCATTATCGGCCCGGGCGCCACCACTACCGGAGGACTCGTGCCGGCCGGACCGCGCGGCGCCACCACTACCGGCGGCCCGGGCGCTCCCACCGCCGGCGCGCTACCGACAGCCGGTGCCATCCCTCAAGCCACGCCTGGTTTTTATGTGCCCACACCAGTGGATTCACTCACTACGGAAAACGTTTCTTATACTTCTTTGAGTAGCGCTGGCGACGTGCGCTACCACAACCCTACCGATGGCAAATTTTATCGCATCAAATCCGACGGCTCGATCGCGGCTTTATCCAATCAAATTTTTTACAATGTTCAAAAGGTGACCTGGGCCCAAAACGCCAATAAGGCCGTACTCGAATATCCCGACGGCGCTAAAACAATTTACAATTTTGACACCAACAAACAAGTCCCCCTACCCAAACATTGGGAAAATTTTTCTTTCTCACCCGACAGCACTCAACTCGCCGCCAAAAGCGTCGGACTTTCTCCGGAAAATCGTTGGCTGATCACTTTCAATGATGATGGTACTGGTACGAGGGCCATCGAAGATTTGGGAGAAAATCAAGACAAAGTGACTGTGGATTGGTCGCCCAGCCGCCAAGTGATTGCGTTTAGCAAAACCGGTAACCCGCTCGGCGCAGATCGCCAACAAATATTAATGGTCGGTCTTAATCACGAAAATTTCAAAGGGCTGACAGTGGAGGGGTTGGGCTTCGAATCCAAATGGTCCCCGACCGGACAAAAATTGGCTTACAGCGTGTGGAGTGGTAGAAGCGATTTCGAACCAGAATTATGGATTGTGAATTCCTACGGCGACAACATCAACACCGGACGCAAGACTATCAAATTAAATACTTGGGCCAAAAAGTGCTCTTTTGGAGATGACAATACTATATTTTGCGCAGTACCACGCACTCTCCCCGCCGGCGCCGGCATGTCACCATCGGTAAATTCCAGTTATGATGATTTTTACAAAGTCGATCTACGTACCGGAGCCAAAACTCTCATCCCCACCGGAGATGTTTCCTATAGCGCCACCAGCATCTATTACGACAAAGCCGGCAATCGTCTGGTATTTACGGATTTATTCAAAGCGGGTATTTTTGAAGCCAAATTAAATCAATAATATGCAGAAAAAAATTATTTTATACATTTTGATAGCTTTGGCGCTGGCCATATCTCTTTTATTTTTAGTAAAAGAAGTGAAACTATTTCAATCGATCGATATCACTCCGGAAGAAAAACCGCTGATTGGTTCGCAACTCATGTATATACCTACCAGCGAGAAAGATCCGGAATACGGCAACCCGGGGGCAGCGCTGGTGATTGTAGAATTTACCGACTTTGGTTGCGCCAAATGTCAAAAAATCCATGCCATACTATACAAATTCGTCACGGCGCACCCCCTTGCAGCCAAGATGGTATGGAAAGATGTGCCGACAAGCGGCTGGTTTAGCGCTGGCAGCAAACAAGCCCACGAGGCCGCCTACTGCGCTTTCAAACAAAATAAATTTTGGGAATTTACCAACCAAGTCGCGCTGGATCGCGCCAATCTCAAAGATTACAATCTGAAAAAAATCGCCGAAGGATTAAAATTGGATATGGGACAATGGCAGACATGCCTCACCGCGGATGAAACCAAAAATAAAATTCAAAATTCCATGGATTTGGCTAGCGCGCTCGGCGTGAACGAATTGCCGGGGGTGTTTGTCAATAATAAAAAAGTGACGATCCCTGATGATGTCAATTTTGAAGAAATGCTAAATAATTTTATTAAAGAATAAATTTATTATTGATAAATATGTCAAAATATTTCAAAAATTGGCGAATACTACTGGCGATATTGTTCATGGTTGGGGTGGCAAATTGTTGGCCGGTAAATTATGCGCGGGCCGCGAGCGCCAGAGAAGAAATCACCGCGTCAGCCGCTCAGGTCGCAGCTGAAAAGTGGAGCGGCTACCCCAAAGATCTCAAAGAATATCTTTGTATCTGTCAAAACAAAAGTGCTTTACGAACGGCTTGTCTTACCATAAAAGCGGCAGAACCGGAAGCGACAGAATCACTAGATCCATCGGCGCTATTAGAAAGACAAAGTAATGAGGTCTGTGCCAAATTTGCCACCAATCCCCAACTGGAAAAAAATGGCGATTTTCTAACAGTCATGATGTTCGCTAGCGCTTATTCCATCGCTTATTCTAATTCACCAGGAGAGGCCGGTAGTAGCCCCTATGGTATAGCAGAAGTGGCAAAAATCGAAGAGTCTAATTTGTTAAACGGCGAACGACTAACTAAATTTGAATCCTGCACCGGAGGCGGGGATGACGTCGCCACATGCAAATCGGATTCAGCTACTATTCTGGCCCAAATGATGCAGGGCGCTCTCCCTCCCCCACCATTACTACCCGAAAAGCCGGTATTAGAGACTACCTTACCCGGTCTGACATTATCTGATGTGACGAATATCGAGGGTGGCATGTTATACATACCCTGGATTGCCGAATATGTGGCGGCGTTATTTAGATACGGTGTCACGGTTGCCAGTATTTTGGCAGTGGTGCTGATTATTTTACAAGGTATCAAAATTATTATTTCCGGTGGCGGCGAACAAAAAATGGAAGCCTACAAAACCATCGGCCGAGTAGTGATCGGACTCGTGATCGCTTGGAGCGCTTACGCTATTTTATATACCATCAATCCCAATCTGGTAAAACTCAAAACACTGCCGATAGATGTAATACTGCCTACATTAGCCGACCAAGAAATCATGAAATACGGGATGGACGACGGATCAAATCCCGCCGTAGATCTCAGCGCCACTTGCCTCACAGATTACTCCAAAGCGGTAAATTTGAGATTGCTTCATCTCAATAATATTACTATTAATGCCTCTGTACCTTATCTCCTCAAACCGGCAGCTGATGCTGTAGTAAAACTAGATGGTATAATAGGACGGATGAAAACAACTTTAAATCGTCCGGATTTAAGATTGGCCATCAACGGAGCAGCGCGCACTCTCGCCCAGCAAACCACCTTTCGTATTGACGCAGAGAAAAAATTTGGCGACAACGCAAAATTCCAAGCGAGCACATCCGATTGTCACAACAGAGGACATCTCACCGGAGAATCAATCGACATTACCATAGAAGGTTCATATATAAATGATGACAAATGGCGAAATAGTAAAGATGATAAGTATGGATACGCCATGCGTGATAATTCCGAAATCACCCTACTAGAAACAATGGTAATAGAGGCCGGATTCACACGGTATTGTGGTGAATGGTGGCATTATGAATTTTTCACTAGCAATGCCGGTTGCCGGACAAGAACACCAGGGTGGTGCCCGTGCAATTCTTGGACCGGAAAATAACAACCACCAAACCAACATGTCCAAACAAAATACAATTTTCACCTGTTCCCACTGTAGCGCCCAGTTCCAAAAATGGAACGGGCGCTGTTTGGAATGCGGACAATGGGGCACAGTAGAAAAATCCACTGTGCGACCGACCGCGCCGGGGACACTGATTGCTATCAATGACATCGCCCCGGCCAAAACCGTCGGCTTCGACGAACTCATCGGCAAAGATTTCGCTCGCGCCACGAGCGGCATCGGCGAACTTGATCGCGTTCTCGGTGGCGGCCTCGTACCTGGGAGCGTGATTCTGCTCGGCGGCGAACCCGGCATCGGCAAATCCACTCTGGCTCTGCAAATCGCCACCACTATTCCGAATTGCCTATACATCTCCGGCGAAGAATCGGCCGATCAGATCAAACTGCGCGCCGATCGCCTGAAAATTACCGATAATAAATTACGTCTGGCGGGCGAGACTAATGTCGAAACCATTGTCGCCACCATCAGTCATACCAAACCAACCCTCACGATCGTGGATTCAATTCAAACTGTTTTTTCGTCGGACGCGGAGAGTGACACCGGCTCTTCCACCCAAGTGCGCGCTTGCGCCACCAAACTAATGCAGTGCGCCAAGATGACCGGCCGACCGATCATTATCATCGGCCAGGTGACCAAAGACGGCGGCGTGGCCGGACCAAAAACTTTGGAACATTTGGTAGATACGGTTTTGTATTTGGAGGGTGATAAATTTCATAACTTTCGCATTTTGCGCGCGGTGAAAAATCGGTTTGGATCCACCGACGAAGTGGGGGTATTTTCGATGGAAGAAAACGGCCTATGCGAAGTGGCCAATCCATCACAAGCCTTTCTTTCCGGCCGACCGGAAAATATTCCCGGATCAGCGATCACCTGCCTCATGGAGGGTACTCGTCCGATACTGGTAGAGATTCAGGCGCTCGTCACCAAAACCAATTTCGGCTATCCCCAACGACGTTCGAGTGGATTTGACCTCAACCGATTACAAGTGCTCATTGGAGTTTTGACCAAACGCGCCGGATTGCCGCTCGATGCGTATGATGTTTTTCTCAATGTGGTGGGCGGCATGCAAGCCGACGAACCAGCGGCCGATCTGGCGGTAGCGCTTGCACTCGCTTCGGCTTTCAAAAACAAACAACTACCGGCCAATTTAGTATCGTTTGGAGAAATTGGATTGGGGGGCGAACTACGCGGAGTGCCGAATGCCAAGCGACGTTTGGAAGAAATTAAAAAACTGGGATTTGCGTTCGCGGCCGTGCCCTCGATCGGCGAAGAAGTGAAAATCGCCGGCATAAAAATCGCGCCGGTAAAAAATGTGGCGGAAGTGGTGGAAAAGATTTTAGAGAAATAAAAAAGCGCCAGAAGGGCGCTTAAAGAACAATATCAAAATCTGGCCGGTCAGGCGACCGGCAATTTGTCGACCACGGCGGCGTCGACATGGACGCCCTTGGACTCGTTGAGGTACCGAACTTCGGCGCTGGCCTTGTCGAAGGAAGTGCGAAAACAAACCTCCTTAACGAGGAAATGCCGATCGCTACCGGTCCGACTCAAACGACCGAACACTGTGATCGTGTCCGTATCTTTTTCTACGAACACTCGTTTGGCATAACAACGCCGCTTCTCCTCTTCTTTGGCCTCAAGGAGTACGACAGCTATATGCCAAGTACCGTCACTGCTCATGTTTTCTCCTCCTAACAAGTGTTGTCCACAATTGGCCCACCCCGGACCAGCAAAAAAAGAACCTGCCAAGATTCTACCACAAAAAATCCCTTCCGTCAATACTTTATTCCAAATGCACATTTTGCGCGAATTTTTTAAATCGCGC
>Ga0208373_1004169_pt1 | contig 13369 bp, 6 predicted proteins | sample RifOxyC2_FD_184036 | JGI IMG/M metagenome (GOLD analysis project Ga0208373, IMG submission 184036) | Soil microbial communities from Rifle, Colorado - Rifle Oxygen_injection C2 (SPAdes) | ecosystem: Environmental > Terrestrial > Deep subsurface > Rock core/Sediment | place: Rifle, Colorado...
GAAACCATATAAAATCGGGCCGCTCCCTTATAATCATAGCTCTTTACATCCAGCCATTTCGCAGATTTTCCGGAATAAAACTGGATACCAATATAATTAAAATGTATTAAAAGGAGGTGTTATGAAAAACACAGCAAATGCCCGTAGCGCTAATTGTGATAAATTGCACACTGTACTTTCTGAGACAATGAAATTCATCCTGCCTCTACTATTAATAATACTCAGTCCGGTTATTATCTATGCCGATATAAATACCGACAGCCCTCTGCCAACTGGGCAACTCAATGTCTCGTATAGTACACAGGTCACAGCCACCGGCGGCACGCTCTTTAATGCCACGGTTGTGGACGGCGAATACGGCGATTGGGGCGCTGGTTCCGGATACCGCTGGTCAATAACAGCCGGCAGTCTGCCTCCCGGAATGAGTTTGCTCAGCACCAATCCGAACGGCAGCGGCGTCTTTGAATGGTATGACCAAGGGAACAATTACTATACCAGTATATTACCGGCCCAGGCATTGCTTACCGGAGTCCCGACCCAGGGCGGCACTTATACATTTACCCTAAAGGCGTTATGTTACGGCGGCGCATACTTTGACAAGGAATTCACCCTGGCCGTCACAGCCCAGACCTTGAGTATCAGCACGACATCCCTGCCAGCCGGGGAACAGAACGTGGCTTACAGCGCTCAAGTCAATAAACAGGGCGGAGTAACGCCTTATACCTGGTCTATCTCCAGCGGCGCACTGCCTTCAGGCCTGTCACTAAATGCAGATACCGGCGCTATCTCCGGCACACCGACCGGCTCAGGCACCAGCAACTTTACGGTCCAGGTCCAGTCATCAGACAGCCAGACCGCAACCAAGGCGCTTTCTATTAATATCGTTTCTAACTGTGTCATAAATACGCCCAGTCCTCTGGCTCAGGCAACTATGAGCGCTACATATAATAGTATAGTAAGCGCCACCGGCGGCACTTTGTTTGTTTCCACTGTGGTTGATGGAGAATACGGCGACTATCCGGGCGGCAACGGTTATCGCTGGTCCGTTATTTCCGGCACCTTGCCTCCGGGAATCACCCTGCAATCCACCACCGGCTCGGTTGCCGAATGGTACGACCAGGGCAATAATTATTATGCCGGAATGTTACCGGCCCAGGCGAAATTAGCCGGCACGCCCACCCAGAATGGCGTTTATACCTTCACGCTCAAGGCGCTCTGTTACGGTGGCGCCTATGTAACCAGGGACTTCTCAATCACCGTGGGCATTCCGCAATTAGTTATCACTACAACCTCATTACCACAGGGCGACCAGAACCTGGCCTACAGCGCTCAGCTCAACTATGCCGGCGGTATCCCGTCCTATACCTGGTCAATCATCAGCGGGACACTACAGGCCGGCCTGGAACTGAATGCCGCTACCGGCGCCATCACCGGCACGCCGAGCACCAACGTCACGGCCAATCTGACATTCCAGGCGTCTTCATCGGACAGTCAGGTTGTTACCAAAACCCTTGCCCTTATTATTGCTCCGCCTTTGGCAATCAGCACAACCAGTCCGCTTTCCGGGGCAAAACTCGGTATTTCATATAATGCCCCTGTCAATGCTCAGGGCGGCACGCTTTATAATTCTATTATAGTTGATGGCGAATACGGCGACTATCCATTCGGCTCCGGCTATCGCTGGTCGGTCGTCTCCGGTTCGCTTCCCTCAGGCATCACCCTGCAATCCACCAACGGCTCGGTGGAGTCCTGGTATGACCAGGGGAATAATTATTATGCCGGCAACCTGCCGGGACAGGCAGTGCTGGCCGGCACGCCGACTGCTACCGGCACCTATACGGCCACTCTTCAGGCGCTGGATTATTTAGGCGTTATCGTTACCAGAGAATTCTCCCTGACTGTCGATTATGACTTCAATATCCAGAACCCGACATTACCTTACGGACGTAAGGGCGTGGCTTACTCAACGCAACTGACCGCTGCCGGCGGGCCCGCTCCTTATACCTGGTCTATTATTGAAGGCGTTTTACCTGAAGGCATAACCCTGGACAGCGCTACCGGCGTCTTGAGCGGCACGACAACCACGATGGGCAATTACGTAATTACAGTCCAGGTGACCGGCACAGACCCGCAACTTACCGTGGTTGCCCAGAAGGAATACTCGCTTCTTATCCGGGACGTCTGGGACGCCCTGACCGGCGGTAACCATAACGGCGCTGATTGGACCGTAAATAACAACGACATTATCGGCGGCTATCATAGTAACGTTAATGACTTTACTGTCCCGACAGGCACAACGGTATCACTTGCGGCTTATGACGGAACCAGCGGTGGAATATTCACAATTAATTGTGTCAATGCCAATATTTGTGGAACTATTGATGGAACCGGTAAGGGTTATCGGGGTGGCGAAGGGCCTGGGACGACGGCAAGTTCGGGTGGCGGAGGAACCGGGGGCAGTCATGCTACCTCCGGCGGCAGGGGCGACCAGGGCCCGGACCCGTTACCTTCCTATGATGATCCGTATTATCCAAATGAAATGGGCAGCGGCGGTAGTAATAGCGCTTCGGGCGCCATTGGCGGTGCCGGAGGTGGAATCGTCAATATTTATGCCCGTAAGACCATAACCCTTGATGGCGTTGTCAATAATGGAGCAGGCGGGACAACGCCCGGTTGCAACAATGACGGAAGCGGCGGCGGCGCCGGCGGTAGTACAAATCTCGCAGCTCAATTAATTCAAGGTGAAGGTTATCTCATCGCAAATGGCGGGCCGGGCGGGTCGGCAGACCCCGATTACGGGCTTCCGGGCGGCGGCGGCGGAACCGGATATAATGTAATTTATTACACCTGGAGCACCTTCCCTCCCGACCATAGTATTACCAATCCAGGCCCAAGCGGCGGCGGCACGGCACAACCCGGCGGTGATCCAGTACCACCACCAGATGGAGTTTCACCTGTCACTGCAGAGAATCCGAAGAAGCTGGAAACAACACAAGACACGCCGATAGCAATTGACCCAATGTACCTTTCTACCGGCGAATTCTATCAGGAAGTGACAGACCTGACTATTCCGGGAAGGGGATTCCCCTTCAAATTCACCCGTAAACACCGGGCGCAATCCTGGCATGACGGTCCATTGGGCTATGGCTGGGATTTTAATTATAATAACCGGCTGGAAAAGGTGAAGAATGACATTAAATATTATGATGGCCTTGGCAGAATAGATACCTATACATGGGACGGGGCGAAATTTATCCCGCCGAACGGGTTCTATACCGAATTAGGATATGACGCCATTAATAACTGCTATGTCATTACGGAAACCAATGGAACCATATTCACCTTTGACAACAATCAGGTAATTACAAGTTGTTATGTTATCTCTTCTATGAAGGATAGAAACGGTAACGAGATGACCTTTGGTTACGGCGATAATCCCAATGTTAGCGGCGTGCAGAATGTGCTCTTGGCTATTACGGATACCCTGGGGCGCGCCATTAACTTTACCTGGAATGCTGACAACCAGATTGATTATTTTGAGGATTGGACTAACCGCAGGATTAATTTCTCTTATGACGAGCGCGGCGATTTAGTGAGCGTGACCTATCCGGCCACGACAGAATATCCCAATGGCAATACCACTGCTTATACTTATTCTTCCGGTCAGGTTGATTGGCGTTTAAATCACAATATGCTTACCGTTACCGACCCCAAAGGTCAGACATATCTTGTCAATGTTTATGACAACAAAGACCGGGTAATTACCCAAACTTACGGAAGCGGCGTGTTTGTTAATGAATATATTGATGCGGCCGGAACATCACCGGCCAAGGTCAAGGTCACAGACCGGGAAAATAACCTGACCGAATACTGGCTGACCCCGCAAGGTAATGTTTCTAAAGAAATAAAATACACCCGCGGCATCAGGCCCGGCGACCCGGCCTCATTTACCACGGAATACGCTCATATAACATCAACCGAGAGAAGCAAAACCATATTCCCCAAGGGCAACTCAATAGAGTATGTCTATGATATCAATAACCCCATTACCAGGGCGCATGGCAATATCCTGAGAATCATTCAGCGGGATACAAATAACAATGAAATATCGGTCACCTATACATACGAAAGCCGTTTTAATCAGATTAAGACGGTAACTGATGCTCTCGGCCGGACCACCACCCTGTATTTTGACTACGAGGAAGCAACCATGGGCGACATTAATGGAGATGGTATCGTGAACCAAGAAAGTGGCAATTTAGTCAAGATAGTTTACCCGACCGTTACTCTTGGGCTTTCCGCCGGCCAGACCGTTGAGGCGAAATTCAGGTATAATGACTACGGCCAACTGATTCGTTATGTTGACCCTGAAGGCAATATTGATTTCTACGAATATTATACCTCCGGGCCGATGAAGGGGTATCTTTATAGGATAACCCGGGACGAAGGCAGTGAAAGCATTGCCAATATCTATGAATACGATGCAGTCGGCAATGTCACCGGCATCTATGACGGCAAGGGCAATAAAACTACCTTTGTGATTAATCCTGTCAACCAGATTATGGAAACCATCACGCGCTCGCCGTTCAATTATCGGGTTAAGATGCGCTATGATGAAAATACCAAGCTGGTCAAGACCGAGATAGAAAACAAGGACAAGGACGGCAATCTGGACGGCAATATGCCCTGGATTACCTCTGATTATACCTATAACCTGCTGGACAAGCTTACCTCCCGGACAGAACAGATTTCCGGCACAGAGTCCATAACCGCCACTTATGGTTATGACAAAAACGGCAATATGAATTTGTTGACCCAGCCGTTAGGCAATAAAATAAAAAGAATCTACGATGAACGGAATCAGCTGTTTGAGACCATCAGGGGTTATGATACGGTTGATTGGACCAGCACCAAATTATACTATGACATCAACGGCAACCTGTCAAAGATGATAGATGGCAGAGGAAAAGAGACCGTCTATCTGGTGGATGGGTTTGACCGTTTTTACGGTTATGTGGATGCCGAAGGCAACAGGATAGAATATACCTTGGATGATGTCGGCAAGGCCACCCGCGTCATTCGCAAGGATTCAAGCGGTGTCATACTGAGTGAAACGAAGTATCTCTACGATGAACTCAACCGCAGGTATGAAACCCAGGAGTGGCTGAATACCGCCAGCGCCTGGGTCATAACCCAATTCGAATTTGATAAAAATTCCTGCATAACCCGCATCGTTAACGACTCCAGCCACGAAACCAAGATGTCCTATGATGGCCTGGGCAGGATTACCAGGGCAGAAGACCATCTCGGCAATAAGGTGGACTATACGTATGATAGCAACTCTAATGTGACCATTATAACCGAAACCGAAAAAGAAATCTCCGGGAGCAGCCTAACCTTTGTAACCGTCAATTCGTACGACAACCTTGACCGTCTTATTGAATCAATCAATCCTATCACGGTAACCAGGAGTTACCGGTATGATTCCCGCGGTAACTGCACCGACACCATAGACGGGGAAGGCAATACCGTGGCTAATGTCTATGACGGATTGGGCCGCCTGAACAAAATCGTCCGTGACATCAGGGCCGGAGGAACAGGCGCCGGGGCGATAATTGATACCATCACCACCGAATACAGGTTTGACAAGAACTCACGGCTCTATAATCTGGTTGATGACAAGGGCAATATTACCGGATACCTATATGATGATTTAAATCGCCAGAAAGAAGAAATATTGGCTGACGGCAGCCGCCGGAGGTTCTTCTATGACGGAGCGGATAACGTCCGCCAGATTATAGACCCGAACGGCAGTATCATTGACCAGACCTTTGATAACATCAACCGCCTGACCCGCCGGGATATCACCCGGGGCTACGGCGTATTAGGCGTTACCTACGAGACATTTGGCTATGACGGACTTTCAAGGATGACATCGGCAACCAACGATTATTCCACGGATAGTATGAACTATGACACCCTTTCCCGTATGACCGGCGAGACCCAGAAAATCGGCTCCCAATCTGTCAAGACCGTGGCTTCGGGCTATGATAACGTTGGAAACCGAACCCAGTTAACATACCCATCAGGAAAGATAGTCAATATAGTGTCGGATGAATTAAACCGTATCAGCCAGATTAAGGATAGTTCGGCTAATATCATTGCCCAATATACCTATGCAGGACCGTACAGGGTAACCCAGAGGGATTATCTAAACGGCACAAAACTGGCTGTTACTTATGATGCCAACCGGAGAATTACGGGTCTTGAGCATAGCATAAGCGGGACAGCCATCGCCGGATTTGCCTATGCATACGATAAGGAGAATAACAAGTTGTTTGAGAAGCGCATCCACGACAGCAATAAGGGCGATGCCTTTGTCTATGATTCTATCTATCGGCTGACCGGAGTTAAGTATGGCGTGCCTAATCTCAATGCAGCCACAGATTACGCAGATTACACGGATTACGAGAAAAAGGAAGAATTTGATTTAGATGGGATTGGTAATCGGACTCAGGTCAGGACGCAAAACGCAGAACTCATAACGCAGGACTACTCGGTGAACAACCTGAATCAGTACACCCAGATTAGCGGGACCGGGTTGGCGTATGACCTGAACGGCAATCTCAAGGACGACGGGACTAATCTGTATTACTTTGATTATCTGAACCGCCTGGCAGAGGTCAAGCGCAAGAGCGATAATGTCTCAATCGTGGTATTTGCCTATGACGCCTTGGGCCGGCGTATCCAGAAATTTAATAACCTGCAGGCCGCGACCTTGAATTATTATTCAGACCGGGGCATAGTCATTGAAGAGCGTGACGGCAATGATGCCTTGATAGCCACTTATGTGAATGGCAATGGGATTCTGACAATGGAGAAGAACTCACAAACATATTATTCCCACGCTAATACCATGGGTAGTGTCTATGCGGTGACAGACAATTCCGGCGATGTGGTGGAGAGATATAAATACGCTGGCTATGGAAAACCCACCATTTTAGCGCCGGATGGGGTGACGGAAAGACAGGCATCTGCTATCGGTAATACGCGCTTATTCATGGGTAAGGAATATGACCTTGAAATAGAAAAGTATTGTTATGGAGCAAGGTGTTACAATCCCACATTAGGCAGATTCCTACAGGTTGTAGAATCAACAGAAGAATTACCAGATACCAATCCTGAGTATGGTGAAAATAATCCTGAGAATAATACTGAGACATCAGGTAATATTCCGGAAGATAGCAGGATAAAACCGTATAATCCTAGAAAGAGAGATACAATTAAAGTTAAACCATCATTTATTGACCAGCATAATCCCGATGGATCGGTAATTCGCATATTTAACATTGGAACCGCAGATGAATTTACAATTACATTGAAAGGCCCTACCACATATCCAGTAGTTGTTCATTCGGAATCCCCAGGTGCACAAGTATATGTTTCTCTAAAAGAGCAAGGAGGGGGAATAGCAATAGACATATCAGATAACGGAAATGTTTCTTTAATACCTATTGGTATCCTTGAAGGTATGCCACTAGAAGAATTTGTGAGGGGAATTCAACGTGCTGTAATTGGTGCTCCTCCTGAAATCAGGAGACAGGTGTTTGATGCTTTATTAGGATATTTAGAATCTTTACCATCTGGTACTAAGACCGTTAGTAATCTTCCACCAAAAATATATCCCAAAGAACCATCGCCTACATCTGAAGGGCAATCAGGTACAGAAAAAGAATGCCCTAAAAGTGAAGATGAAAAGCACGAATAATTATTATGAAAAAAAACGTTAGTATGAGTGCTGTTTTAGTAGAAAGTCCTTAGGAAAGACTATTTATTTCCATTATCCTTTAATTTATCAATCCATGGTTTTAATTCTTTCTCATATAACGGGTTTAATTTAATTGCCTGTTCCCAATCCATCTTTGCGCCATCAGTATCACCTTTTCTATATTTAGCAGAACCGCGATTATAATAAGCCTCATGATTGTTAGGCATAATTTCTATAACTTTATTGTAATTGTTAATTGCTTCGTCTAAATTATTATTTTTTAGTTTCAAATATCCCCGGTTATTATAAGCGTTAACAAAATCAGGCCTAATTTTTATAGCTTTGGTATAATCGGCAATTGCATCGGTCTCGTTACCTTTTTTGGCATTGGCAAGGCCCCGACCGTAATACGCCTCAGCAAAATTAGAGTTGATTTCTATGGCTTTGTTATAATCTGTTATGGCATCATCAACGTTGCCATTTTTGGCCTCGGCAAATCCGCGGTTATAATATGCCTCTGCAGAATCAGGAATAATTTCTATAGTTTTGGTATAATCGTTTATAGCGCCATTATAATTACTTATTTGGAACTTAACAAGACCGCGATTATGATAAGCTCGGGCATAATAAGGTATAATTTCTATAGCCTTAGTGTAATCTGTTATGGCGGCGTCAAAGTCGTTCTTTTTGGCATTAGTGTTGCCTCGGTAATAATAAGCCATGGCAAAATCAGGATTAATTTCTATAGCTTTGGTATAATCGGCAATTGCGCCAGCATAATTGATAGTGTTGTTTTTAATTACACCCCGATTATTTAACATATAACCGACCACTTGTTTTTTAGTTGCCTTATGATATTGCCAATCTCCTTTATGCAGCACTCTATTACGAGATTTTAATTGCATAATGTATGTCAGCCAAGGAAAATCATAGCCGTTTGTTGACTCAATTTCTTTCTGGTATTTTCCGTCTTCATACTTAACAAAAATATGATAGGGTAAAATTACTCCGTATAGGGGGATGCCCAGTCTTTCACCGAGGAAAAGATATAATGTAGAGTATCCTAAACAATTACCGCTGGTTTTATCTATGACTGTATTTAGAAAGCTGCCATATAATTCTTCTTCGTCACCAATTGAATATATTTTTGTGGCCCTGTGGTGGTTTATGTAATTATTGACAATATTTAGCATTTTGGCCGGGTCTTTGGTATTATTAATCGTCTCTTTTAATTCTTTAGCCATTGAATCAAGTTTTTCCATATATGCGTTTATGTCTATATCCAGATAGACCCCCTTGGCAATCACCAGCGATGCTAATCCTATATCTATCTGGTTGTCCGGTTGCTCTTTAATACTCTTGAGTAGTTCGTCTTCAGTAGGTATCTTAATTGGTTGAGTAGGTTTAGTAACCGGTTTTTCTACTACATTGTTTTGTGGTATCTTGATATGCGATTTGAGAAAAAGTTCAAACCCAATCCATGCGCAGATGCCTACTACTAATACAAAACTAATTATTACGATGGTTTTTTGAATATTCATCAATCTTTTACCTTATTACCTTATAGATAATAACATATAATAATTAACCTTGTCAAGCGTATCGTCTAATTAGAGATAAATTACAGTGATGTGCCTTGACATTTACTTATGTATTTGATAATGAAATATTGTGGTAGAACAGTATAAGTATTCGGTCTATGGAAAGCCCACCATTTTAGCGCCGGATGGAATAACGGAAAGGCAGGTATCCGCTATCGGTAACACCCGCTTGTTTGCCGGCGCAGAATATGACAGCGAAATTGAGTCGTATAACTGCCAGACCAGCAATTACAGCCCCGGGTTAGGCAGGTCTTTGCAGATGGATGCGGCAGGCAATGACGGCCTATTAAATCAATATAATAGTGGTGTGGATTTAATGTCATCTGATATGCCTGACGGCTCTAATACTAATGCGCCTTCCGTAGCGCCTGACCCATCTCCGGGTCCGGGGCCAGAACCAGATCCGGGGCCCGGCCCGGCAGGGAAAAGACCGACCGCCGAAGCACCTGTCCTGCCGATTACTGGAGCTGAAACACCTTCGGTGCCAACTCCTCCAACTGGAACTGTAGCCAGCGCGCCGGTTACGCCGCCGCAAGAAGCAGTAGGTACTCCCGATAAAAATTGTCTGTATTCTACTCGGAGTGTGCAAGTTGGACTAACCGACAAGGATCGTCAGGTAAGAGGTTATACGCAAAGCTTCCGGGTTATCTGGCTACCAGATGGAAGTTTTATATTACGTGATCATGGTCAATCAGGTTTCCAACCAATTCAACCAAGTCAGTTCTATGCCGGCATGCCAACAACAATTACACCCTATAATTCAACGATTTCGGTAATACTCAACCCTGATGGGACTGTTAAAGAAATTGTAGAACCCGGATTACTATCAGAGCTGGAAGCGCTGGCACGATGGGCTGAAATACAAGAAAGAATCAGGAATCCAAACGCAACAATTGAACAAATCAGGGCAGCACGCGCGAAGTGGCAGTTACCAATTTTAATCGTAGGTGGAGGTCCTCTTCTCATTGCTATAGCACCGGGAATAGTAGGTCCAGGATTTATTCGAATTGGTCCAGGATGGATTAAGGGTTATCCGAAACAGATATGGAGAATAGCTATAGGTGGTAGAAAATTGCCGATTCATATGCACATTTGGAAAGGGAATTGGTATAAACCTTGGAAATGGTTCCAAAAGATAGGACCATGGAAATGGTATATAAAATAGGAGAGCATATTTATATGGAAGATTTTTGTCACTATTTTTGGCGAGAAGGGAAAGTGAGTGGTTTTCTTTGGTTTGAATTTGAAAAAGGAGCCGATTGTTGTACTCCCCAACATTTTGTTAATACATTCTCTAAATATTTTGCATCCCATATTTTTTTTAATTATAAAGATGCCTTAAAAAAACCGATAGGCAGATTTTTCTTTGGAGGAAACGAATGGTATCTGGCTAAATATATTAAATTAACAGGTAAAAAAGTAGATATTTATATATTAGACGCTCCGTTAGCAGAAGTATTTCACATTTTTACTGATAATGAAAATATATTTAAGCAGGTTAGAGAAGTGTTGCATAAAGACGATCCATCCCTGTAGATGCGACCGACATGGTTGGCGACGGGGACAGACCACATATTTTGAGTGACGGGGACAGGCTACATATTTTCTTTATGGCTATTTTACTGGTTTGCAAGGCGGTGTGAATGAAAAATCAGTATGAGTAATCTGGGGATACCCTCCTTCGCCCTTTGGGTTGCGGAAGGGCTAGCATACTAATTTAGTAATCCCCCGGCCCGGAAACAACATCAGCTCAATCAGTTAAAGTACCCAGTGCGCTTCAGCCACTTACTGAACGCTGTCCGACCAGTCCCGATTCTTATCGGGACAGGGCCTGTTGTTAAAGCTCCGCCCCCGCCCAAACTTATTTCCCACTCAACCCAGCCGAGACAATAAACGCCATGACCTCCGGGCCGTTTTTGTCTATGGGCTAGACCTGATGGCGCGAAATATTTACTTTTCAAAAACTCAATAAAAACGCTTGACAGAATAAACCTAATTTGTTATCGTGCCTTTACAATCACGATGAGGGGCTATCCAAAGGGTTCCGTCCCGAGGTAATGCTCCTCTTTTTATTTTCCCTTATAACCTAATTTACCTTTTAGGTCATTCATAAAAACCATATCAGGCGCAAACCTCCTCAGTAATGACGAGTATTTGTGCCGATTGGGAATTATCAGTTTCCGAAGTTTCCCCTGCTTTTTAAGGTAATCTATCAGGCAATGAAAATCACCATCGCCTGTAGCAATCACCGCTTTTTCATAATTCGGGTATTCTAGCATGGCGTGCAAAACTAACTCGGCGTCTATATTACCTTTGACTTTCCCATCAGGTAAAATCAAGGTTGGTTTGAAAATTAGGATATAACCGTCTTTCTGAAGCGAAGTATATAAGCTTTGGTTGGTAGCGATATATCCGATAAAGACAAACGCCTTATTAATACCGTATTTATCTTCCAGGTATATTTTGAATCGCTTGAAATCCAGCACCCAATCCTGGTCTCTAATTGCCAGATTGAGGTTCTGGCTGTCTATAAACGCGTAATTGTTTTCTGCCATAGAATTAATAATAATACCCTTTTTCAGGGAATCAATAAATATCCTCTTTTACCCGCCCCCAGCACAAAAGTAATGTGCTGGGCAAGCCGCCCTACTCCTTCAGGACTTACTTCCCGCTCAGGCCGGCCGAGACGATAAACGCCATGACCTCCGGGCCGTTTTTGTCTATGGGCTGAACCTGATTACGCGGCACGATTATCAGATTGCCGGCAAAGTTATAGGCCTGGGGCAGATAAACCGCGACCGAGTCCTTGATGCCCAACGAGTCAAGGTCGTCCCGGGTGATAAACCCAATTACCTTGATATCAGATTCACCGGTCAACTTTACCAGGACCGGACGGTCAAATAGTTTTTTCTCGCCGACAAACGCCTTCATCAAATCCTTTAAGGATGAGTAGACCAGCTTGATAAACGGTATCCGGCTGACCTGGTGGTCCAACATCTTCATCAGTCCCCGGAAAAAGAGACCCGATGCCAGATACCCAATCAGTGTAATCAGGATAATCGTGACCACAAAACCCACCCCGGGGTAAGGGATACGCAACCAGCCGTCCACCCCGGTAAAGACATAATAGACCACGTAAACCGTCACGGCCAGCGGCACTGTCACCAATAATCCCCTGATAAAATAACCGAATAGTTTCTTCATTTAACACCTCCAAATTAATTTTCTACCACTAAGACACTAAGAGAGAACACGAATCAGACGAATACAGCGAATAAGACGAATAAAACATCATTACGGGAAACGAAATGACGAAGCAATCTGATGGGATTGCTTCGCTTCGCTCGCAATGACATTCGTGCGATTCGTTCCATTCGTGTTATTCGTGTTCCTCCTATATCTTCGCGCCTTGTCCCCCTATTTTTTTTCTATTTCATCCCGCAATGTTTTTATCTTCAGGATAACCCCCTCTTTTGCCTTTTTGTCTACTGGCTGATTACTCTTGATTACGCTGATAATCTCAGCCACCAGTTGATGCAACTCATCATAGAACATATCCGGCAGGTCTTGGGACAGCGCCACCATCTCCTGCATCAGTGCGGATTTGTCATCGTCTTTGAGCGATTCATTCTCCGACGCCTTGGTTATGATGGCTTCTATTTTTCCCAGCGAGCCCAGGAGCGCATCCTTATTGAGCGAGAATATGCCCAGTTCCTTGAGGTTCTTGGTCACCTCCCGGTCAGTCAATTTGGATAACCCAGCCACATCTTCAATTAGTATAGCCAGTTTACGGTCGAACTCGTCCTTGTCTTTTATCGGCTGTTCCTTTCCCTCACGGGATTCGGCTGCTGCCTTAAAGGCCAGTATCCCGTCCTGTTTTTGCAGGAGCGACTTGAGCAGAAAGGCGCTGTTTTCAATCTGCGCCTTGGCCTGGGTGACCATCTCAAAGACCCGGAGTTCGTCCTCCATCAGAATAGCGCTGACCAGCGATTCCAGCTTG
>Ga0208373_1004171_pt1 | contig 13362 bp, 9 predicted proteins | sample RifOxyC2_FD_184036 | JGI IMG/M metagenome (GOLD analysis project Ga0208373, IMG submission 184036) | Soil microbial communities from Rifle, Colorado - Rifle Oxygen_injection C2 (SPAdes) | ecosystem: Environmental > Terrestrial > Deep subsurface > Rock core/Sediment | place: Rifle, Colorado...
TTGATAACTATGAAGTAGAACACGATTTTGCCGATATCGGCAGGCGCATAATGTTATTGAATGCCCGGCAGATTAAAAGAGTATCGGGGAAAGAGCGGATTATCCTCCTGGCTATCGAGGACATCACTGAGCGTAAGGAGATCGAATCCGGCCTGGAAAAGACCCGGAAAGAACTGGCAGTTATCAAGCAATCCGCGGATGAAGTCAGTGAATTCGCTGAAAGCATCATTGATACCATCCGCGAGCCGTTAATTTCATTAAACCAGGATTTAAGGGTGGTTTCCGCCAGCCGTTCTTTTTATGAAGTCTTTAAGGTAAAACCTGAAGAAACAGTGGGCCAGCTTATTTATGATTTGGGCAATAAACAGTGGAATATTCCCAAGTTGAGGGAATTACTGGAAACTATTCTTCCCCAAAAAGCCACCTTTGATAACTATGAAGTAGAACACGATTTTGCCGATATCGGCAGGCGCATAATGTTATTGAATGCCCGGCAGATTATAAGAGAATCCGGGAAAGAGCGGATTATCCTCCTGGCTATAGAAGACATCACCCGGCGCCGGGAGATAGAAAACGGCCTGGAAAAAGCCCATGGAGAGCTGGAAGAGCTGACCACGGAGTTAAAACGCACCGCCCGGGTAAAATCTGAATTCCTTGCCAACATGTCGCATGAGCTCAGGACCCCGCTTAACTCCATCAACGGTTTTTCCGAGGTGTTATACGACGAAACTTTCGGCCCGCTCAATGAGAAACAAAAAAAATACGTTAATAATGTTTTAACCAGCGGGAAGCACCTGCTCCTGCTGATAAACCAAATTCTTGACATGGCAAAAGTTGAAGCCGGAAAGATGAAGCTGGCTCTATCCAGCCTGCCCATGAAAGGCCTGCTGAATGAGATTTCAATGCTAGTAGAGGATATGGCCAGAAAAAAAAATGTTGAAATGCTGCTTGAAATAGCTGAAGACCTGCCGGATATTGTGGCGGATGAGCTCAAGGTAAAAGAAATAATTTATAACCTGATTTCAAACGCGGTTAAATTTACTCCCGATGGCGGTAAAATCGGCATGCGGGCGAAGAAAGCCGGCGCCAATATAGAAATAATGGTCTGGGATACCGGCGTTGGTATAGCGAATGAAAACATGGAGAAAATATTTGAAGGGTTTTTCCGCGTGGATACTCCTTATTCCCGGGTAACAGAGGGCACCGGGCTGGGTTTGCCGCTCTCTAAAAAACTGGTGGAGCTGCACGACGGTGAATTTACCGTGGAATCAGGGGGGCTGAATCAGGGGACTTCGGTCCGGTTTACTTTGCCCATTTTGTCAATTTTACCAGGGAAGGTGGCGTGATATGAAAAGGAAAGCGCTGGTTATTGACGATAATAGCAACAATCTCCTGCTGGAAAAAGACCTGCTGGAGGTTGCCGGTTTCGAAGTATTTGAAGCTGAAAATGCTTCCAGCGGTATTGCCGCGGCAAAGAAAGAAAAACCGGACGTGATACTTATGGATGTGCGGCTTCCGGACATGCGCGGTTCCGAAGCCGCCCTGATATTGCGCAAAGACAAAACAACCCGCGATATTCCCATTATTTTTGTTACGGCTTCCGTGATGGCGGAAGGCAAGGAAGAAATAAAAGAGATCGCTAACAGCTGGTTTATAGGCAAGCCGATAAACACGCGCACCTTTATAAAAGAAATTAACAGTTATATTACCGTGGAGAAAACATTATGAGCGGCAAGCCGGTCATTTTAATTGTTGACGACCAGCCACAAAATCTTGAACTTCTAGAAGCTCATCTTGCCGGGCAGGATTATGAGCTTGTCCAGGCGGTAACCGGCGAAGAAGCGCTGGAAAAACTTATTAATGGCAGTAAAATCAGCCTGGTGCTGCTGGACATAATGATGCCTGGGATGAACGGTTATGAGGTATTGAAAAAAATAAGGGAAGACAGGAATACCAGCGATATTCCCGTGGTCATGATCACGGCCTTACGGGAAGTAGAAGACCGGGTGAAAGCGCTGGAGGCGGGCTGTGACGATTTTATCTCAAAGCCCATTGATAAGACTGAACTGCAGGCAAGAGTCAGGTCTATACTCAAAATAAGTTATTACCGCCGCCAGTTGGACGAAAAGGAAAAATTCAAGGCCGTGATCGATGAAATGAGCGATGGCATCGTTATTTGCGGCCCGGACTGGATAATTAAAGAAAGCAACGCCTCAGCCAGGAGATACCTGGCTATTGCCGGGCCGGCTGGGGTTAACCTGTTTGAAGCGGTCTTTAAGAACTACTCCGTTTCCATAGCCAGGGAAAAATTTTCTGATTTATCCATTCCCGGAAAAACCTTTGATATTGTGCGCGAAGAAACAGAAACGGCCAGGGCATTATACCTGGAGGCGAACCTGGGCGCGATAAAAAACCAGGCCGGAGAACTTTCAAGTATTGTTTTTGTTTTGCGCGATGTTACCGACGCGCGCAATGAAGAACGGCTGAAACAGAATTTCCTGGACCTTATTTCGCATAAACTCCGCAACCCTTTGATGGTTATTATTGAGTATGGCTCAATGCTTGAAGAAGGGGTCCTGGGTGTTTTGAATAAAGAACAGCAGGAAGTGGTTCATTCCCTCTCTAACAGGGCTCTTTCACTCAAGGAGTTAGTGGGGAAACTGCTTGGTTTTAATATGGCCTACAGCCAGAATATGGCCCAGTTAAAAGAAACCCTGGAACTTAAAGCATACCTTCATTCAATTACTGAGGCATTGATTAAACGCTCCGGGCCTAAAAAAATAGAAATAGCCGTTAATTGCCCGGACAATATACTCCTGACAGCGAACAGGGTGTATCTTGACCTGATCATGGACAATTTATTTGAGAATGCCGTTAAATTCAGCGACAAGGAAACCGTGAAAATCCTGGTTGCGGCGAAAAAAGAACAGGGGAAAATAGAAATCTCGGTTACTGACAACGGCCCGGGCATACCGGGTGAAGAACACACGCGGATATTCGAAAAGTTTTACCAGGTAGAAAAATATTTTACCGGGCAGGTGGAGGGTTCGGGTATCGGCCTGGCAATAGTTAAAAGGCTGGTGGAGGGCCTGGGTGGAGATATCCAGGTTAAAAGCAAGCCGGGCCAAGAGACCACCTTTACCCTTACATTGCAGGAAAACGAATCTAAAATTTCTGAAGAAAACAGAGTTTATTGGAAAAGAAACGGAAATAATTCCCAGGAATACGCTGAAAGTATTATCAACACGGTGCGCGAACCATTGATTGCCCTGGACCAGGACTTAAGAGTGCTGTCTGCCAGCCGTTCGTTCTATGATGTGTTTAAGGTAAAACCGGAAGAGACCGAAGGCCAGCTGATTTATGATTTGGGCAATAAACAATGGGATATCCCCGGGCTGAGGGAACTGCTGGAAACTATTCTTCCCCAAAGAACAACCTTTGACAACTATGAAGTAGAACACGATTTTGCCGGCATCGGCAGGCGCATAATGCTTTTGAACGCGCGGCAGATAAAAAGAGTGCTGGGAAAAGAGAAGATCATCCTCCTGGCCATAGAGGACATCACCGAGAGCAAGCGGTTCGAGGGTGAACTGCTCCAGGCCAAGAAAGCGGCCGAGGCGGCAAACCGCGCTAAAAGTGTTTTCCTGGCGAACATGTCGCACGAGATACGCACCCCGATGAACGCCATAATTGGTTTTTCCCAGTTAATGCGCCGGGACGCGGATGCCACGCCGAAGCAAAAACAGCAGATCGAGACCATCAACCGCAGCGGGGAACACCTGCTGGCGCTTATAAACGATATACTTGAAATGGCAAAAGCGGAAGCCGGCCGGGCGACAATGAACCCGTCGGCCTTCGATATTTACTCGGTAATTGATGATGTTGAAAAAATGCTCCGGCCGCGCGCCGAAGCCAAGGGCCTGCGGTTTGTGGTGGAAAGAAATCCTGAATTGCCGCGCTTTGTGGAATCAGACGAAAGCAAACTCCGCCAGATACTTCTTAACCTGCTAAGCAATGCCATAAAATTCACCGGGACAGGCGCGGTTACCTTGCGTTTGGGCGCGGCAGCTTCCGGCAGTGAACCCGAGGCAGAGCGGGAATTGCGCCTGACAGCTGAAGTTGAAGATACGGGCCCCGGCATAGAAGCCCGGGAATTAACCCGCATGTTTCATCCGTTTGAGCAGGCGCAGGCGGGCAAAACAGCCGGCGCCGGGACAGGCCTGGGGCTGGCCATAAGCCGTGAATACGCGCGCCTGATGGATGGCGATATCACGGTAAAAAGCCGGCCGGGCCGGGGAAGCATTTTCAGCTTGAATATCGCCCTGAAAAAGTCATCACCCGCGCTTGTAAGCGGAAATGCGCACCCGCGCCATGTGACAGGCCTTAAACCAGGCCAGCCGGATTACCGGGTGCTGGCCGTTGATGATAAAGAAGACAACCGTGAATTTATATCCCAGCTGCTGGGTTCCATAGGTTTTAATGTCCGCCAGGCGGTTGACGGCGAAGACGCTTTTAAGCAGTTTGAAGCATGGCAGCCGCAAATAGTGCTGATGGATTTGCGGATGCCGGTGATGGACGGCTATGAAGCCATGCGGCGCATCCGCGCCAGCGCCGGCGGCAAGGAAGTAAAAATTATCGCGGTGACCGCCAGCATTTTTGAAGATACTGACCCGGGAGCGCACAAGGGCGAAGCCGACGATATAATTCTCAAGCCCTTCAGGGAATCGGAACTCCTCGCCAAGATGCGGAACCTGCTTAACGCGGAATACATTTATGAAGAAACAACCCCGGGTGCGGCCGGCCCGGCCTATGACATGGAAGCATTGAAACGCAATGTCCCGGCCAGCCTGCCTGAAGAACTTATTTCCCAGCTTCGCGAAGCTGCCGTCAACGGGGATTTTCAGCTTTTGCTTGAGCTCTCAGGCCGCGTGGAATTGCATGATAAACCCCTTGCCGGGGCCTTGCTCGGGTTTGCCGGCAGGTTTGAAACACAAAACATACTTAATTTGCTCGGGAAGGATGTACTCCGTGAACTATGATACTACCAGCCGGCAGGACGCTCCCAAGATCCTTGTTGTTGACGATACACCCGCAAACCTGGAGCTGCTTTTCGCAATGCTTAAAGAATGCCGTTACAAGATCAGGGCCGCCATCAGCGGGGAACTCGCGCTTCAAGCGGCCCGCAACGATCCGCCCGACCTTATCCTCCTTGACATCAACATGCCTGAAATGAACGGCTATGAAGTGTGCCGGCATTTGAAAGCTGACGATAAATTGAAAGATATCCCCGTTATTTTTATGAGCGCCCTGAACGAACCGCTTGATAAAGTAAAAGCTTTCGGCATGGGCGGAGTGGATTACATAACCAAGCCCTTCCAGTTTGAGGAAATGCAGGCCCGCATAGAAACGCACCTGGCGCTTAAGGCCGCAAAAGAGTACCTGAAAAATAAAAACGGGTTCCTGGAATACATGTTCTCCCGTTTTGTGTCGCCTAAAGTCGCGGAGATCATGAAACAAAGGCCGACAAGCGAGTTCCTTAAAATGGAAAGCCGTGAACTGACGGTATTATTCGCCGACATGCGCGGTTTCACCAGCCTGTCCAATGAGCTGAACCCGCAGGAGATCCAGGAAACCCTTAACTCTTTCCTTGAAGTCATGGTGGATTGCGTTGAAGAATCAGACGGGATGATAAGCTCGCTGCAGGGTGACGGATTTATGGCTTTGTTCGGCGCGCCATTCCGCCAGGAAGACCATTGCCGCCGCGCCCTGCATGCTTCCGTTTACATCCAGGAGGCGCACCAGAGATGGGTGGATGAACGCTCGGCCAAAGGCCGCCCCTACCGGCTGCTGGGTGTAGGGATAGCCACAGGCGAAACAGTGGTAGGCGCCTACGGAACGCACAACCGCATGGAGTACACGGCCCTGGGCCATACTGTAAACCTGGCCAGCCGCCTGTGTTCCTACGCGGGAGCCGGGGAAATCCTGACCATAGCTGAAACCATAGAAAAAGCCGGTTTTTCCGGAGAGTTCCCTTTCGCCGCGGTGACAAAAGGAAAACTCTCTTTCAAAAATATCCTGGCGCCGGTAGAAGTATTTTCAATCTCAAAAAAATAAATACCAATATTAAATGTAGTTGCCGATTTATCGGCTGTTTTGACTTTTAAAAGGCGCCCATAAATGGGCAACTACAAAAATCATTCCCAAAATTATGAAAACCATTTTAAAGATTATCTGTTTATGTGCAATTTTACTTTCAAGCTTGCTTACTAATTCCCTGGGAATAACCCCTTCCTTAATGTATTCCACCTATCTGGGCGGCGCTAATGAAGACCGGGTGAACGCTATTGCGGTGGATAGTGCAGGGAATGTTTATCTTACGGGATTAACAGTATCAGACAGTTTCCCGGGCACGGGCGCGGCGGGTATTTTCGACGCAAATAGGTCAGCGCCGTCAACAGATGCCTTTATAACCAAGCTCAGCCCTGCCGGAACTCTTTTGTGGTCGACATATCTTGGCGGCGCCGGTATTGATATCGGCAATGCCATCGCCATTGATGGTTCAGGGATTATATATGTCACGGGAGAAACGACTTCGGTTGATTTTTCCACTGCAGGCCCGCAATACCAGGCGGGGAATCAAGGCGGCACAGATGCTTTTGTAACGGCGCTCAATGCCGATGGTACAGGGCTGGCTTACTCCGCTTATCTTGGCGGCGCCGGCGAGGATTTCGGCTATGGAATAGCCGTGGATACCGCCGGGAACGCTTATGTTACCGGAGGGTCCGGGTCTAATGCCGGCACTTTTCCCCAGACAACCTATGCCTATCAGCCCGCCAATGCGTCAGCGCCCGTGAGCGATGTGTTCGTGTGCAAGCTTTCTTCGGCCGGGGCCGTGGAATATTCCACTTTCCTGGGCGGCACGACAGCGGATATCGGGCGGGCCATTGCCATTGACGGAGCAGGCAATGCCTATGTAGCCGGCCAGGCCACGGCTGCTTTTCCCATATTTCCGCCGGCTGCTGTTTTTAAACCCACAATTACCGGTGCCAGCGACGCGTTTATATCTAAAATCAGCTCTTCAGGCGCCAATTTGCTTTATTCAACTTATGCAGGCGGAAGTGTCGTGGATGACGCCTTCGGCATAGCGCTGGACGGCGCCGATTCTGACACCCTTAATGTTTATATAACGGGCTATACATATTCCGATGATTTTCCAAAAATCGGTTTTGCGGCTACCGGGAAAGTAGTCGGACAAACGGCCATAAGCACCGCGCCGGATGCCTATGTATTTAAACTTAACATGAACGGCGGAGGCGGAAATCTCGACGGCGTGTATTCCACCTACCTGGGCGCGGGGACGGATGACAGGGCTAATGCCATAGCGGTGGATGCCGCAGGCAACGCTTATGTGGCAGGGTTGACCACTTCGATAAATTTTCCCCTGGTGAACCCGATACAGGATACAAATATCGCGCCCGGCCCGGGGAGAATGGTTTTTGTGACGGAAATAAGCTCTTCGGGGGCCGTCAAGATTTTCTCTACGTATTTAGGGGGAGTCACGGACCAGGAAGGAAAAGGAATCGGGCTGGACGGTTCAGCGAATATCTACGCGGCCGGATGGACCAGTTCGACGGATTTTTCTACGGCTGCCGCGATGCAGCCGGTGAATGCCGGGTCTAAAGACGGTTTCGTAACCAAGATTTCCGCGACAGAACTGAAACTGATCAGCGTAACCATAAGCCCTGTAACCTATTATTCTTTTGGTTCGCTTGAAATGGGTATTTCATCAATAACAAATACAGGCATAACAATAACCAATACAGGCAATGTAATTGAACGCTATATTGTAAACTGCACGACAGTTACTCCGGGCACAACCTGGTCGCCGGGTTCAACTCCGGGGCTGGATACATTCGTACTTAAAGCAGGATTGCATCCTTCAAAACCGGGCCTGGCGCAGTTCGGGCCGGAAGACGTTATTTACAGTTCCGGGACAACTGCTTCAGATGCGGTTTATTCTATTGACGGCACTCAAAAAGGCAATAATGTAGAAGTCAGCGGAGTGAGGACTATGTGGAACCTGCTTGAAATGCCGTCAGATACGTCAATTGCCGGTGAACAAAGGATCAGAATATATATAACCGCGGAGGAACAGCCATGACCCCATTAAAAAAAGTAATTCAATCAGCTGCAATTATTCTAATCCTGCTTGGCATAACAGCCAATTGTTATGCCACCATCGGGCTTGGCACCAAGTTTGCGACAGTTATTCTTGAAAAACTCGAACCGGGAAAAGTTTACAACCTGCGCGAGCTCAGGAATTTGCCGCTGACCGTAATTAACAGCGGCAGCGAAGAAACAGACGTAATAGTTGAAGCGGAAATCCCGGAAAAGAGCGAGCTGAGGGAAGGGTATGAGCCGATCGCCGACACAGCGTTTATTAAGTTCGTGCCAAACAAATTCAGGATTAAAGCGGGCGAGGAGTATCCTTGCGATGTAATAATCGCCATTCCCGCGGATAACTCGTTAATAGGAAAACATTTCCAGGCAAAAATATGGACTCACACGGGCGGCTCGGACATTTTCGGCGCCGGGGTAGTAAACAGGATATTTTTTTCCATAGGCGCGCCGGGGCCGGAATCAGCCCAGAAGGCAAAGAAAAACGAAATACTCACCGCGCTGAATTTTGACACGGAGCCCAGGGATATATATCTGACAATCCCTGCCGGCAGGAAAATTGACCTGATGAAGGAACTTGATAAAACAATAAAACTGGTAAATAAGGCCCGTGATAAAATTACGGTAAAGCTTGAGAGCGTGGATTACAGGAAAAACGGCAGCGTGGTAGCCCAGCTCCGGCCGGGTTATGAATTTACGCCGGACAAGAAACTTCTTGCTTTCAAGCCTGAAAATACCAGGATTAACGCAAATTCGATCAAGGATGCCGGGATGTATATCCGGATACCGGCAGATGAGAAATACTACGGGAAAAAGTTTATGTTCGTGGCCAGGGTTACGCCCGTAAAACCGGAATTGCCCATAGAATTTTACACAAGAATATTTGTAACAGTAAACAATAATGAACAGGCCCCAAAACCAAAAAGGTAGCGGTTTTGGGACTTCGTCCAACTTAGGGAGGTGATGTGATTAGAAATTATGGCTGTTTGTAGTTGCCCGCGCAAAGCGCGTATGGGCGTCTTTTAAAAGTAAAAACAGCCGATAAATCGGCAACTACACTAGAAGTAACCTAAAAAAGGGAGACTAAAATGAAGATTTTTATCAGAAGTTTGGCAGTATTAGCATTATTTGCAGTAACGGCGGACCTGGTGTACGGCGTAAACCCTGATTCCTTTGAAATCAGCGTTACACCGAACATAGTATATTCAGTGCTGATTTCAACACCAGAAGGCGGGATTGCATTTACTTCAAACGACCTTAACACCGCGTATGTTAACGCGGGATCGGCTACAGTTACCAACAACGGGAACATCGTCGCGGACTGGACCATGAAAGCGACAGCTTTAAACACGTGGACACTCGGTACAACGCTCTCAGATAACGGCGGGGACAATAAAATGGTATTGGCGGCCCAGTTCAACGGTGCACTGCCTTTAGCCGGCGACTACGTTGATGCTGATGTTTTAACAACCAGTGAAAAAGATGCCAGCACGGTAAATTTTGCCGGCACCCAGAACGGAGACGATGTAGCCAAGACCGATTCAAGGCTTCTTTGGATCTATGTCAAAACACCGACCAATACAACAGTAGAAATAGCGCAGAAGTTCAGGGTTGAAGTTAAGGCATACCCGGCAAGCAGGTTTTAATTAAAAGCTGTCCTGAGTCAATTGTGCCTAAAACATGAATAATATTTTCAGGAAATACCTTTTTTATGGGGTTTTTCTGCCTTTTTTGCTGTTTAATGGGCCAGTATACCCTTCACAGGATGATTCAATGATAGTATCTGTGAGGTTGAAGGATAACTGGGCCCCGGCAAAATTAACCGGCCTTGAAGCCCGGCCGACTTCCAATGAAGGCGAGATAAAGCTGTCCTGGATTGCCCCTGACGAGAACCTGGGGCTGTTTGAACAGCCGGCGCCTGTTTCCGGATACTACATAAGGTTTTCAACGTATCCGGCAGGTTCTCTCCCGGCTGACACCGCTTACTGGTGGAATACCGCGCAGCAGGTTACTATCGGTTACGCGAACACTCCCGGCAGCCCCGAAACAACTTACTTAACCCTGCCTTTGCCCGGGACCACTTACTATTTCGCTGTTAAGTCCTATGATAAGGAAGGGAACATCTCGGAACTTGATACGGGTATTATTGAAACAGGCCAGTCCAGCGCCGCCGCGAAGGGATTCTTGCTGCCGGTAATAGCAAACCTCAGCCCGGTTTACGGTATTTCATCCGGCAGTACAACAGTCGTCATTACCGGGTCCGGGTTTACCGGTGTAACCGGCGTTAAGTTCGGCGCGGAAAACGCCTCAAGCTATACAGTTGATTCTGATACCCAGATAACAGCTATAGCGTCAGCGCAAATTGCCGGGACCATTGACGTTGTAGTAACAAACCCGGCAGGGTCATCTTCTATAGTGCTGGTAGGCGAGTATACCTATTACAATTTGCCTGTAATAACAATTCTCACCCCGGCTTTTGGTTCCTCGGCCGGCGGCACATCAGTTGTCATTACCGGCTCGGGGTTTGCAAGCATCATCGGCGTGACCGGCATAAATTTCGGGGCCTTGAACGCCGCAAGTTACATAGTGAATTCAGATACCAGGATCACAGCGCAGACGAAGGCGCACACCGCGGGGATAGTGGACGTAGTGGCCACGAACCTGGCGGGAGCGTCCCTGATCGTGACGGCTGGCCTCTATACGTATTTCCTGGAACCGGTAGCCAGCATCTATTTTGAGCCGTACATATTTCCATCCCCTACTAACGGGTACACAGCCGATATCGCCTACTGGATGGCCGGGCCGGGGCTGGTGAATATCCGGGTTTACAACGAGATTGGGCGCCTGGTTTACTCGCTGGAAGAAAACAAACCCGCTGGAGCGCAAAGTTCAAACATCAGGGTTGGCAGGCTGGCGCCCGGGGTTTACTTATATCTTTTAAGCATGAGCTACGATGATGGGAATGTTAACAGGTATTCCAAGCGCAAATTCGTGGTAATACATTGACGGACACTTATATTATACCCAAGTACAATTGACCGGTTTGCGCAATTCCCTTATAATGTGAACATAAAGAAATAAGAATCGTTTTTCAAGGAGCGTGGCGAATGTCAGCAAACAAAAAACAAGTATATATTTTAGATGATGATGAATCGGTATGCCGCGCGCTTAAGATATTATTATCAACTTACGGGTTTGAAGTTAAAACCTTTCTTTCCGGGGAGGAATTTTTCAGCGCGGTGCCGGATAAAGCCCCGGGTTGTTTAGTCCTGGATATTCACATGCCGGGCATGGACGGCTGGGAAGTGTTAAAGCGGATAATTGAATCCGGGTCCAAGCGCCCTGTTATTATTATTTCAGCGGAAAAGAACGGCGGGCCGGAAGTGTTGAATAAAAAGTCTTTAAAGGCCGGCGCCGTGGGATTTTTCCAGAAACCGGTTAATGACCAGAATTTAGTCAACCTGATCAATAAGGCGTATTAGAAGGAGGCAATCAAAATGGAAAAGAAGTATTTTTTAATCATTATAGCCCTGTTTTTAATGACAACGGTCATGGGCTGTAATACGATGAAGGGTGCGGGAAAGGATGTGGAGCAGGCAGGGCAGGACCTTCAAAAGGCCGCGGACAAAGAAAATGAAACTAAATAATCAAGAAAGCATAAAAATAAGATTCAAAGGAGAGAGTATGAAATGTTTTTCATGGATCAGCAGTATCTGCATGGTTTTAGCGGCAAGCTTGACGATGAGTTTCGCGGGGATGATTCCGGCGAAGAGCGCGGAGCAGGCGCAGGCGCAATCAGCTTACGCCAAACTCCCGATGTGTTTTGAAGCTAACATGGGCCAAACCGACAAGTCGGTAAAATTTCTTGCCCGCGGCAAGGGTTACACCCTGTTTTTAACTGCTTCAGAAGCCGTGCTGGCCGGGGGGCTTGATGTGGTGCGCTTGAAACTGGAAGGCGCCAATGCTGCCTCTATAGTTAAAGGAATGAATATACTGCCAAGCCAGAGCAATTATCTGACTGGTAACGGACCGAATAAATGGCAAACCGGCGTGAAACAATATTCCAGGGTAGAATACAAGCAGGTTTACCCCGGGATAGATATGGCCTATTATGGAAACCAGGGCCAGCTGGAATATGATTTTATAGTAGCGCCGGGAGCAAACCCCGGGCTTATCCGCATAAATTTTGACGGAACAAAAAATATAAAACTTGATGCCCAGGGCAACTTAGTCCTGAGTTTCAAAGAAGGCCAGATGTCCTTCAGCGCTCCAATACTCTACCAGAAAACAGGAAGCACAAGGGTGCCCGTGGAAGGGCGTTTTGTGTTAGCAGCCAATAAGCAGGTGAGTTTTGAAGTTGGTGCGTATGATAAAAACAAGGAACTGGTCATAGACCCTTCCTTAACATATTCCACCTATTTGGGTACGACTGTGGAAGACCGGGTGAACGCCATAGTAACGGACGCCGCGGGTAATGTATATATGACAGGACAAACGCAGACGGTTGCCGATAAGTTCCCGGGCACCGCCTCTTCTCCGATTCAGGCTTCCAACAATGGCGGCGCGTTTGATGCTTTTGTGATAAAGTTAAATCCGGCCGGAGCCATTGTGTGGGCCACTTATTACGGCGGCGTCGCAGATGACATCGGCCTTGGTATCGGCTTGGACGGCACAGGCAAAGTATACATCTCGGGTTCAACCACCGGGTCACTTCCGGTTCCGTACACGCAGCTTGGAACCGGCGGCGGAACAGACGCATTTGTAGCGGCCTTTAGCGCCGACGGCACTGCCCTGGTTTACGCGCGTCAATTCGGCTGCCCCCAGGTGGACACCGGCGATGGGATCGCCGTGGACACGGCAGGCAACGCCTATGTGACAGGATTTACCGGCTCTACAGCCGACAATAGTTTCCCGGTTAATTTCGCCGGAGGCGCGATGTATGGTTTAGGTTCGGCCCAGACTTCTTTTGGCGGCGCGGGAGACGCGTTCGTGGTAAAGCTCAATGCGGCCGGTGTCCTGATGTATTCAACTTACCTGGGCGGCACGGGAATAGATTTTGGAAAAGCGATTGCCATTGACAGCCTTGGCGCTGCCTATGTTGTCGGCGGTTGCGGAGATGCCTTTGTCTCGGTATTTACCTACCCTAATGTTTTCAAAAATACAGCTAATAACATAGTAGACGGG
>Ga0208373_1004174_pt1 | contig 13357 bp, 12 predicted proteins | sample RifOxyC2_FD_184036 | JGI IMG/M metagenome (GOLD analysis project Ga0208373, IMG submission 184036) | Soil microbial communities from Rifle, Colorado - Rifle Oxygen_injection C2 (SPAdes) | ecosystem: Environmental > Terrestrial > Deep subsurface > Rock core/Sediment | place: Rifle, Colorado...
GTTGATAACGCTGTCATTTGTGGAGCGTTTGTACTCGATAATGACAGGAGCTCCATTTTTGTCGATTCCAAGCGTGTCGATCCGACCGCCAAAGCTTGTCGAATACTCGGTAGCTAAGAACGTGATATTCAAAATCTCTTCAAGATTTTGCTCGAAAAGCCGCTGGAGGTCTCGTTCAAGACGAACATCTTTGGCCGTCAGGCGTTTTACCTTGGTTTGATTGATCTGAAATAAGGCCATAATTGCAGTTTGGATTGGCCTAAGTTTATGCGAAATCGCTGTTTTTGGCTACCTTGCCGCCTGAATGAAGGGGTTTTGGGTACTTAGTTACCAACAGCTAGGCGGACTGGACGCCCCACGGGGGTTGCGGCATTGATGTGTTGTATGAATAACACACAAGGAGGCACGGCGACCCAGGCAGGGCTTACACGCACAAAACACGAACAGGGAAAACCGACGGTTCCTGAGGCAATTAAGTACTGCCTTTACGCACGCAAGAGCTCGGAATCAGCAGAACGTCAGGTTCTCTCAATCGACTCGCAGACCAAGGAGATGTTGCAGATCGCGGAACGTGACGGACTGAACGTGGTGGAAATCAAACGCGAAAGTCACTCGGCCAAGGCAACCGGAGAGCGTCCGATCTTCAACGAACTTTTGCGGGATGTCCGCGAGCAAAAGTTCAACGGCATCCTGACGTGGGCACCGGATCGATTAAGCCGTAACGCAGGTGACCTCGGGGCAGTCGTCGACCTGATTGACCAAGGGCTGCTCACGGAGATAAGAACGCATGGACAAACATTCAGCAACAACCCGAACGAGAAGTACCTCCTGATGATTCTTGGTTCAACAGCCAAACTCGAAAACGATCATCGTGGAGAAAACGTAAAGCGCGGGTTGCGAACAAGGGTCGAGATGGGATTCTGGCCGGGCATGGCACCGATTGGATATTCGGATCAAAACTTAATGGATAAGAAGGGTCAGAAGCTCCTCGATCCAGTGCGAGCACCGATCGTGAAACAGATGTTCGAGAAAGTCGCGTATGAGAAATGGAGCGGACGCAAACTTTACAACTGGCTCAAGCACGATCTGAACTTCAAGACGCGCGGCAATAAAACGCTAACGCTCAGTGGTATCTATCGCATCTTCGAGAATCCCTTCTACCACGGACGGTTCGAGTTCCCAAGAAATACTGGGAACTGGTACGAGGGCAAACACAAGCCAATTATCACGAAGGAGCTATTCGACCAAGCCCACATCCAACTTAAACGCGATCAGATCGTGCGGGAGAACAAAGAGTTTGCCTTCACAAAACTGTTCACGTGCGGGCAATGTGGGTCTGGAATGTCGGCACAAGAAAAGTACAAGCAACGGAAGGACGGTGGCCACACGCGATATGTCTACTATGGCTGTACGCGTTCGCGGGATCGCAACTGCACCAATCCGTATATCAGAGAAGATGAGCTGATTGTAGAGCTACTGAAAATCATTGATGAAATCGACATCAACGAGCTTGGATTGAAAATAAAACTCGAAGAAGAAATAAAACGCTTTAGCCGCTTCGAACGATTGTTCCGTGGTGGAACGTCTGTGCCGGAAGGAACTACAGAGGAGATGGACGTCCGTGCGTACATGAAGTATCTCCTACGCGAAGGAAGCATGTCGGAGAAGCGAGAATTGCTTGGGAACCTAAGATCTAGACTACTCTGCACTAACAAACAGGTCTCAGTCATTGATCGAAGCAACTAGAATCTCGTAATGTTCGTGGAATACGGAATCCATCATTTCCAGAAGGTACTGCACATTCTTTTGGGTTTCAGGAACCAAAGACGGATCAAACCCAGCGCCCGTTATGTGTGACTGATCATTCGTGTATTTGTAGATCGCCGTCTTTTTGTTTTCATCGAAGGTCAGAGCTTCCATCTTTTTATAAAGTGTCTGATTGCTTGGGACTCTAAACATCAAAAATGTTTCCAAAACCTTTCGGGCGATATTAGGAATGTGATAGACGGAAGCGATACTTCCATCGGTCTCAAATTGATGCAAAATCTTGAACAAGTAATGATACTCGCTCTCATGGTTCCTTAAATCTTTGTCGAGTTCAGCTAAATAGGCGGTTCTTCCTTCTGAGGATGAATACTGATTTTTGATCATGTAATACTTACTCCCACCCGTCTTGCTGAGCCAGTTTAAAATCAACTTCAAAAAATCAAAATTGTGAGTCAATAGAAAAACCTGCTTCGCGTCCTTTACTGCATTCTTGAGGTAAGCAAACGCTTGAAAAAGAGAATTGGAATCCAAACTAGAGATCGGATCATCAACGACGATGATTCCGTTCTCCAGATCAAAATCCTGATCCTTGAGTTGGATAACAAAGTATAAGAAGGCGACTGCCGTCTTTTCACCCTCGCTCAAATTTTTGGCAAGTATGCCATTTCGCTTTATCAGGTAACCGCCATCCGGAGCAACCTCGAAAACTATTTCGTTTCTTCCAAGAAACGTTCCCAATTCCTTGTTTAGAGAATCACAGGCTCTGTGTTCCGAAGATATCTTTCCTTTGTTGTCGTTGATTCTTTTCTTCAGAGCCGAAATACCAAGAAAGCTCTCGTCGCCAGCATCCCCATTTTCAAGTCGATGGATTTCCTTCGAGGTCGCGACAATTTCATTGTCCAAAGCCTTCACTTCTTCAAAGATCGTGCTCAAGTGATGCTGTTTGAGTAGCTCGGCAGCCTTATCCTTCTCTGACTGAAAGTTATCACTTTTTTGGTTGTGTTGATCCACCAACTCATTAAGTGAAGCGACGGCTTCCTTAAAGTTATTGCTGAGCGACTTGGAAAAGGATAACGACTCGGTCGTCTTTTGTTTTTTGTTGGTCAGAATCTCAACTATCGCTAAAAGCTCAGCGCAAGAATTCTCCTTCTCTTGGTTATAAGACATTACCCTCGAGGCAAATTTTGTTTGCAGATCGTTGTAAAATTGCGCCTTGTCGGGCACCTGCCTTTTGTACAGCTTGAATGAAACCCTGTAGATGCGTGATCTGGGAGTCGATTCTGCTCTTGAGTTTTTTGTCGGCCTCATTGAAGTGACCAAGAAGCGCCTCGACTCTTCCGGACGGTATTGTTTCGCCACAGAATTCGCACGATGTTGAATCTTTGGCGTGGATCGATAACCCTCTTTCAACCCACTCCGATATTTCTGGATGTCCCGACAGTCTTTCTATTACCTTACTTTCCACCGTTTCGTTGCAGGTGGCCGTAACCTCCGTATACAGTTCCGACAAATTAAGTTCAAAGTCGAAGTTGATCTTCGATACCTTGTCCTTCTGTTCTTGCTTGATGACCAACTGCTGGCGGGAGACTTCGGCCTCATCCAAAATTTTGGGATTAGAAATGCTCAAAAAATCCTTCTCTGCATCCGGCTTCCTATAGTTTCTGGTTGAAGATCCGACCAAGTTTGCACCGATAACACTCGCGATGTTGGTAAACTTCTTTCCTTTATCAGTTTCTTTCTTATCACGTTCTTCTTCCAGCGTTCGTTTCTTATTTTCTAATTCCGACAAAGTACCCTTGTCGGATTCTACCTGTTCAGAAATCTCCTTATTGTCTTCGCCCAAAATGAAAATTGAGTTTGCTTTTCCCGTTTTCGGCTGTACGTTCTTCTGAACGTAATCCTGATTGAAAACTCGTACTTTTTTATCGAAGGCGTTGCCCTCTTTAAAAGTCCCTGTTTCTGCTTCTAGCTCGTACTGTAGGCTTGGGAACTCTTCAGATTGGCCTGTTTCTATGCAAGACAATATTTTTGAAAGTGTTGTCTTGCCGCTTCCATTCCATCCGTAGATGAGATTGTAACGACCAAAAGCTGGCAGGACGGTATCGTCCCACTTGAAGTTCAGGAATATGCCAGCCCCCTTCAATTTATTAATTTTGGTAATCACATGGTGGCCTAATTTCTCCGCTTTTCTGTCCTTCAGATTAGCACATGAATCCAAACTCTGGATAGCAACAAAACCGCCTACTTAGGCGGTTTTGTTTTGGGGACAGATCCCTATGGGTCGCCCCGTGCGGCATGAGGCCGACGGGTCGCTCCGATAAGAAGTTGTCCTGGCGGAGAGGGAGGGATTCGAACCCTCGATACCCTTGCAGGTATACATGATTTCGAGTCATGCGCGTTCGACCACTCTGCCACCTCTCCGGGTGCCTGACGTGTGATCGCGGGCAAAAAGTATCATGGAAACGAGCGGGGTGCAAGCGTGTGGGTGGGGGATGGTTTCTACTAGTTTTTATTTTAGCGTTTAAGTTTTGGAATATTGAGGCAAATGAGCAAAGCGGGCACCATCAGATCTTCGCTGGGCTTACTGCGCCTGCTTTGTCAAAGCGACATTGTCCTTGCACGCTTTTACGCGAGTTTCTCCATATTCTGCATCCATGTATAGGTCACAGAGCGTTGGGTCGTTCACCGAGGAGGCAAGCGCGAAGACGAAGTATGTAATGGATCCTGACTCGAACAACTGGCAGGAAAATTCTTCCGTGTAACGTTCGTCGCAATAGCGTTCGAGGCACTCAGGGTCGTATTCCGTGGAACAGAGCATTTGCGACGCGCGTTTTGTCACGGCGATATCTGTTTGGCAGTCGCCGACGATTCCTTCATATACGTTCTGTTTGGCCGATGGCAGCGCTTGGCAAAACTCTGGGTTCCCGGAGAACCGGGCGGCAATGAAAAGGCAATCAGTTTGGTATCCCCCGTCTACCTTTTGAAGGCAGATGGATGGGTCGTCGCTTGATATGGCTTTTTGCGACCATGTCTGCCAATCTTGGGAAGAGCTCGGATAAAGAGCCGAGTTGACGGTGAAAATGATGGCAGGGGACAGGATGGCGAACAGCACGAACGACCAACCAAACCCGATCTGTTTTTTGGAATATCGCGCGAGTGTCCATTTCAGCGCGAGCACGGCGCCCGCGACTGCCATGAGGATGACCAAGAGCGCATCAACAGAAAGAGAAACGTAGGAACTTAGGTCGTTTAGAATAAGGAGGTGCGGAGCAATGACAACGATCCATAATCCGCAGAACTCATTTGGACTCGAACCGCATGCAGCGTCCGCTATGAACATGGCGACGAACGGGAGAACGAACAAATAGATCGCTAGCAGGATAGCCAGGATGCGCCCGGCCTTTATCAATTTTGTCGTTTTCGTCATACTGGAGAAAATAATGACGTTATTTTTATGTTTGAGTTGTATCGTGTCCGCTTGAGCGGCAAATTGGTGTTAATTGCGCTTGCAACGTCATTCCTCGTTGGCAATATCGTCGGAATTTTTGGATTTTTCCTTCGATACGGGCATATTCCGTCGATTCTCGAAGCGATATTCTTTAATGTACTGACATCCTCGGTCTCTTTGCCGGCTTCTTTCGTTTCTTTGCTCCGGATTCCTGCGGGCTCAATAGATTATATCATCATTTTGTACTTGATCTCGTTTGTCGTAACCCTGATTTCCTCATGGAGAAAGAAAACCATCGGATGGGTCGCCGCGTTCGTGGTCTTGCTGTTGCTGGCTTCGTACGGCTGGACCATCTCGGCATATGCACTCATGGGCGTGTAGTTTCTGGATCGAGCATTCCTTAGGAGTTTCTGGTATCATGAAACCATTCACATAATTCAATACGTATGGCCAAGGGGAACAACGCGCAAAAGAAGAACGTTAAGAAGCCGAAGAAGGACAAAAAGAAATAATTCCTATTGCTCGTCGTCAACACCATGGGCATTCTTGAGATCATTTATCTTTTTGCGGTCGCGAAGCTGAAAAGGGATAATTTATTCCGGTGAGATCCATACGTAACCCATTCTTGAAACCAGTGTAGGAATAAGCGCACCGCGATTGGGTGCGCTTTATTCCTGACGCTTCATTATGACGAAGAAAACGCTGCTTATCGGCGCGATCGTCGCGGCGCTTGGCGCGGGCGCGATTGGCGTCGGCACCTCGCTTGCCGCTCAGGCGGAAAATCGCGAGCCGGGATTCGTGTCCGAAATCGTGACGGCGCTTGCCGAACGGTTCGATCTTGATCCGACCGCGGTCCAGGAGGTGTTTGACGAGCAGGCCGAGGCAAACCATGAGGAGATGCAGGCCAGGCATAACGAGCTGTTCGAGGACCGTCTTGCCAAGGCCGTGGAGGAAGGTACGCTCACGCAGGAGCAGGCTGACGCCGTGCTTGCCAAGCGCGACGAAATGCAGGCGTACGCCGAGACGCTTCGTGACACGGATCCGGAGGAACGAAAGGACGCCATGAAGGAAAAGATTGATGCGCTCCGGGACTGGGCCGAGGAAAATGACATCCCGCCGGGGTTCCTGCGCTTTGTTCCTTTGCCGCGCAACGGCCAGGGACAGGGCCGGGAAGGCAACGGCATGAATCATTTTGGAAATGGAATGGGCATGATGAGGTAGAAAGTAAAAGGACCGCCGTTCAGCGGTCCTTTTGTCTTTCAAGCATGTCCTTTGCGAGTGTGATGAGTTCGCCGTCGGTGGCATGGCTGCCATCGGATGCGATTGAGTACACCACGCCATTCGCTTCGAAAAGCAGGATGCGTTGCACTTCGCAAAAGCCTGGCAAGTTCCATTTTTCATTCGGCGAAACGCATGGAACGTTGGTGGCGGAAAGATAGAGCAGTACTCCGTCCGATGAGCCAAGCGCCACGGGTTGCGTCGAGGCGGCCGCGTAATCATCGGTCACGTCCGCGAGGGTCGTGGATGGCCGCTCGACGATTTCGAAGAATCGCCTATCGCTCTTCGTAACGACGATCACGGTTGATCCGACTGGCAACGCTCCGGCCGTCTTCGTGTAAACGCCAAGCGTGTAAATTTCGCCGCCGAGCAGATCGTCTGGAATGACGATTGGCAAAACCGTGTGTGCCTGCGCGTCCTCGGCGGAGGCCGTCTCAACGAGACCGTCCGATTTTGGAAGCATGTCCGGCCGGGGCGCGGGAATAAACGCGAAAACGATCCTCAGCACGATCGCGGCCGCAAACATGGGGATGAGGACGAGCAGGAAACAGGAGCGGGATGAAAGCTCAAACGCGCCGAGAACTCGAGGCATAATGTGATGCGGCGACCACGGCGATGAGAATCCAGGTCATCATCGCGAGGTCATTTTTAAAATAGGGAACGTCGGCCAGTCCGTGAATGGTCATGGCGATGAGCGCAAGGAACGCGGGAGAAGTTCGCAGGCTTACGGGTTCGCAGGAACGTAGGACACGATAGGCGATGAGCGCGAACGCGACCAGTCCGAGCAGGCCGAGTTCAGTCCAGACGTTTAGAACGATCGTGTGCGGATACTGGAAGATTTCATATTGCTCTGCCATGTGGTAGGGAACCATGGCGGACGGATATCCGTTGAGTCCCACGCCGAGCACGGCATGATCGGCGAGCAGGGAAACCGTTTCGGTCCATTGCGAGCGACGGACCTGTCCGGAGAAGTCGTTGAACGTGAGTTTGTCGCGAAGGGCGGGGGAATTGAGCAAGACGAAAATGACAAGAAGAGACGCGAACGCGGCGAAAGGTCTTGTCCGCTCGTGGGCCGCGGCGGCAATGAGCAGCGTCGCGACGATCGCGACGATCGCGGCCTCGGATTGCGAGAGCATGATGGCGATCGACGAGAGCACGAGCGTGAGAATCCAAAACGCGTTTTGGCTTCGGTGCGCTGTCCTTCGCAATGATGACGCGGCGATGACGATCACGGGCGCGAGGTACAGCCCAACCGCATTCGGATATGGGAAAATACTCACGACGCGTCCTTCAACGTCCCATGGCGCGGGAATACCCAGGCCGGTGAGCCATTGGACGACCGCGCAGATCGCGACGAACAATCCTCCCGTGCCAAGCGCCGCGAGCAGTCGACGGTGATCTTCCGGATGTCGTCGGAGCGTATCCGTCGCGACGATAAACACGAGGATCGGCTCGACGAAGTACGCCTTCCAAATGCCGAGCGCGGAAAGATGATCCGGTGCCACGAGCACGGCAACGCTCGCGGCAACAAGAAGCAGGGCAATGGGAAGAATCCAGGCCCGAGGGACCGGGTCGCGCGGCTTCGGACCGAGCGGCATGGTCCGCATGAGCCAGATGGCAACGAGAATGAACGCGAACGCCTCAAGCAGCGTCATTGGTACCGGGCCGAGATCGAAGCGGAGCAGGTAGGCCGGGAGAATCGCGGCAAGCAGAATGAGTCCATACCGAATGTCCCGCCATGACACAAAGGCGAAAAGGGCGGAAAGCGCAATAAGGACGAAGGGATAAAAAATCATGCGGGTCGTGTGATTTCGCGGATCTTTTTCATGTCTATCCCGCCGATCGCCACCATGGAGGCGGCGTACGCGGCCACTCCAACGGTCACGTCGATAAGCACGTGCGTGTCAGGCAGCACGGAAACGATTCCATACATGAGCGCGGCGCAGGCGAATGCCTTGATCGCAACCGTAAACGTTGGTTTGGCCCCGGACGCGCGGCTGACCACCAGATACGTGATGATGGCGATGAGCATTTCGGAAATGAGGGTAACAAACGCCGCCCCCCAGGCGCCGTAGCGCGGAATGAACGTGAGATATCCGGCGGTAGCGACCACGGCGGCCGCGGCGTATCCCCAGATCATCCCGCGCTGGCGATTTACGGCGACCACCGCGTGGCCGTAAAGCGACGAGAAAAACACGGCGGCCAACGCGAGAATCAAGAGCTGCAGAAGCGGTCCTGACGCGGCATATTTTTCGCCGGCGATAAGCTCCACGAGCTCTGTCCCGACCGCTTGCGCGCCGATCGCAATTGGGATGGTGATGATCGCGAAGATATCGAACGCACGCGCCATATGCCCGCGAAACGCGTCGCGGTTTCCTTCCGACCAGTCCGCGACGAGGATAGGGAGCATGAGTCCCATGAACATCACGGGCAGCGCGGTCAGCACGTCGAGTACCTTGTACGCGACGCCATACACGGCCACGTCCGCGCTTGATCGGTAGAGCGACAGGAACAGAATGTCGCCCTTCAGATAGATGAGATTGAACGCGATGGAGAGCGCAATCGGCCAGGAACGCCGGATGGCCTCCCTCCAAACGTCGGCATCAAGGCGGAATGCCACCGGGACGAACGGACGCGCGAGCCAGACCGTGGCGGCGAGCCAGATGAGATTCGCGGCAACGGTACAGGCGATGATGGCCTGGAGTCCGAACCCCATCGATGTAACGGCGACCACGAGGCCGAGGAGCACGGCCCGATTGAGCGTTTCCGCGAGCGCTGAGCGCCACATGGCCGCATGGCGCTGAAACACGCCGACGAGCAGCGTTGCCTCGGACATGAACAGGTACCCGAGCGCGCCTACGAACACGACGTCGCGCACGCTCGACGAGTAGGGGAACGCGAGCACCGCGACCGGCGCCATGCCGAACACCAGAATGCCCGAGATGAGCCGCATCGAAAATAAGTTTCCGACGATACGCTTTTGGTCGGCACCCTTCTCGGAAATCATCACGATGAGCGTAAGCGTGAGCCCGAAGTCCACGATGACGCCGAAAAACTGCAGAAATGTGAGTCCGGTTGTGAAATCGCCAAACTCCGTTGTTGAAAGCGCTCGGGTAAGCACGCCAACCGTGACAAGCCCGAACACCATGGTAAGCGCGCGGCCAAGCATCTGAAATGCGTAATTTGTCGCGAAACGCTTCGGATCCATATGGCTCGTAGTGTAGTTGTTTTTCAAAGAAAAGAAAAACGCGGATTTCTCGCTTGAAACGAGCTCCGAAAAATGCTATAATGTGAACGTTATGGAGGGAGTCAAAAAATGGATCGGGGCGGTCCTGGCGGTATTCGTGTCCGTTACCGCGTTTTTTCCGTCCGGCATCATTTTTGCGGCACCGCTGAAGGGGTACGAGGCCGTGCAGGTGGTGGCGTCGAGCAAGTTGACCATTGTGCCCGGCGAAACCAAGCAGGTATCGGTTGGGTTCCAGAATGTCGGGACCGAATCGTGGGTCAACGACGGAAGGTCGTACGTTTCCGTGTATACCCACGGGCCCAAGTATCGCACGTCCGTTTTTCAGGACACGACGTGGCTTTCGTCGACTCAACCTGCCAAATTGACAGAGTCGTCTGTAAGGCCAGGTGAGGTCGGCCATATTCAGTTTGCATTGCATGCCCCCGCTACCGCGGGAACGTACGCGGAAACGTTCCAACTCGCGGCAGAGGACGCTGCTTGGATTCCGGGCGGACAATTTACCATCAACGTAACGGTGGGCACGGCCGCTTCCGGGTCGTCTCAGAAATCATCGCCGTCTTCTTCTGGATCCGGATCCAGTTCCACGTCCGTTTCCGCGGATACGTCCGGTTTGTCGGGCATCGTCCTTTTGCGCAGTGCCAAGAAAATCACGGCGAAGGCAAACGAGACGGTTTCCTACACCGTGGGGATCAAGAACACGGGAACAACGTCGTGGTCGAAGCGGTCCCTGCACGAGGGGAATCTTCAAGCGGCCTCCCTGGGCTCATCGAGCGTTGTCGTTTCCAAAACCTCCGGCACGGTCGGGCCCGGAGCCATGGATCTCATTGACTTCACGTTTCAAGCGCCGTCAAAGAAGGGGTCGCACACGGTAACGTACGTGCTTGCGGTCGACGATGCAGTGGTGCCGGACCTGGAAATCAACATCCCGGTCGAGGTGACAAGCGACGCCCCGTCCGTGAAATCTGCGCCGGTAAAGGAAAAAGCCGCTCGGGAAAAGGAAGCCGAGGAAAGCACCACAGACGGAATCGTATCGGACATTACCATGGAAGAGCCGACCGTGCGCATCGGCGTGCTCATCGTCGACGAGGAAACCGATGACGAGGTCGTCGTGAGTTGCGTCACGAGCTGGAAGCTCTACGACGGCGATAGCGGCCTGCTCGCGGAGCTGAATAAGGACGAGTCCGTCGAGGCGTTTTATAAGAAGGATCGATATTGGTATGACCGCGGGAAGGGGCTTGAGAAGACCGGCTCGTATCTGCGTTTCGTCCCCGACGAGGAAAATGCCGTGTGCAAGGTGGAAAATTTCGACCGTCGAGTGACGCGCAACGCGGCGTACCCGGACAACGAGTTTCGGAATATTCTGGAACTTCGCTATAACTCCGCGAAGGATCGCACCTGGCTCATCAACGAGCTCGATGTCGAAATGTATTTGCGCGGCCTCGCCGAAACCTCCAATGTCTCCCACCTTGAGTTTCAAAAAACGTTGATCACGGTTGCGCGCACATATGCGCTCTATCATTGGGAACGCGCAACGAAGCACGAGGAGGAATACTTCCACATGAACGCGTATGCGGACGACCAGGTGTATCGCGGATATGGCCAGGAGTCACGCACGCCGCGCTTGACGTCGAGCGTGGAGGCGACTGAGGGCGTGGTCGTCACATACGACGGAAAAACCGCGATCACCCCGTATTTTTCCCGTTCCGACGGTCGTACGCGCGATTGGGGCGAGGTATGGTATGGCGACGTGGCCTGGCTGAAAAGCGTTCCGGCGCCGTGCGACAAGGGGAAGACGCTTTGGGGACACGGCGTTGGCATGAGCGCGAGCGAGGCGCTTTGCCAGGCGAACAACGGCAAGGAATGGAAGGATATTCTGAAATACTTTTATACGGGCATTGACCTGACGAGGCGATGGAAATGACGAATCGAAACTTGATCGGAACATGGACGGGCGCGTTCGCGCTGATGGCGGTCGCGCTCGTTTTTCCGGTAACCGCATTGGCAGCTCCGAACGAGGCGTTGCTCGACCTGTTCGCATCGCGTGGCGACCTTCGCGCGGCCTTTGACGCGGATCGCGGGTATCAGGCCGTCCCGGGTTCCGGCGCCGGATTTCTCATCGACCTTGAGGACTGGGCATACCAGTATGGCTGGAAGGAATATCCGTCGCTCCTTGCCTATGCGCCCGCTTCGCCCCTTTCGTCGTTCGCTCCGACCAGACCCGTTCCGTCCGTCACGTCCGGGGCATTCATTGTCATTGACCGCACGAGCGGCCAGATCCTCGTCGCGCAAAATGCCGACCGGGCGTGGCCAATCGCGTCGCTCACAAAGCTCATGACCGCGCAGATCGCGCTCGATTCCGGCGCGAGCCTGTCCGACGTGTATTCGGTCAAGGCTGAGGATGACGTCGGCGGGGCGAAGCTGTACGTGAACTCCGGCGATACCTTTACGCTCGACGGGCTTTTGTATGCCACGCTCGTCGGATCCGCGAACAACGCGGCAAACGCGATCACGCGTACCGTGACCTCGGACAAAGCCGCCTTCGTAAATGAGATGAACCTTCGGGCACGCGCGCTCAACCTGTCTCGCACGACGTACGTGGACCCGACCGGCATCGAGGTTGAGAACGTGTCCACGGCCCGTGAGCTGGCGCGCATCGCGGACATCGCATTTCGACGCCCGGACATCCATCGATATACCACGACCGCTTCCGCGAGGATCCGCGTGCTCAGCCGGGGGACCATCAAGACCATTACGAACACCAACTGGATGCTTTGGAAGCCGGAATACGACGATATTTTCGTCATGGGTGGGAAGACGGGATATTTGGACGAGTCGGGATGGAACCTTTCCGTAGTGCTGCGTCCGGAAATGAAAGACGAGGAGCATGAGCTCCTCGTGGTCGCATTCGGTTCGGATTCCCGCGCCGACTCGTTCGTGGACGCCGAGGCGCTTGCACGCTGGGCGTGGGAGGGCCTCAAATAGCTTTTGACCCATCGATGACGCCGGCGACCATTCGGTCCGCATGGCGTTTTTTGTCTGTTTCGACTAGCTGGATGATGAGCTCTTTCACCTTTTCCGGATGCTCGATGTCCTTGAATACGAATTGCGTGCGTTCCGCGGCCGTTTGCACGAGGACGTTTCCGTAGTCGAAGAACGTGCGCACGATTCCCTTGACGTCGCTCGTGACGTCCTGGACGACGGCCAGGTGCAGCTCGGAGGCGACGCGATTGAACAGTCCCTTCTGCTCGATATTGATGACCCGATGCGTGGTGATGATCCAGGTGTCGAGGTAGTAGTCGGTGAACTCGATGAAGCAGATAAGCCAGATCGACAGGGTATAGATGCAGGCGGTTACGACGATGACCGGCCCGATCAACGGATGTTCAAGCCAGGCGCTTATCCTGTCCCAAAAGTAGACGCCGATCGCCGCGGGAACGGCGAGCATGAAGACGGCGGCCGCGCAGAGGGAAGCCCATGCGAACCATTGGCGGCGTAAAAATAAGACGACACGTTCGTCCGGGCGTTTGTTTGGGAGTCGGTCAAGGTGAAACATAGCGCTCTAGGGTCCGGGAAAGAATTGGCTGTCTCCGGAACCGATGAAAAAAACGTCGAGCGGA
>Ga0208373_1004176_pt1 | contig 13352 bp, 11 predicted proteins | sample RifOxyC2_FD_184036 | JGI IMG/M metagenome (GOLD analysis project Ga0208373, IMG submission 184036) | Soil microbial communities from Rifle, Colorado - Rifle Oxygen_injection C2 (SPAdes) | ecosystem: Environmental > Terrestrial > Deep subsurface > Rock core/Sediment | place: Rifle, Colorado...
CCCGGTTTCCCACATAGGTAAAGTCAACGCCGGCCGCATCCAAGAGCCGTACGCTTGCCATGGCGATGTCCGGTTCCACGTAGCTTGCGGTGCAGCCGGCAAAGTAGGCGGCACTGGCCTTTTTGCCGGGCCCGTGCTTTTCCTTCAGGTCTTCGGGGAACCAGGCCGAGCGGTTCTTCCGATAGCCGGCCCAGATATTTCCCTCCTTCAGGGTTGCCTCGGCCATCATCTCGAAGGGCGGAAAGGTCATTTTCTTTTCCTCGTGGATAAGTTTGCCGCGGAGCTTCATCCAGGAAGGCTCGATGGGCAGGGCTGCAGAGCAGCGTGTATTGCAAAGATCACACGTGGTGCAGACGAGGAAGGTGTCCACCATCTTCTGGCTCCACTCCTGCTTGCCCTTCATGTACTCCCGAAGCCAGTACCACTTGCCCCTGGGGCTCTGGCTCTCCCAGCCCCGGCCGTAGAACTGATCGCACTCGTCCACGCAGTAGCCGCACTGGGAACAACTGTGAGCATACCAGGCCACGTCGGCGGGGATGTCCCGTGAATCCGTCGTCGGCCTCTCTCCCACCTTCGTGAAAACGGCGTTGCCGAAGGGGCGGATAAGCGGTTCGAACATACTGCCGAACGCTACTGCCGTCCCGATCAGTTTCCCTCCGAGTACCTTCCCGGGATTCAGGATGCCCTTGGGGTCTACCCGTTTTTTGAATGCCGTGAGCCGGGCAAGACGGTCCTTCCCGAGCACATCCTCGGCCTTGGGTGAAAAATAGAGTCCGGTGGCATAGGCCCGGCCGCCGTGCTTCTCCGCCAGTTTCATCATCGAGAGAGAGAGGCCGAAGACAAAGTTGTAGTTGAAGGCCCGCTCGTCGCCGGGAATGAACCCGAGGATCACGATCTCCGGCTTCCCGGAGGCCGAATTTCGGATCATTACCCCTTCCTTGACGACCGGCTGCCGGATGGTCTTTTCCACCTTGCACATAAAATCACCGAAAGAGGAGAGCGGAATGACCACCTCGGCGGGCACAAGGCTGGGTCCGAGGCGCTTGACCACCATGAGTTTAAAGCGGTGCTTCCACTCGTGGTGCGCAATTTTGTCGCTCAGAAACTCCGCGCCGCAAAGTTTGACCATTCTGTTGAGCCCTTCCATAACCTTCTCGCGGTCTTTGGTGCGGAAGGTAAGCGTGGTGATGTAGGAAGCAGGCAGAAGCACCCGCTCCTCCACGGGATGGCCCATGTGCTCCATCAGCGGGGCCTGGTTCTTCATCTCCGCCATTCTCGGGTTGATAAATACGAGCGACCAGATCGGGAGGTTCTCGTTGTGCATCGCCTCCATCATCTTCTGCAGGTCATGGGGATTCGAGCAACCGATGGAGAGCAGTTCCATCGCCTCATCCGGCTGAACGCGGATGGTGATCTCGCTGATGAGGCCGGTGATCCCTTCCGCCTCGCTGATCATGTCGAGATCCTTACCTTCGAACACCTGTACGGCGCCGTCCGGCAGGACGACGCGCGCAGAAAGGACCGTATCACGGAACCAGCCCGCTTCATACGATCCGAAGCCGGCGCCTCCCTGGGCGAGCCAGCCGCCCACGGTCGATCCCGGATAGCTCGATGGGTATGTAAGCAGAGTCAAGCTCTTCTTCTTCAGCTCGCGGTCGAGCTTCTCCCAGACGATGCCGGGTTGGACGGTTACGGTCAACTTCTCTTTATCTATGGAGAGAATCTTCTTCAGGCGGTAGAAATCCACCACAATCCCCTGCTCCACCGGCAGTACCCCGCCGTAGCCGGATGAGGCCTTGCCCCGCGGGGTGAGCGGAATCCGGTTATCAGCAGACCAGGATACCAGCTTCCGCAATTCCTCTTCGTTTATCGGCTGCACGACGGCATCCGGGATGGTATCCCCGATGAGGGGTTTAATCAGGCTCGGCATCGCGGCGATATCGTGGCCGTAGAGCATCCGCTCCACGTCATCGAACGTCACGCGATCCTGAAATGTATTTTTAAGGTACTCGATTAAGGCATTGTTAAGTTTCGTCATGAAGATTTCTCCTTTTTAGCGGCCCGCGCGGGTTCACAAATTTTTTTTACTCTCCGGCAAAGGGTAAGGGGTTAATAAAACTGGTGCGGCGGTAAATCATGGCCGCACCAGTCGAACGAGCTTAAAATACGTAGGAAAGTCCCATGTCTATTGCATATTGCGACATGCTTGTTTCATAGGAACTGATGGCCTGTCCCGCCGGTGGAAATCCGCCATTGGCACCCTTTAGTGTCGCGGTGGGCGAATACATCGCTCCGAGGTTTAAAGTGAATTGTTTTGTTAAGTTAATGCCGACCCCCGCAGTGAAGTGGTGTTCCGCGATTGCAGGGAAGGCGATGTTCTCAAATGCCCGGTCCGGGTTGAGCGGCATCTTGCCGTAGTTATAGCCGGCTCGCAGCGATACGGTCGGATTCAGGGTGTATTGCACGCCAATTTTATAGACCAACTGATCCTCCCAGTCCATGTTCCATGGCATCGCACCGCTTCCGTTCTGTGCGTATTTCGGCAGATCCTTCCCGTTGGTTTCGGACCAGCGTATCCACTCAACGTCAAAACCGATCAAAAGCCCTGCGAGCGGTTTAATGCCCAGGCCGATCGTGTGGCGACCTGGGGCTGATCGAAGGAGAGCTTGTCGGTACCCGCGGCGGTATTGAAAGAGAAGTCCTGAAAGGAGCTCTTCGTCTCGTAAGCGAGCCCCACCTGGAGCATATCAGTGGGTTTTATTAATAGGCCGAGGGTTGCCCCGTAACCGAACGAAGAGGCGCCCATGTGCGGTTTCTGGCCAAAGCCGCCTGCCGCATTAAACTCCATCGTGGCATACATCACATTCAACGCTGCTCCGACGGAAACCATGTCGTTGATCTTGTAGGAAAGTCCCGGCGCGAAGCGCATCTGCGAGTAGGCGGTGGTGGTGATGCCGCCATAGAGATTATTGACGTAATCGACTCCCATGCCCGCAATGCCGTATGCGCCTATGCCGAATTTGAAATCGTTGCTGATCGGCACAATGAGACCGAACGCCGGTACGGGAGACGCCCCCTTGTCCGAAGTAATGGTTTTTCCATCGACACCGATGGCCCCGCTTCCCGCTGCTCCGGTTGCCTTATACTCGACCGAAGGGTTGAAATACGAGGCACCGAAATCGATCCGTCCCGACAGCGCGCTCATCCCCGCGGGATTGGTGAGCACCGTGGCAGCGTCAAGCGGAAGCCCTACGCTTACCCCCCCCATGGAATTCTGTATGGGACCGAACCCGGTAAGCCTCATTCCATTGGTTGCGAAAGCACTGCCGCTGATAAAGATCGCGGCAACAACGCTGATACACAATGATACTTTATAGATGTTTTTCATGGATTCTCCTTTTGTCTCAAATTGAATTTAATTGCCTGGTCAATCCCTGCCAACATAAGATCGAGCTCTGAGCATGTCATCCAGCACCATCTCCTTTCCCCGGGGTATTTTTTCTCTTGAGAGATCAACCCGCCTCAGAGCGGTATCTAAAATAAAGTTTTCCGAACGTAAAAAAAAATCCCGAAAAAAGTACGGGAATTAAAAATCGTTTATTCGTCACTTCCGAGAATCATCACTTTATAATTCTTGGCCTCCTTTAAGGTGCCCGTGTGAATGGAGACAATCCGCCCTTTTTCCTGGATCTGTTCCGCGAGAACCTCCTTCATCAGATTGCATGCCTGGATAATTTTGGGGTTGGCGATACGGTAATACATACTGACGCCTTCCCGCCTGGCCAAGATAACCCCTGTCGCTTTCAGAACACCCATGTGCTGGGAGAGATTGGCCTTGCTCAATCCTGTCCCTTCGATCAACTCGTTCGCCGATCTTTCCCCATCCTTCAGAATATTGATAATTTCCAGTCGTTTGGCATTGGCAAAGATCTTACAGATGTCGGCCTGGAGTTCATATATTTCTTCCATTCATTCCCTCCCTCCCATCGTTTAAGAGTTTCAATATTTGTAAACTCTAATAAAACGAAACAATGTTGTCAAGGGTTTTTTGCACGTTGGATGGGGCGGGATCATCTTGTATAATAGAATTCGCGGTGGGTGCGGAAAAGGGATTGTCAGTGAAGGTGGCTTAATTGTCCAAAATGCAAATCAGGCATCAGGTGTGAGAGCAGGAAACGGTGGTCAGTTATAAATAAAAAATGTTTCGGAACGGTCTGCAAATAGGGGGAGGGGGAGGCGCCAAACAAACAGAGGGTGGTTAGACTTTATCCAACCACCCTCTGTCGTTGAGTGAAATTTTAATCTAATGGTGCCGAAGCCGGGACTTGAACCCGGACGGATTGTGTCCACTACCCCCTCAAGATAGCGTGTCTACCAGATTCCACCACTTCGGCATCGAACCGTAATGCGCCATATAAGGGATATTGCCAACGCATCGCGGCGGAGCGTGTCATTACCTGTTTCAAAATAGTTTGTCAATATAAAAAGAGCCGTCCGGGAGGCTGTCCCGGGCTATGTCCGGCGTGTATATCCGCACGCTCAGGCGAAGTTTCCCTGCGTTTCCGCTATTTCGAGCTCTGGGGGGATAATGGTTGTCCCGTTGTCGGAGCGGGTGTCGGCAACGGAGCGGCCGTTTTGGGAGCCGGGGCGCTCTTTTGTGTCGTCGGCTTTGCCGCACCTTCCATCAGCGAAGATCCCTTGTGCGAGACCATGTAGGAGAGGCTAAACGAGGTCAGCATAAATATAATCGCGACGGCTGTTGTCATGCGGCTGAGGAAGCCCCCCGGCCCACTGCTTCCGAAGACTGTCTGACTCGAACCTCCGAAAACCGCGCCCATGCTGGCGCCTTTTCCCGCCTGCAGAAGGACGACGAGAATCATGATTATGCTAATGACGATATGTAAAATGGTGATCAGTGTCTGCACTTTTTTATACCCCTTGATTTGATTTATATTCAGCAATCCGAACGAAAGATCCCACATCCAGACTCGCCCCGCCAACGAGCGCCCCGTTAATGTCCGGCTGGGACATGAGCAGGGCGATGTTTTGGGGTGTGACGCTTCCCCCATACAGGATGACGGTCTCTTCCGAAAGTTCTTTTCCGTACCTTCCGGCTATCCAATTCCTGATAAACAGGTGCATTTCCTGGGCCTGCGCCGGGGTCGCCGTTTTTCCCGTTCCTATCGCCCAGACCGGCTCATAGGCGATAAGGATGCGCTCTATATCATTGTCGTTAAGATTATTCAACCCTTCTTTCAGTTGTTCCCCGATAACTTCTTTCATTCTATTTTCTTCCCGTTCCCGGAGGGTTTCCCCTATGCAGAAGATTGGGTTCAAGCCAGCCCCGAGTGCGGCAAAGAGTTTTTTGTTGATGCGTTCATTTTTCTCGCCGAAGAGAACTCGCCTTTCCGAATGGCCGATGATTACGAGGTTACAGCCGGCTTCCCGAAGCATCCCGCCGGAGATTTCACCGGTAAACGCGCCTTTGTCCGCCTCGTGGATATTCTGGGCGGCCAGGGATATTGCCGATCCGCTGATTACGGCGGAGACGGCGTGAAGAGCGGTGAAGGGCGGGGAGATGATGATTTCAGGCAGATCATGTCTATCCGCGAGCACCTCGCGCAAATTGGAGGCAAAGGCGACCGCTTCGCCAATGGTTTTGTTCATCTTCCAGTTTCCTGCGATTACCGTGCGAGCCACTTTTTCCTCCTGTTACGTATTTAATTGAATTACTTCATGTTTCCCCATCCATCGGATTGATAAAAAAACGCTTCGGATCTGCTTGTACAATAGCTGTTTATATTGATGTCAGTCAATATTTTTATTCCTTAATATTTTATTTTGAGCTTGACAAAAAAAGGTAAAGAGTTTAATAGCTCACGTTCTGTGAAGAGGTACTGAACGCAGGCTTGACAAAGACAGGCGCCTGTAGCTCAGCTGGATAGAGCAACGGACTTCTAATCCGTGGGTCGAGAGTTCGAATCCCTCCAGGCGCACCATATATGGATGGTGGGTGTAGCTCAGTTGGTTAGAGTGCCGGGTTGTGGCCCCGGAGGCCGAGGGTTCAAATCCCTTCACTCACCCCAGTTATAGCGCCGGACATAAGGCAGCAGGAACCGAATCAGGCGCCCGTAGCTCAGCTGGATAGAGTCGCAGACTTCGAATCTGTTGGTCGTAGGTTCGAATCCTACCGGGCGCACCATAATAGTATTGAATCAGGGCCCTTAGCTCAGCTGGTAGAGCAACTGACTCTTAATCAGTAGGTTGTCGGTTCGATCCCGACAGGGCTCACCAATTAATAACAAGGGGTTAGGCAGATTGCTTGGCCCCTTGTTATTTACATTGCTACCCTATTGCTACCCTCGGCAAACATTTTCTGTTATCTGAAGAGCTTTAAATGAAGAGCTTTAAAATTGTTTGAATTGAAAATAAGATTGAACACGCTTTAGATGATGTATCTATTTTCAGGTTATCATTTTTGCTATTGCTGATTTTCTTATTGGCTTTTCTCTTCTGCTATCAAGAATGATCAAGGAGGAACCTTCGTTTTGAGATTGAATTCAGCAGAGGTCAATTCATCATTTATATCCCGTTCGATAAGGTCACAGTGTATCCCCTTATCGAAACGACACTAATAACAAATTTGGGTTTTGATAAGGGAACCTCGCGCTATATTAAAGAAGTAGCTCCCGGTCTCATTGAGACCGCAGTGCTTGAACTGAGTGAGAAATTGGGAGCAACTCCAAAGCCGGAGCAGAACAATAATTGAAATATCTGAAAAAGCCCTATCGCGCCCCCTTCATCCACGCGGAACAGGAGGCCAAGGCTCAGGGGAAAGGAATCTGGTCCCAGGGGAGCCGCTATGAGAGGCCATCCCAGTTCAGGAAAAGGATGGGGAGTTAGGGGTCAATTTCAAATTAGCGGCAATAATCTTGATCATTTGCCAGTAATTTGTATATTGGCAGCATGAGGTTTAAGAAAGATAAGGACACGCTAAAGTGCCGGTTCGTTTATGAGCCACTATAGTGATCAATAGTTGGATAGGTGCCAGCCCTCCGTGACGAAGGCTAGGGTAACATCCCGAGGAAACCATGTGCGGCCGCTTTATCCTCTTGACCGATTTGTCCATAATCGTGGAGTCCTTCCGTATCGGAGAGGTCGCCGCCGAATATAAGCCCGGCAGCAACATTTCACCGGGCCAGCAAATTGCGGCGGTCATCCGGGATGATGATGTCAACAAACTGGTCGATTTCCGCTGGGGTCTGATCCCTTCATGGGCTAAGGATCCATCCATTGGAAACAAAATGTTCAACGCGCGTGCGGAAACCATTGCGGAAAAGCCGAGCTTTCGGGAGGCGTTCAAGAGGCGCCGGGGCCTGATTGTTGCGGATGGATTCTATGAATGGCAAAAATCGGAAAAAGGAAAGAAGCCGTTTCATTTTTCCCTCAGATCGGCCGGGCCTTTCGGCTTTGCCGGGCTCTATGAAACATGGATGTCGCCGGAGAATAAACCCGTCAAGACATGCACGATCATCACTACCGATGCAAACGACCTGCTAAAGCCGATCCACGACCGTATGCCCGTCATCGTGCCGAAAGACAAAGAAGCCCTCTGGATGGATCCCGGCGTGTCGGACTCACGGGAGCTTGCCGCTATCTTAAAACCCTATACTGCGGGTGAAATGAAGATGGCCGAAGGCTTCCTGACGGCCCGGTAACTGAACTTTAAAAGGTTGGAAAGGAACTACTGAAGCTCAATTTTCAGTGGAATCCCTACTGCCAAACTCGCACGTGACAGGGTAGCCAAGGTAATGCTGGTATCATCTTCGTCCAGCAACCGATTTACAACGGCACGGCTCGTATGCATACGAGCTGCCATTTCGGTCTTTGTGATGTGCATCTTCTTCATGGCTTCTGCCAATTGCCACGCAATAACACGCTTAATAGCGGCTGCGGTTACCTCTTCCCGGATGCCCTCTTCCTTTAAGAAGTCATCAAAATCGCTTCCAATATGCTGATTACTCATAAAACACCTCCTACAACTGATTCTTACGTGCCCTTGCTATTTCTAAATCCGGCTGGGGCGTACCCTGCGACTTTTTGATAAAAGCATGAAGCAACACCATCTGGCCGCCAACCACCGTAAACAGCACTCGAAAAATCCGTCTTTCAAGATGACTGCGAACTTCCCACAAGTTCTTTTCCATCTTGCGCACCAACGGCATACCCAGCGGCCAGCCAAACTGAACCTCTTTGATATCTGTGCCAATGATCTTTCGATCTTCCAGTGGTAAATCCCGCAGGAAATCTCTTACCGGCTCATTACCGGCTTCGGTATGGAAGAACTTTACGGATAGGATAGGCTCACTCATGGTCATATCGTATCTAAAAAGATACGTTTATGCAAGTCCTTTGATGACACTATTTACCTATTTACTGTTTACTTATATTTTGCCCTCTTGCGAAGGTCTAATCCAATGTAGTAATATGTGCTCATGGAAACCCCTCTGGTCTGCTTCTGGGCGGGACCGCCTCGCCCCAGCCGCTTGCATCAACAAGCCTACTGTACCACATAGAGGTTTCCTTTCAACCAAGGCCGAGACAACCTTTGTGTTTGGATATCTGGGAGGTGGCCCGCTTCCCTTCGATCCGCAATCGCCAGGCTCTACGTTTATCTTTGCCCTCCAGTCCCTCCCCGTCATCCTGATTGTCAGCGCCCTGTCTTCGCTTTTATTCTACTGGCGCATCCTGCCCTTGGTCGTGAAGGCCTTTTCACAACTGCTTGAAAAGACCATGGACATTGGCGGGGCTGTGGAACTCGGCGCGGCGGCAAATGTCTTTCTCGGAATGGTGGAGGCGCCCCTATTCGTAAGACCCTACCTGAAGGGGATGACCAGAAGCGAGCTTTTTATTACCATGAGCTGCGGAATGGCCGGCATTTCAGGAACGGTCATGGTTCTTTATGCAGGGATATTAAGAAACGCGCTCCCGGACGCGCTCGGGCATATTCTCGTTGTCTCCATCATCAGCATTCCGGCTGCCATCATGATTTCCAGGATCATGATTCCGGAGGAGGGCCCGATCACCTCGGGCAGGCTTGTCCCGCCGCAACAGGCAACGGGCGCCATGGATGCCGTCACCCAGGGTACGATCGAGGGGGTTCAACTGCTGATTAACATCGTTGCCATTCTGATCGTCCTGGTTGCCCTCGTTTATCTGGTCAACGGACTTTTCGCCATGCTGCCGAATATCGGGGGGCAGCCTCTCAGTCTGCAGCGGCTGTTCGGTTACGTTATGGCGCCGGTGATGTGGCTGACCGGCATCCCCTGGTCGGAGGCGCAGACGGCAGGTTCATTGATGGGAACCAAGACCGTCCTGAATGAACTGATTGCCTATATCGATCTGACGAAACTTCCTCCCGACGCCCTGAGCCCAAAAAGCAGGCTGATTCTGATCTATGCCCTCTGCGGCTTTGCTGGGTTAAATTGTAAAAATACCTCTGCCCCCTTTGCCAGTCTAAAAACAATCTTGAAAGGGGCAAGCATATATGGTAGCTTGCCGCACTTTCAAGAAAGAATACTTATGTTAAGGAGCACTTTTAGATGGATTACAAGGATACACTGAATCTTCCGCATACCGATTTTCCTATGAAGGCCAACCTTGCGAAACGTGAGCCGGAAATGCTTTCCCGCTGGGACGGGATGCATATCTATGACCTGATCCGCCGGACATCCAAAGGCAGAAAGCCTTACATACTTCACGACGGGCCGCCCTATGCCAACGGCAGCATCCATCTCGGAACGGCGCTCAACAAGATCATCAAGGATGTGTTGGTGAAGGCGAAAAACATGGCCGGATACGACAGCATCTATGTCCCCGGCTGGGATTGCCACGGGCTGCCGATCGAGCACCAGGTTGACAAGGAACTTGGCGAGAAAAAAGGGACGCTGTCCCAGACGGAAAAAAGGCGTTGCTGCCGGCAGTACGCCGAGCGCTACGTTGGCATCCAGCGGGAGCAGTTCCAGCGGCTCGGGGTTTTCGGGGAGTGGGATAATCCCTACTTGACGATGTCCTACGATTATGAGGCAGCGACCGTCGCGGAGTTGGGAAAGCTGTATCTGGGCGGGGGCGTCTATAAAGGCAAAAAGCCCGTTTACTGGTGCGCCTCCTGCAAGACGGCCCTGGCCGAGGCCGAGGTCGAGTATCAGGATCACAGTACTCCGTCGATCTATGTGAAATTCCCCGCTGTTTCCGACGTGTCCGCCCGTCTGCCGAAGCTCGCCGGCGAGCAGGTGTCGGTTGTCATCTGGACGACGACCCCGTGGACGATTCCGGCCAACCTGGCCGTTGCACTCCATGCCGATTTTATCTACGTTGCCCTCAAGATCAAGGGGGAAGTTCTGATCATTGCCAGAGAGCTTTTGGAAAACTGTCTTGATGCCTTCGGATTTCGCAATGAGCCTTATGAAAACCTTGATGAATTTCCCGGCTCTGTCCTGGAAGGGCTCAAGTTTTGCCATCCGATTATCGACAGGGAGAGCCTCCTGATCATCGCCCCGTTTGTCACCCTCGACACCGGCACCGGCTGCGTGCATATCGCCCCGGGTCACGGCCAGGAGGATTACGAGATCGGCATGAAATACGGTCTGGAGAACTATGCCCCCGTGGACGACGATGGAAAATTCACCGCGGACGTCAAGGATTTTGCCGGGCAGTTTGTCTTTTCCGCGAACGACGCGGTGATTGAAAAACTCAAAGGCGCGGGTGCGCTGCTCGGCAGGGTGGATATCAAACACACCTATCCCCACTGCTGGCGCTGCAAGAATCCGATTATCTTCCGTTCCACGGAACAGTGGTTTGTCTCGATGGAGAAAAACGACCTGCGCAAAAAGACGCTGCAGGCGATCGACAACGTCAAATGGATCCCGGCGTGGGGCCGGGACCGCATTTACGGAATGATCGAAAACCGACCCGACTGGTGCATCTCCCGTCAGCGCCTCTGGGGCGTGCCGATCACCGTATTTACCTGCAAGAAGTGCGGGGAGCAGTTGCTGAATCAGCCGATCATAGATAACCTGGTTGCGCTTGTCCGCCAATTCGGGGCCGATGTATGGTTCGAACGCGAGGCTAAGGAGCTGCTGCCGGCGGGATGCGTCTGCCCGCAATGCGGCGGAGACGACTTCAAAAAGGAAACCGACATCCTCGATGTCTGGTTCGACTCCGGCGTCAGCCATGCCGCCGTTCTTGAAGGACGTGATTATCTCAGCTCGCCTGCGGATATGTACCTCGAAGGCAACGATCAGCATCGGGGCTGGTTTCACTCCTCCCTTTTGGAGTCGGTGGCCTCCCGGGGACGCGCCCCGTACCGCAATGTCCTGACACACGGTTTTGTCGTGGACGGCGAGGGGAAAAAGATGTCGAAATCGGTTGGAAACGTCACCGACCCTCAGAAGATCATTGACGGCTACGGGGCGGAGATTCTCCGACTCTGGGTTGCCTCGGCCGACTACACCGAAGACATCCGGGTTTCCGATGAGATTCTGAAGCGGCTCGTCGAGGCCTACCGGCGGATTAGGAATACCAGCCGCTTTATCCTCGGCAATATCTCGGACTTCCAGCCGGATGCGGACGGCGTGCCGTATGAAGACATGGAGGAGATGGACCGCTGGATTCTGCACCGGCTGCACGAGGTGATCCGCCGCGTCCGCGAAGCCTACGAACTCTACCAGTTCCATCTGGTTTACACAACGCTGTATAATTTCTGCACGGTTGATCTCTCCTCCCTGTATCTGGACGTGCTGAAGGATCGTCTTTACACCTCAAAGGCGGCGTCCCGCCGCCGCCGCTCGGGACAGACGGCAATGCATGAGATTCTCGAGGCGATGGCCAGGCTTTTGGCGCCGATTCTCACCTTTACGGCGGAAGAGATTTGGCTTGCCCTGCCGGAGAGGCCCGGCAAGCAGGAGAGCGTCCATCTGACCCAATTCCCGGAAGTGGACAGCGCGAAACTTCAGCCGGAACTGGGTGAGAAATGGAAAAAACTGATCGCCGTAAAAGGCGAGATTGCCCGGGCTATTGAGACAGCGCGCCAGAACAAGGTTGTCGGCCATTCCCTTGATGCCGCGGCGCTTATTGCCGCTCCGGATGACATCCGCCCGCTGCTTCAGGGAAATCTCGATGATTTGCGTGCATTTTTGATTGTCTCGGCGGTTGACGTCGTGGGCGCAGTCGCTGTCGAAAATGGTTATCCGAGCTCGGAAATTCCCGGGCTTTGCATAGGCGTGAGCCGGGCGAAGGGCGTCAAGTGCGAGCGCTGCTGGAACTACAGCGAAACGGTCGGAGGGAGCGCCGAACACCCGACTCTCTGCACGAGATGTGTTAAGAATCTGTAAAAAATGTCCCGGCTTGGGAATGTTTTTGCAGGGGCGGGTTCACGTAAGGGCGGGTTTGAAACCCACCCCTACGTCTTTTCATGAACATATTGAGCTTTGCCTTATAAACATTAAGCTTCGCTTTCGCCATTCGTTGTGCCCGCGCCGGGCGGAGGTGGCTGCAGGGGGTTATCTTTGAATAAGAAAAACGGAATTTTTCTGGCGATCGCAATTCTGGTGGTTATACTCGATCAGGCTACAAAGGCCTGGATTGTAGCGGCGCTGCGCCTTCATGAGTCTTATGCCGTGATAAACGGATTTTTTAACATCACCTCGGTTAGAAATCCCGGCGCTGCGTTCGGATTTCTGGCCGGCGCCCCGCCGATTTTCCGCACAATATTCTTTATCGCCATCACCGTCGGGGCGATTCTGCTGATTCTTTATTACTTGAAGATCAGCATGCTCGACGATTACCCACTTATCATTTCCCTCGCGCTTATTTTCGCCGGCGCCGCCGGCAATCTGATCGACCGGGTTCGTTTTGGAGAGGTTGTTGATTTTCTGGATGTTTATCTGGGGAGCTACCACTGGCCGGCATTCAATGTCGCCGATTCGGCGATTACCGTCGGCGCGTGCGTCATGATTTTCGCCATGCTCCGGAGACGAAAAGGGCAAAATGTGTAAAAACAAACGAGCGGGGAATTCATGAAGGTTTTTTTGCAGACCAAAAGAACCATTGCCCGGCGAATGACGCCTCCCCGGATATTCATTCTCAGTTTCGCCCTCTTGATTCTTATCGGGGCGATTCTGCTCTGGCTTCCCTTTGCGGCTGGGGGGGCTCGCCTGAGTTTTCTGGACGCGCTTTTCTCGTCCGCCTCTGCGGTCTGCGTGACCGGTCTGGCCGTTATCGATATAGGCAGAGACCTTTCGTTCGCTGGTCAGATCGTTACGCTCTTTCTTTTTCAGATCGGCGGGGTGGGG
>Ga0208373_1004178_pt1 | contig 13343 bp, 10 predicted proteins | sample RifOxyC2_FD_184036 | JGI IMG/M metagenome (GOLD analysis project Ga0208373, IMG submission 184036) | Soil microbial communities from Rifle, Colorado - Rifle Oxygen_injection C2 (SPAdes) | ecosystem: Environmental > Terrestrial > Deep subsurface > Rock core/Sediment | place: Rifle, Colorado...
CTCGGGTTTCTCCTTAAGCGTATTCCACTTTCCACAGTCAGGGCACTTGCCGATCCAAGAGCCGGAGCCATAGCCACAATTTGAGCAGATGTAAAACATACCTAAATTTTTAATTTCTAATTCCTAATTTCTAATCAATTTTTAAATCTTAATTTTTAATGTTTAAAAATTAGAAATTTGATATTCAAAATTGAATAAAAATTTAAAATTAAGAATTACATCTTCTCAACCGTCTTAATCCCCAACAAATATAGTCCTTCTTTAATTACTTTCCCAACTACCTGAGTTAACATTAATCGGAACTGTTTAGTTTTTTCTTCCGATTCCAAGATTTTATTTTTCTGATAAAAGTAATTATATTTTTGGGCCAGAACATAAAGATAGTTAGCGATTAAATTGGGAGCTAATTGTTGGGCTGATTGTTTAACTATTTCTGGAAATTGATTAATAATTCTTAAAACGTTTAGCTCGTCAGTATTTAAATTATTTTTAATTTTTGATATGTCATTTTGATTTTTGATCTTTGATCTTTGATTTTTATTCAAGACTGATTGGCAACGGACATAGGTATAAATTAAATAAGGAGCGGAATTTCCATCAACGGCAATCGATTCATCAATATCAAAATGAATAATTGTATGAGTCCCGTTTTTTAGGAATGAATATTTGATTGAAGCAACAGCTAAAGTCTCACCAACCTCTTCGTTACAATTAAATTTTTCCAATATTTTTTTCTTGACTTCATCAATCAGCCAATTGGCCTCAATGATATTACCCTCACGGGAAGACATTTTGCCTGCTTTAAGCTTTACCCATTCATAAGCCAAATGGTATTGTTTATTTTTGTATTTTTTTTCGTCGATCAATTCCTCAACTTTAAAAGTAACTTTAAAAAAACTGGTTTGCTCGGGAGTAACTGTATGGATAATTTTATCCAGCTCTCCAAATTCGGTAAATTCGATCTCCGATAAACCCATTTCCTTTCCTTCATAGGTCGGAAAACCCAGTGAATTAATAAAGACTCTTGTGTCCAGTCCATATTTCTTTCCATTAAATACAATTGCTCCCTGGCTTTTTTCTAAAATTCCTTTTTTAAAAATCTCCTTGGAAATTTCCAAACCTCTTTTTGTCACTTCACTTTCTAGATATAACCTGTCAAAGCGACTGTAAACTCTTTTATAAACTTTATTAAAATATTCCAAACTCCATTGTTTGGTTTCTTGCCAAAGAGGCATGATTTTAGGAGATTGGTCATAGATCATTTTATTAATTTTATTAATTTCTTCTTTTGCTTTTGGATCATCTTCATAAGCTTTAGTCCCGACGCTATACATTTTACCGATGAATTCAATTTTTGTTTGTAGACTATTTAATTTATGAATATCGGATTTTGAATTAAGGATCCCAAATAAACATTTGGCAATATGAAGGCCAACGTCTCCTTGATAGTTCCCCCGAATAACTTTATTCCCAACTGCTTCAAGGATTCTAACAATCGATTCACCGGTTGAAATATTTCGAAGATGTCCGATGTGGAAGAGTTTGTGAGTATTTGGATGGGCAAACTCAACCATAGCTTTTTTATTTTTGCCAAGGTGATATTTGGGAAATTCAAAACCTTTCTCAATAATGTCCGTCAATCGATTAATCGATTGCACAGATGATACCCAAAAGTTGACAAAGCCAGGCTTGACAACGTCGATTTTTTGAATAAAGTCAGTTTTAGGAAAATTTTTTTTAATTTCTTCTGCAATAATCATCGGGCTCTTTTTCATTTGTTTTGTCAATTTAAGGGCTATCGAAGTTGAATAATCACCAAAATCGGAATTAGCTGGTTTTTCCAAAGTTGGAATAACGTCTTTAACGTTGATTTTTTTTAAAACTAATTGTAAATTTTTTAATATTTCATCTTTGATCATTGGATTATATGATAGCAGAATTTATGATGTTTTGGAATTTTAACTTTCAATAATTATTAATCAATTTTTTAAAGATACTAACGGATTTAACAATATTTTTTATTTCAATATACTCGTTTTCCTTATGAATAGCTTCTTTGTTGCCGGGACCGAAAGTAATTGCAGGAATACCTACCTTGGTAAAAAAGGCTATGTCGTTTGAACCAAGTGAGATTTTAATTTCCAAGTTATCAATGATTTTTTTAAATATATTAACAATCTTGCTATTTTTTCCCGTTAATCCATAATTAACAGGTTTTTCAATTAATTGGATCTCAACATTTTTACCAAGTTTTTTTCCAAGAATGTTAATAAATTTATTGTGTAATAGGGGAGTGGTTCTAACATCCCAAGTTGTATTACATTCAGAGGGAACTTTATTGACGGATGATTTTGAACTATTAAATCCGGTTAAACAAATAGTTGGGTATCCCAAAACTTCATCAAAGTAAAATATCTGCAATTCTCTTTCAAGCTTTTTAATTTTTGAAATTACTTTTATCATTTTTTCGATACAAAGAACTTTTATTTTTTCTGGGCTTGAACCGTGACCAGAGCTCCCAACAGTTTTTAATTTAAAAAATATATTACCCCTATGACCTATTTCGATTTTATTACAATTAGTGGGTTCAGCAATAACCACAGAAACATCGTTATAGTTTTTAGCAAATTTATCGATAAAATAATTAACAAACGATTCAGTTCCTGACCCATCAATTTCTTCATTAATAACGAAAGTGAAAAAAAGATCAATAGTAGGTTTTTTATTTTTGTGTTCTAAAGCCAGTAACATTAAAGAGGTAATCCCTCCTTTATCATCGCTACTACCAAGACCATAAATTTTTCCATCTTGAATTATTCCGGCTTTATTACCAAATGGTGGATAAGTCCAAGAGGAAATTTTTCCCTCTTTAACAGTATCAAGATGCGCATTAAAAATTAGACACTTTTTTGAGCCAACTAAGTATTTGATAATAACATTCCCGTTCTGGTTTTCAGCTGGAATGTTATTTTTTTGACAAAAAGCCATAATAAAATTTGCCAATTCTTTTTCTTGGCCGGAATAAGATTTGATTTGTATTAATTGTTTTAAAATTTTTTGACTAAGATCCATATTTTTCAATCAAATTATTAACTATTAGATCGGCCTTTTTTTTAGCTTCAGAAAAAACTGACAACTTCTTGTTGATAGACTGATTTACATCTTGAATTGCGTTTTGAGCGTTTTTTAAAGATTTTTTCATTGAGCCCGTGCTACTACCCCCAGTATGGTTTCGCTTTTCAATTATCAGTTGAAGATCGATCGCTTTTTTTATTTCTTCATCAGTTAGCTCTAATTTGACACCATTGATTAATGATTTGTTAATTATTTCCTCAGCGCTAATTTCTTTTAACAACTTACCTTTGTTGATGACTTCATCAACCACTTGACCGATGATTTTATAGATCAGACGATAGCCTACTCGCGATTTTTGAGAAATATAATCGGCCAGGTCGGTTGTCAGGCTATAATTTCCCTCAACCGCCTCTTGCATTTTTTTCTTATCGATCTTAATCGTTACCAATACTTTCTCTAAAGTTTTTATCATCGCCATAGTTTTTGTTAGGCCAAGATCGATATATTCTTTGACTTCCCGGGAGTCCCGGTTGTAACCCATCGGCAGACTATCTAAAATGTTTGCCACGATATTTGAGTAACCTATCACTTGGGGAGCTGTTGAACGAATTAACTCTAACACATCTGGATTTTTCTTTTGAGCCATGACCGACGAGCCGGTGATTGGATGGAGACGCTGAGCCACTTCATCACCCAGCCCAATCATTCCGTATTCAAAAGTATCAAATAAAAGTAAATCTTGAGCCAGTTTACTGGCGACCAAACAAATTTCTGACAAACCTGTTAAATAGCCCAATTGAACAAAGCCTCTAGAGGAAATAGCGTCTTGAGGAATTTCCCATACTTTTGAAAATCCTAAAAGTTTTTCCGTATATTCCCGGTCAAGCGGCCAACTGGTCCCATAGGATTCACAAGAGCCTAAAGGATTAAGATCATAAAGATCAAAATAATGTTCTATCGTTTTTATTGATTTTAAAAATCCGTTCAAATAAGAGAGGGCCCATTGGCCGAAAGTCGTCGGCTTGGCCGGTTGCATATGAGTATAACCTGGCATAACCGTTTTAATATTTTTTTTTGCCAGTTTGAAAAGCTCACCTAAAATTGGCATAAAACTTTTCATTAATCCAATGATTTCATTTTTAAGATAAAGCATTTCCGTGACCATGATTTGATCGTTTCGACTTCTGCCGGTGTGAACGCTATAAGCAACATTGCCAATTTTTTCAATAATCTTTGCCTCAAGAGTCAGCTGGGCGCCCTTTTCCGGATCAATGATAAATTTTCCTTGATCAACTTCTTGTTTAATTTCCTCTAAAGCCTTAAGAATTAAAATAGATTTTTTATCATCAATAATCTTTTGTTTATTTAACATCAAAACATGAGCGATCGTTCCTTGGATATCAAAAGAGACCATCTTTAAATCTAAAGATAATTGGGCTTGAGAAACAATATAACTACCTGTTTCTAGTTTTTTTATATTTTTCATATAATTATTTATTCAACAAACTTTTAATAATGGCCATTTGGGCCCACATTCGATTTTCTGCTTCATTGATCACTACAGAATTTGTACTATCGATGACTTTATCGGTGACTTCGACATTTCTTCGAACAGGCAAACAATGCATAAAAATTGCCTGATTAGTTTTAGCCATTTTTTCTTGGGTTACAATCCAATCTTTGTGTTGATCTCGAATAATTTTTTCTTTTTCCCAGTTTCCGTAAAACTTTAAAGCCCCCCAACTTTTTGCACAGATAACATCGGCTTTTTTAAAGGCTTCGTTTTGAGAATTAGAAATTTGAAAATTTCCTCCGGCATTTTTAGTTCTTTGCTCCATTGTTTTTAGAATCTCAGGATCGAGTTCCCAACCTTTTGGATGGGCAACCACAACATTCATTCCAAGGTCGCAGGCAGAAAGTATTTGAGAATTTGGGGTCGCCATGGGTAAGGCTTTTGGATGATATACCCAAGTCAATACATACTTTTTCTTTTTTGGATTAACAAGCTTTTCTTTTATGGTTACCGCATCCCCGAGTCCTTGACATGGATGATAAACATTTGATTCCATATTGATAACCGGAACATCAGCATATTCCATAAAACTTTTCATTATTTTGTCTTTTTTTAATTCAGACCACGACAGGACTTTTACACTTTCTGAACCAGATGAAATTAGTTCACTAGAACGTACAGCAATCACGTCACAATAACTGGAAATTACTTTAGCGGCGTCTTTAACGTGTTCAATTGTTCTCTTGTCCATAATTTTTCCGAGCTCGTATTCAAAGGTGTAGCCATCTTTTATGGGAAAATCTACAGCCAAACCTCCAAGTTTTTGCATGGCGATTGTAAAAGATAACCGAGTTCTTAAAGATGGGTTAAAAAATAGCATTGCCAAGGATTTTCCAGAAAGACTTTTTTTGAACTTCCCTGATTTAATTTTTAAAGCCAAATTAATCAGATAATTAATTTCCTTCTGAGAAAAATCCGCTGCATTGTAAAAATGTTTTCCTTTAAGTTTCATATTATTTTTTGTTAACTTGCAATAAGTTAGTGATCATTTTGATCGTTTTTGGAATTTTGTATTGATTACTTTCTGCTTCTAGCTCAAAATTTTTTTTGATTAAATCAACGCCAATTTCACTATTGGCAATCGGACCGGTTACTAAATCAATTTTTAATTGATATTTCGCAAGGATATTTTTAGCACCTTCAACACCCAAGAGATCGTTTGCTGCAAGAATAAGGAATTGAATTTGTTGTTTAATAGGTAAATAATTAAGGACATCCTTGACATGATATGCTCCAAGTAAGCTATCTCCAAATTCCATTAATATTAAATCAGGGTTGTAAGATTTTGCCAGATTAATTAGATTTTCTGTTGCTGAAACGATTTTCTTGTAATTGCCATTACAGGTTGAAGGTAATCCCATATCAACAAAGTCCAACACCTGAATCGATCCATATTCTTTTAATTTATAAAGATCTTGGCTAAAAGCAACGCCGGTTGGTTTGATGGCCACTATTTTTTTACCAGCATTTTTTAATCCTAATGCGATTTTACAGGCCATAGTTGTTTTACCACAGTCCATTCTTGTTCCGATAAATGAAATTATCGGGATATTTTTTTTATTTTTTATTGTAGGTAAAGAATAATTTTTTAAATTACACTGATTTCCATTCTTGTCAATAATACCTCCGAGAATTTTGACTTTCATTGGTTCACCCCAACTTTTATAAACGCCTGAGATCTGTCCAATCAATCCGCTTTCGCAGACAAGATATAATTCATCTCCTATCTTTACTTGGGTTGGGATGTAACCGGCAAATTCAACTACCGCTTTTCTTGATCCTAAAACACCCGGAAATATATCACCTTTGACAACTTTTCCCAACCGACCATTGGTAAAATCAAAATCATCTTTTTTTCCTTCGTTTTCCAGGGCTTGAGCCACAATAATAGATCCTTCGATGGGTGCTAATTTGTCAGAAATAGACACCTCATAAGGAAGACAGACATTTTTAAAAAGATAGGGAATTTTATCTAATTTGATTTTTTTCATATTTTCTTGTTAGCTTTTTGGGCTAAAATGCTTTGTAATCCGTAAATCTTCGAAAAACCAGCCGCTTCTTGACCAGTCCAAAAACTATTTTCCTCGCCATAAGTGGCGATTTTTTGGTCCATCAAAGAATAAGGACTTTTATAACCGACGATAATAATATTGCCTTTGATTAACTTAATTTTTACTTGGCCGGTCACTTTTTTTTGGCTGCTGTCGATCAATGCTTCAATATCTTTGACAACCGGATCAAAGTAAAGAGCTTCATGAAGAAAATTTCCATAAGCTTCTGTCAAAATATCTTTCCAAAAAAGTTGCCATTTTGTTAGAACTAATTTTTCCAGTTCTTTATGAACTTTAATTAAAATTAAAATCCCAGGAGCTGCGAAAGCAACTCGTCCTTTGATTCCTAAAATCGTATTTCCCAAATGAATTCCTTTTCCAACGGCATGATTGGCACCTAATTCATTTAAGTATTTAATTATTTCTACTCCAGCCTTTTTTATATTATTAATATGAATTGGTAAACCGTTTTCAAAATCAATAATAATTTCTTGCCCTATATTAGGAGCATCTTCAATTGAAGTAATTGGATAAATTGAATCAGGTGGTGAATCCCACGATCCCTTTGTTTCTTTTCCACCAATTGTCATTCCGAGCATTCCCTGATTAATCGAATAATCTTTTTTTGTTTCATTAAAGGGAATACCGTATTTTTTCAAAATTTTCATCTCTTCATTTCTTGTAATTGATAAAGATCTAATTAGCGCAATTATCTTTAATTCCGGAGCAAGAACTTTTATTGTGACATCAAAACGAACTTGATCGTTACCGGCTCCGGTTGCTCCATGAGCAACAAAATTTGCATTTTCTTTTTTGGCAATTTCAACAAGTTTGGTTGCAATAATCAATCTTTCGGGTCCGGCTGATAACGGATAGACACCACCTCTTAAAATATTTCCCTTAATGATGTAAGAGACAATTTTTTCATATAACTCTTTTTTTCCATCAATAAAGTAATGTTTGCTGGCGCCTACTAATTCTGATTGCTTAGCTATGTATTCTTGATCTTTTTTAGTAAAACCTCCGGTATCAACCGTCATAGTAATAACTTCATAGCCTTTTTTTACCAAATAAAAGGCACAAAAAGAGGTATCCAGACCTCCGGAAAATGCGAGAACGACCTTTTTATTTTTATATTGTTTTTTCATATTTATTTAATTTAATTTGTAATTTAACCCAAAAAAAAGCCCCGGGTCTTATCCGGGGTTGGTTAATAATTTTTACTCTTTAGGCCATAAAAATACTACCCTCCCCAAAGAGTCGCCTTGACGAATTGGTTACGAATAGTACTTTTAACATAGATACATTCTATCATACTTTTTGAAAAAGTAAAATGTTAAAATATTACCCATATGTGGTTTTGGTACGCAGTTGGATCTGCCCTGATTTCAGCAATATCTATAACTCTCAACAAAAAAGCGTTAAAAAACGTTAATGCCTCACTTGTGGCTTGGTCATTATTTACTTTCTCAATTCCATTTTTGATCTATCCGGCACTAAAAGATGGTTGGCCTACTATTAATATCACATTTATTTTTGCGGTAGTTGGATCGGTAATTGCTTTCACTTATGCAAAAACCCTGGCGTTACGCTCATTAAAGAGCAGTCTTATGTCAGATGTCGTTCCTCTGGCATTCTTTGCTGTTTTATTTCAATATGTTTTAGGACTGATATTTTTGTCTGAATCAATAAAATTTTTATCGATCATTGGATTGATATTTATAGTTTTTGGAGGTTATATATTAAAAGCGGCAGAAGCAAAAGAAGATTTTCTTAAACCATTTAAATTATTAATTTCAAATAATGAATCAAGAGCTTATTTGTTGGCGATGATAATTACTGCAGTGGCATCAATTTTTGACAAAATCAGTATAAAAAATATTCAACCGATAAATCAATCTTTTGTGTTGTTGATTGAAAATATATTAACAACAATATTACTGACAGGTTATTTGATCAGAAAAGATAAAAATTGGACTAGAAATTTAAAAAATAATTTTTGGACATTATCATTAAATGGAATAGCATATCTAATATTATCGTTATTATTTTTTTACAGCATTACAACCGGTGCAGTTGCTCTAGTTTCAGGGGTAAAAAAACTGGAAGTATTTTTTGTTTTAATTTTTGGCTGGCTTTTATTTAGAGATAAGCCGAAAAAAGAAGTATGGATCGGAAGTTTGATAATGCTTCTTGGTGTAATCTTAATTAAACTTAGTTGAGTGTTGAATTATTTTACAAACTCGCCTAAAATGATCATATGACGAACATGAAGAATAAACTATCTCTGCTGTTGGTATTGGTTTTGTTGTTTATAGCTTTTGTCTCCATACGATTTTTTATTTTTGATAAACAAAATGAATATGGAAGACTCAAAATCATTTCTTCACCCACCGCCAGTGTTTTTCTTAACAGTACCGTAATTGGAAAAACACCTTTTGAAGACAAATATAAAGTCGGTGAATATTTATTAAAGTTGATTCCGGAAACAAGTGCAACCGATACGGCTTCATGGAACGGGAAGATAAATATTTATAAGAACTCGCTCACTTACGTAAATCGTGAATTGGGTTCATCAGATATTGCCTCAGCCGGTGAAATATTTACAACGGTTAAAATGACCAAAAAACCGTCAAATGCCGAATCTGGGGAAATCTATGTAGAAACCGAACCGCAAGGAGCAATTGTCACTTTAGATAATGATGAAAAAGGAGTGGCGCCCGCCTTAATGGAAAACGTTTTTAGAGGCGATCATGAGCTTTCTGTATTTATGCCCGGGTTTTTTAGAAGAACCCAAAAGATCAATGTTGATTCTGGCTATCGTGTTAATGCAGTTTTTAAATTAGCGATCGATCAAAGCTCATCATTTGCAAAAGAATCGTCAGATAAAACAAAAACTGCCAGTTCAAGTGGGTCCGTTTCCAGCAAAACCTACGTAAAAATTAGAGATAATCCTCAAGGTTGGCTTCGGGTAAGGATCGACGGTTCAATCGACGCCAGTGAATCAGCAAAGGTAAAACCGGGGGAAAAATATGAATTTTTAGATGAAAAGACCGGCTGGTTTAAAATAAAATACAACGATAATAAAGATGGGTTGATTTCTGGGGATTTTACTGAAGGATGGGTGTCTTCGGAATACTCCACGAAGGAATAAAAGGTTAAATCTTAAACGGTTAAATAAACTATTAAAACTTAAATATTAAACACGTTTAACAGCTTAATGTTTAATAGTTTTTTTAGGTTCTAACAGTTTAATACTTAACTGTTTTATTTCTTCTTCCAAATAACCTTGTTATAAAGAATGTAAGAATAGGGGATGATCACGAAAGCGATGATCAGAACTTTATAAATGATCCATGAACTTGTTGAAAACAATCCGAACACATTGATATTTTTATCCCCAAAGAATCTCAAGGCCAGACTTAATCCTGCGCCTTGAATTAATATTGACCCTGAAGAAACAAAATTAAAGGTGACAAACTTAATCAAGTAAGCAAAAAAACCACCGGTAATTTTTTTATCCTTAAAGCTCCAAAAGTTGTTAAGCAGGAAATTAAAAAAGATAGCGATTTCGGCGCTAGCCATGTTCGCGGACGGTTTATTCAGATAAAATTTATTAATAAATAAATAGGCAAAAGAAAAATCAACGGCAAAACCGATAAAACCGACGATCACAAATTTGATAAAGGATGAATGGGAAAAAATATAAGCAAATATTTGCAATATGTATTGAGAAACAAATATTTTCGATTTTCCATACTTCCGATCAATAAAATTGTTGGGTATTTCCGCTAATTTAGCCTCTTTTTTAATGGCATAATCCAACATTGCAATTTGAAAAACGTACCCGGAATAATTCTTTATATGTTCTAGAGCGTCTTTGATCAGCCATATTTTGATTGCCCGGTAACCATTCGTCCATTCATGAATACTTGGCTTCATGAAACCAAGTCGAATTATCAGATTTGCCAAAACGGATAATATTTTTCTGTGTATTCCCCAATTCTTTGGTATTGACCCGCCTTTGATATATCGGGCTCCAATAACCATGTCTGCACCCTTGGCGATTTTATCCAAAAAAGAGGGAATATCGTTTGGATTGTGAGAGAAATCAGCATCCATTTGAACAATGACAAACGGTTGAATATTATCAATTGCATAAACAAACGCCTGGTGATAGGCTTTGCCCAATCCCTCTTTTTTGGTTTCCAAAAGATAGATCCTATTCAAGTATTTCTTTTGTAGAATTTTTACTTTTTTTGCCGTATCATCAGTTGAGGAACTATCATTGACCAACACATCAATTTCCCAATTAGGAGCATTTTGATCTTGAGCCAAAATGTCTATGATCAATCTTTCGATAGTTCTGGCTTCGTTGTAGGTTGGCAATACGACTAGCGCTTTTTTCATATATTTTTAAAATATTGAATTGTTTTGATCAATCCTTCCTCTAAATCAACTTTTGGTTCCCAATTTAACAATTTTTTTGCTTTAGTAATATCAGGACAACGTTTTTTTGGATCATCCTCCCCAATGGTCTTAAAAACAACTTTTGATTGAGATTGGACTAATTTTTTTATTATATCGGTTATCTCCATGATAGTTTTTTCGTTTGGGTTGCCGATATTAATAATTTCCCCGGCACAATTATCAGCTGTTGCTAGAGAATATAATCCTTTAACCATGTCTGAGACATAACAAAAAGAACGAGTTTGAGATCCGTCACCATAGACGGTCAACGGTTGGCTATCAATCGCTTGGTTTACAAAATTAGAAACAACCCGCCCATCATCATTTTTCATATGCGGTCCGTAAGTATTAAAAATACGGGCAATTCTAATGTCTTTTTTATATTTTCTAAAATATGCCATCATCAGAGCTTCAGCAAATCTTTTCCCTTCGTCATAACAAGAACGGATACCATTTGGATTAACATTTCCAAAATAACTTTCCTTTTGGGGGTGTTCCAACGGGTCTCCATAAACTTCGGAAGTTGAGGAAAAAACCAATGTTTTGCTATCGCTTTTAATAAAAAAATCCAACACATTAATCAAACCGAGACTATTTGTTTTTAGAATTTCTATTGATAAGGTTTTAAAGTCTTTAGGGGAGGCGGGGGAGGCAAGATCATAGATAATATCAAATTTTGGAAGTTCTGAAAAATTGTAATCAACAATATCAGCCTCTATTATTTTTAAATCCTTTGACTCTAAAGGTAAGTTTTTTTTATCTCCGGTGACAAAATTATCAACAACAACAACTTCATCATTTTTAGACAAATGAAACTCAGTTAAGTGTGAGCCAATAAAACCAGCTCCCCCAGTAATCAAAATATTCATAAAACAGTTAAGTATTAAAACTTAAACGGTTAAAAAAACTATTAAACTTTAAAATATTAAACAAAAACATTATTTGTATTTGTTTAAAAGCTTAACATTTAACAGTTTATTTAAGTTTTAACATTTTAACCTTTAAGATTTTTTTACGGTCTTCCTATTGAATAATATTTAAATCCTAATTTTTTTAAATCCGAAGGGTCATAGATATTTCTTCCATCAAAAATGGTCGGATTTTTCATCAGCTTTTTGACTCTACTTAGATCAATTTGTCTAAATTCATTCCATTCCGTAATTATTATTAAAGCGTCAACCTTATTCACAGCTTGATAAGGGTCTTTGCAATAAATGATTTTATTTACAAATATTTTTTCAATATTTTTGATTGCCTCCTGATCATATACGTTTATTTGGAATCCTTGCTCTAATAATTTTTCAATTATGTAAACAGAAGGAGCGTATCTTATATCATCAGTATTAGGCTTAAAACTTAGCCCCCAGACCGCGACTTTTTTTCCTGGGGAATGGGAAATGATCTTATCTAAGAAATTTTTTTGGGCTTTTATATTAATATTTTCAATAGCAGTAAGTAATTGGGTATCAACAAGTAATTTTTTGCCGATATCTAAGAAAGCTTTGACATCTTTTGGCAAACAAGATCCTCCATATCCTAGGCCTGGATTTAAAAATTGATTACCGATCCTTTCATCTATTCCAACTCCGGAAAGGACTTCATTAACACTAGCTCCCGTTTTTTCACAGTAAAAGGAAATTAAATTAGCAAAAGATATTTTGTTGGCTAAAAAAACGTTAGATGCATACTTAATCATTTCAGCTGATGCAAGATTTGTAATAACTCTTTTACCGTTAATTGGCTTATGAAGTTCGACGAGCCTTGAAGTGGCCAGTTTATTATCCGATCCGATGACGACCCGATCGGCATTGATCGTATCAGAAATAGCCGTGCCTTCCCGCAAAAATTCCGGGCAAGAGGCAACGGCAAAATCAACTTGTTTTGATTTATGTTTGCTTATTATTACTTCCAATTTATGGTTGGTGCCAACAGGCACAGTACTTTTACATGAAATAACCGTAAATTTACTTTTAAGGTTTTTTCCAATATTACGGGCCACTTCAATAACCGCCGTAAGATCAGCTTCACCGGTTTCTTTTGGAGGAGTGCCAACGGTGATAAAAACAATATCCGATTCAGGGACGGCTTTTTCGTAATCTAAAGTAAAGGAAATTCTTTTAGCCTGAATATTTTTTTGTAGTAATTCTTTCAAGCCCGGCTCGTATATAATCGGA
>Ga0208373_1004180_pt1 | contig 13341 bp, 16 predicted proteins | sample RifOxyC2_FD_184036 | JGI IMG/M metagenome (GOLD analysis project Ga0208373, IMG submission 184036) | Soil microbial communities from Rifle, Colorado - Rifle Oxygen_injection C2 (SPAdes) | ecosystem: Environmental > Terrestrial > Deep subsurface > Rock core/Sediment | place: Rifle, Colorado...
AAGCTTAATATCAAAAGTCAGGTCTTTGCCAGACACAATAATCTTTCCAATGCTACCTTCACCTAGTGGTGTTACAATTGAGGCGATAGTTTTATGTTTTGAGGATATGTTCATTTTTTTCTTTCATTATCACAAGGGACGTATTGTATTAAGATAATGGAAAAGTTCTTGCGATTCTTATATACCAATTATATTAAGTTATTGTTTTAAAGCCACATTTTTAGTTTTTGATAAAATAATTCCCTTGACACCCGAACAGTTTCAACATACCATTTACCTTAAATCTGTATCGTTTTCCCTCTTAAACAGATATTATGCAAATGTCCCAAAAACCATCCAGCAATTCCTTCCCCACAAGAAAACAGCTTATTGTTATCTTCTTTTTAAGTACGACATTGTTAATTGGTATTATAATAAAAATAGGAATGAATTACCACTGGTGGCTGCCGGAAACGGAGATCGTGAGTTGCCTTAATCCTGAAGATATAAAAGTTAAGTTGGACATAAATAGCGCCCCATGGTATGAATTGGTATTGTTACCAAAGTTAGGAGAGTCAAAGGCAAAGGCGATTGTGGCTTATCGTGAAAAACATGGCAATTTTAAATACATAGACGAAATGTCTAACGTAAAAGGTATTGGGGATTCTATCATAGAGGCTATAAGGGATTATATAAAGTTTGGTTCAGATACGGTTAATGTAAGTCTTAATAAACAAGAATAGGATTTATGGAAAAAGAACGGCAAAAGATATTAGAAAACTTATGGGTCCGTGTGATTCTAATCGGGGGTTCTATTATTGTTTTTTTTGCGTTGTGTTATTTCCTGAGAGGAACGTTTATCTCCCTGCTTTTGGCATTTATCATCGCTTATATTTTTGATCCTGTAGTTGATTTCTTTGAGCGTAGATGTTGGCCATTTACGCGCAAGCATATACACCGTGGGTTTGGGATTGTCTTTATTATTATTGCTGTTCTGCTAACTACAGCTGGATTTTTGACGTATGCGATTCCAAAGACTACCAAAGGAATTTATCAAGTGGGCAGCATGATTAGGGAGCAGTATCCTAAATATGAGACTGTAGTTGAAACATGGATTGGAAAATACGGTCAAATAGACTTAGCTAAATCAGTTGAATTGCTAATAATAGAAAATATCGAACCTGCCATTAAAAGTGATCAGGGAAAAACTAAACTTTCAGATACAATTTTGGAGAATGGAGCAAATGTAAAAGAACAAAGCAAACAGGAAGTTTCTTCTAAGAAGACGGATGCCGAGAAAAAATCCCGATTGCAAAAAAAGCGTTTAGTAGAAATAACAGGGGGATTCAAGAAATATATGCCACAGGTTATTGGCTTCTTTCTGAACATCATAAAAAACATATTTTATAGTACATTCGGTTTTGTTGGCATTATTGTAAATTTCATCATCTTTAGCGTTGTTTCTGTTTACTTGCTTTTGGGCTTTAATATTATTGCCCAGAATATAAAAAACATTTTTCCTTTATCGAAAAGAGAACAGGCAATAAGTCTCTTATCTAAAGTAAATAATAATCTACGGTATTTTCTCCGAGGTCAGCTTATCATCTGTCTTATCCTTTCTCTCATTTACAGCATTGGCCTGACGATTGCGGGTATTCCCTTAGCATTCCTTATAGGCTTCATAGGGGGTTTTGGTAATCTGATTCCATATGTTGGCACGGGAACTGGAATTGTCCTGGCTTCTGCGCTTTCGCTCTTTCAATTTCACGATCTCAGGCATATAGTGTATATTCTCATAACTTTTGGTATCGGACAGATACTCGAAGGGACTGTGATAACGCCACGGATCATGGGGAAGGGATTGGGCTTGAGTCCTGCCATGGTAATACTTTCTATCCTGATCTGCAGTCAACTGTTGGGATTTTTAGGGCTATTACTGGCTGTGCCAATTGCATCTACGGTTAAGGTCTTTATTGATGAATTCCTTTCAAGATATAAATCCTCACGGTATTATAAAGAGTGAGTATTTGCCACGGAATAACACGGAAAAGCACGGAGAATAATGTATAATTCGGAAGGTTGTGCACAGAGTAACAATTGGGGTTTTTTTGTTACCCACCCCTAAAAAATGTTTTTAATTCGGTGTAATTCTGTGAAAATCTGTGGTTAACCAGTATAGAATATGTCTGTTTTCAAGTTAATTTCCTCCTTTACGCCGCAGGGCGATCAACCACAAGCAATACAACAACTGGTTGAGGGTTACAAGAAAAATATCAATTACCAAACCCTATTGGGCGTTACAGGCTCCGGCAAGACCTTTACTATGGCAAATGTAATTGCCGCGCTGGGAAAACCAACGCTGGTTATGTCCCACAACAAAACCCTTGCTGCCCAGCTTTATAGCGAATTTAAGAGTTTTTTCCCAGAAAATGCCGTGGGATACTTTGTCAGCTATTATGACTACTATCAACCCGAGGCATACATCCCACAACGTGATATCTACATCGAGAAAGAGGCTACGATTAATCAGGAAATAGACAGGCTTCGCTTAGCCGCTACGAGTAACCTTATGTCAAGGAAAAATGTTATCATTGTCGCCAGCGTCTCCTGTATATATGGGCTGGGTTCTCCTGCCGACTATCAGGACATGTATGTCCGTCTCTGCAAGGGGGATGCTATAGAACGCAATAAACTTTTAAGGAAATTCGTTAGTATCCAATATGAGCGGAATGATATAAATTTTGTTCGCGGTTCGTTGCGGGTACGAGGGGACGTTGTGGAGGTATTCCCTGCCTATGAGGAGATTGCTTATCGTATAGAATTATTTGGGGACGAAATAGACAGGCTTTCTGTAATTAATCCAACAACTGGAAATTCTCTTCAGGAAGTGAACGAGATATCAATCTATCCAGCAAAACATTTTGTAATGCCTGAAGGTAAGATCGAAGGGGTGGTTAAATCCATCGAATATGAATTGAATGATCGTCTTAAAGAATTGCGTTCAAAAGAAAAATTTCTGGAAGCACAGAGATTGGAGGCGCGGACACGTTATGACATGGAAATGATCCTTGAGGTTGGGTATTGCCATGGCATAGAAAACTATTCGAGGCATCTCAGCGGCCGTGCGCCCGGGGAGCCGCCATACTCACTTTTTGAATATTTTCCCAAAGATTTCTTTCTTATTGTTGATGAGTCTCATGTTTCTATTCCGCAAATTGCCGGTATGTATCATGGAGACCGGGCGCGCAAGGAAACCCTTGTTGCGTACGGGTTTCGTTTGCCATCTGCGCTTGACAATCGTCCTTTAAGATTTGACGAGTGGGAATCAAGGATTGATCAAATCCTGTTTGTTTCGGCAACGCCCGGCGCTTACGAGTTAAAGAAATGCAAAGGACGGATTGCAGAGCAGATTATTCGCCCTACGGGTCTTGTGGATCCGATAATACACGTGAAACCCGCAAAGACACAGGTCAAGGATTTATTGAAACAGATTAAAAAACGTGCACAGAAAAAGGAACGTGTGCTGGTAACTACACTAACGAAGAAGCTTGCGGAAGACCTCAGTGAATATATCAAGGAAGAGGGTCTAAAAGGCATGTATATACATTCTGAAATAAATGCCATAGAAAGAGTGACTATCTTAAGGGATTTGCGTATGGGAAAATTCGATGTGCTGGTGGGCGTTAACTTGCTTAGAGAAGGGCTTGATTTGCCTGAGGTATCTCTCGTAGCTATTTTAGATGCAGACAAGGAAGGATTCCTGCGCTCTGAAACTTCGTTGATACAAACCATTGGCAGAACTGCAAGGAATGTAAATGCCGAAGTTATCTTGTATGCGGACGAGATAACAAACTCCATGAAACGGGCAATAGACGAAACCGATCGCCGTCGGGAGATTCAAATAGCGTATAATAAAAAGCACAATATCACCCCAAAAACCATACAAAAAGAGATCAAGAAGGGTATTGCAGAAGAGGTTTCGTCACACAAGATCGTTTACGAAACCGTTGCCGAAAGCGAAGAAGAATACATTACCCAGGAGTTTATTAATGAACTGGAGGGAGAAATGCTCAATGCCGCAGAGTCGCTGGAATTTGAACGTGCGGCTGAGCTGAGGGATAAAATAGAAGAGATAAGAATGAAATATAATATTGACAGTAATAGGACACAGATGAACGCTGATAAACACGATAAAACAAATATTCACACACATATAAAGATTTCACCGAAAAGGTAATGTAGCGTCTGATGTAGAGACGCATTGCAATGCGTCTCTGCTTTCTGTAAAATCAGCGAAACCCTGCGTAAATCAGCGTCTAAATGCATTTTAAGCAAGAATAACTTGGGCTTGAATGAAGTACAAAGACTATGGTTAAGGCATAGCATGGGTAATTCAAAGCCTGAACATGTTACCAAAAGAATGGAGTCAAAATATTAAAATGAAGGTTGTGTTTTAGATGTAATTACATACAAAAATGGAGGCGGGTTATGAAGGCAAAACTTGTATCAATTGGAAATTCAAAAGGCATAAGGATACACATGGCGGTGCTTAAGCAATGTAATATTGGAAACGAGGTTGATTTGAAAGTTGAAAAAGAAAAAATAATCATTAAACCCGTAAAAACCAGCGCCAGAGAAGGATGGAATGATGCCTTCAGGTTAATGCACGAGAAAAAAGATGATGCGCTGTTAATTGACGACACCACAGACTTTGTTGCAGAAAATTGGGAATGGAAATAAAGCAATACGATATCTATCTCATCAATCTCGATCCGACAATCGGTTCCGAGATTAAGAAAACAAGACCCTGCCTGGCAATCTCTCCGGATGAAATGAATAGAAACATCCAGACAATCATCATCGTTCCCATGGCAACTAAATCCCACAATTATCCAACCAGAGTAAAAACACCTTTTCAGAAGAAAACAGGTTGGATAGTACTTGATCAGATAAGGACTGTGGATAGGAGGAGGCTTATCAGAAAACTAGGTCGTGTAACTAACGATACCATCGCGGAAATCAAGGCTACGATCAAAGAGATGTTGGTTGACTGATTAATTTTAAACTGGAAGCATTACATGAAAGTGAAGAAAATAATCACAATATGCATTTGTATTTTGCTTGCTGGTTGTGCATCCTTACCACCTGTGGAAGATAATCAGGCAGAACGTCAGGTAATTGATGTTTATGATAATCAGGGAAAGGTAAAAAAGCATGTAATTATCAAGGATGATTATATTACGATTTATGACAAGGATTGGAAGACGAAGGGGCATGGGAAGGTGCAGAAACCGGAGTAATTTACAGGACTGATATTTTTTATGGGAAGCCAAGTCCTATTTATGATTTTGTTATCATTGTTTAAAAACAATCAAATTTGAAGTCTTGATGAAACATTTACAAATGTTTTCCATATCAGCAGTGTGAAGCAATATAAAATGGAAAACCAATTAAAGAGAGAATCCAAAGTCGAAATCGTTTACTTGCGTAAAATAAATATAAGGACTTAAATTAAACTTTTTTCTAGCCCCAAACTATCTAAATACCTTCCATACAAAAATAGAAATCATGGTCAGTCCAACAATTATTTTTACAACTGAGCCGCCTAAGAAGCCCACAAAATTACCCAATCCTGACTTCAATGCGCCCCTGAAACCCTTCCCGCCAATAAGTTCAAAGATAACTGTACCTACAATAGGCCCTAATATCAGACCTATGGGACCACCCATGTAAAAGCCAATACCTGTGCCTGCAATTGAGCCGATGATTCCCCATCTTGTAGCGCCAAACTTCTTTGCTCCGTAAACATTTCCTATGTTTTCAAGCACAATGGAAAAAATGGTGAGGATGGCAAATATCAACAATACCATCCATGTGACCTTCTCAAAATGGGTAAATATGGCATATAGAAATGCACCCAGCCAGATAAGCGGGATACTGGGTATTATAGGCACTATAATTCCTGCCATACCCACGATCATGATAATGAGCGAAATCGAAAATAAAACAATTTCCAGAATTCCCATTTATTACCTATCCATAATAGAGATTTAGCCACGAATTTACACGAATATGCACAAATAAAAAAGAATGATTTGAGAAATGAAATCTTTAAAAGATTATGTTATCATATCATGTAAATTATTTATATTCAATTAAATCAGAAATGAATTTTTTGGGAAAGAATATATGATGTGGTCTATAATGGGAACGATTGCCGCTATTTGCACTACGGTTGGGTTTATACCACAAATTGTACGCGGCATAAAAACCAGAGAACTAAAAGACGTTTCACCGCTAATGCTGGCACTCTTACTGGTAGGTGGCAGTTTGTGGCTGGCGTATGGGATGCATTTGAAAAACCCCATCATTGTGCTGGCAAATGGGTTCACGCTTTCGTTTGTCGTTACGATTTTTGTGTTACGTCTTTTGTTTAAAAGAAACAATGCAAAAGTATGACGTATTAAAGTTCATACCACAGAGACACAAAGGCCCAGTTTTCTATAATGAAAAATGGATATTAAAGGATCTTTTTATAAATACACGCTATTTTGTGAATATGCTAAATGAATTGACAGCTGTTTCTTAATGTAAATAACGTAATTTCTGGACGTGCAAAAAATCTTACCGGGAAAACGGAGACTCCGATACCCTTGTTTACATACATAGTTGTCTTTCCTTCATAAAATAATCCTGCAGCATAGCGATTGCCAAATTTGGAGTAAACAACAGGAGGACCATAAAGTGGTAAATTTACCTGCCCGCCATGGGTATGGCCTGCCATTACAAAGTCAACATCTGTATTCCTAATCGTCTCGATTGCATCCGGGTTGTGGCATAATAAAATCTTCGGTTTATCATTCATACCACGCAAGGTTCTTTCTAAATCCAGGTTTCCTTGACATAAATCATCTACTCCTGCGATGAAAAGATAATCTTTTTTCCTATAAAGAGGAATATGTTCGTTAATCAATAGATGAATGCCTTTTTTAGATAATGCATCGAAAGCAGAGTCTTTCTGGTCGTGGTTTCCTAATACAGCAAAAACCCCTTCTTTCGCCTTTAGTTCTGCTAACTCTTCAGTAACAGAAGGGAGGAAATTCTGAGAACAATAAACATAGTCTCCCGTTAATGCAATAATGTCAGGAGATAAGGTGTTTACTTTCCGAACGCACTTTCGGACAAATTCTTTGGTAACATATTGAGAATGATGAATGTCCGACATCTGGGCAATCGTCATTCCCTCGAATTGTTTCGGGAGGGCATTGATTTTTATAGTGACGTTTTTTATTTCTACCCAACGGGGTTCTAAAAGATAGCTATAACTTCCAACAGACATAGTGCCAAGTAGGCAACCACAGGCACCTTTAATGAACATACGCCTTGAAAACACTTTATTACCTTATACTAATTAAAAATTATCGTTTAAGACCGCACGGTGATATGCAATCCGCGCAGATACCTTCTTCCCATTCTTCTCTAACGAAGTTTATCCAATCATCAGGGTTATTACGACAGGATAAACATATTCCAAGGTCACAAAGTCCATCGTTTGTGTTATCCGAATCCTTTATCGCAGCGCCACAGCATGCACATTGCCATGTTATCATGTCGCTACTTATATGACCGCCAACATCACACATGAGATACTCCTTTATATACTAAAAACTGTATTTCTTTTTTTTATTCTCATCCACAAAATATTGTAAAACATCAGTCTCGGTAATCAGGCCGACTAGCTTATTCTTATCTTTTACTACAGGCAGCGCCCCTATCTTTTTGTCAATCATGACCTGCGCTGATTCCTCAATCGTTGCATCCGGATTAATTGTGGCTACATTTTTTGTCATTACATCTGAGACTTTAATGGAATCCAGAAATTCTTTATTTTCCTTCCAGTTCGTAAGAATGGAAGTCAGCGATGCGCGATAGAGGTCCCTTTGTGTTAAGATGCCTACTACTATATTTTCTCCTTTCACAACGGGTAAATGCCTTATTCGCCCCAGATACATAATATCATTGGCAAAGCCGAGCTTCGAGTCAGCATTCAATGTTACCAGTTGTGTCTTCATTATATCTTTTACCAGCATCTTTTTCCTCCGTTTCTATGGCATTTTTAAGCCGAGTTTCCCATTCTGCTCCATAATGATTTTGAAGATTCTTTTGTATCTTTTCCTTCCATCTATGACACGCCTGTCTTATGGTGGTAATTGGTTGATGTTTTTCCGACAAATACAGAATATTTTGTGTCTGCCTCGGTAAAGGAATCAGGATATAGTCTTGCTCCTCTGTTCCCACAGATATTGTGGCGAGATGAACGCCCTTTGCTTTTAATACTAAATCTCTTGCAATGTTAGTATCCTCATTGGGAAATATATTCCGTATCACATCTACCCGGTCGAGAATTGCATAAAAGGCTTGCCACACCCTTTTGTATACAAGTTTACTATATGTGTCAGGTGCAGCATATTCATTAAAAATACAAGGTCCGCTGATCCTCTGATATAAAGACTCTCCTGCCCTGTCTGGATATCCTATACATTGACTGGGACGTGATTTGTAAACACTGCAGCGTAAATCCATTTCCAAACCCGAATTTATAGAGTTCTTTGAAATCATAAAATTCAGGAATTTGCATGAATCATATAATTCGTCTTTGTGTCCTTCACTGGTTGCCAATAATTTAATATAGTGTGCGCCTGTTCCATCTTTACAGAGGGACTTAAAAAAACTGATATGACCATTATTTGCCGGAATAACAGATGTAAAACAACACATCCCGTCTGAACATTCACTTTCCGCAAAAGTTACATTACAATGATTTTCATTTGTGGTACAATTAATATTCATTTGAGTAATTCTAAATACGAGTCACCTTTTCTTCAATCAATTTACAAACAGTTTTATATTCCTCGCTGGACTCGTCATAATTAGGAATCCTTTTAATAATGGCTTTGGCATTTTCCTGAAGACCATTCGTATCTGTAATACCATTGATATTTGTAATCAAAATTCTCCCCAATTCTTTTGAGTAAGCCCCAACAAAGTCATAAATTCCGCCAATAATTGTTAATTTGTTTTCTTTGACAAGGCCGCCATAATATTTTAAACTTTTTTCTATTTGGTAGTCCACGTTAATTTGACTTAAGTAGGCAAGTTCTTTATTTTCACTTCCAAGCTTACTTAGATATGGGATACCCCTCTCGATTGGAATAGTTAAGGGAAGCATTTCACTTTTTACTTCCCTGCTTATTGATGAATAATCAGTCTGCATGAGTCTATCAAAAGATTTTGCTAAGTTAACAATTTCTTTTGATTGTGTTATACAGGCGTGAGTAGCAAACTTGACAGCGCCGCAGTCTGTATGTCCCAGAACAAGCATTACTGGGGTTTTCAGAACAAGGATTGAATATTCGATAGATCCCCTGTTAATTGCAACCTGGTTTCCTGCATTTCTGATAAGAAATACCTTATTGAAGATGTCTATTCCTAAGATGTTACCCTGTACCCTGGAATCTGCGCATGTCACAAGAGTAATATAAGGATTTTGGCGCGTTGCGTAAGCAAGAAACTTCGTTGCATCCGTGCTTTTTACAAACGCCTCATTATGCACTAATAGGTGTCGAAAAATATTACCTATTTCCATACTTTACTCCTTAACAAAATTAAGCTTATTATATATATTTTCTGTTCAGTTAGGTTGTTTCAAAATATTTTTTATGTTCCCATTCAGTTACCTGTATTCTATATTCATCCCATTCAGCCATTTTTGAATGTATATACACCTGGTAAGTGTGTGAACCTAATGTTGATTCCATTAATTTGCTTTTCTTTAATTCATCTATTGCCTCACCTAAAGACCCGGGCAGGGTAGCAATGTTTCTATAGGCTAATTCATCCTTGTTGAATTCATAGACATTCTCTTCTACGGGATCAGGTGGTGTACTTCCTTTTCTAAGGCCATCGAGTCCTGCTTCCAGCATGACTGCAAGTGCAAGATATGGATTATTACTAGGATCCGGGCATCTCAATTCCGCTCTGGTTGCCTGTTCCCTTCCAGGTGAGTATCTTGGAATACGTATTAGTGCGGAGCGATTCTTTTGTCCCCAGCATATATACACAGGCGCCTCATATCCTGGCACCAGTCTTTTGTATGAATTTACTGTTGGAGATAGAATGGCGCTCATAGCGCGTACATGCTGTAATTGTCCTGCGATAAATTGTCTGGCTATCTTGCTGAGCTTATATTCATCTTTTTCATCAAAGAAAATATTTTTGCGTGTTCTGATATCAAAAAAGCTTTGATGGCAATGCATTCCGCTGCCACACACGCCGAAGATAGGTTTAGGCATAAAGGTGCCGTATAAATCGTGTTTATGTGCAATTGACTTTACTACTTGTTTAAAAGTTAATGCATTTTCCGCTGTCTTTAGTGCCTCGGCATATTTGAAATCTATCTCATGCTGTCCGGGAGCGACTTCATGATGACTCATCTCAACGTTAAGCCCCATCTTCTCCAGCGTGAAAATTATATCCCTTCTTACGTTTCCCGCAAGGTCTCTTGGCGAGAAGTCGAAATAACTTCCCACATCGTGTGGTGTAGGCGCTACCTGTCCATCGCCTTTGGGCTTGAATAGGAAAAATTCCAATTCAGGCCCCACATTGTACTCAAAATTCATTTCTCTGGCATTTTTAATTGCCCTTTTCAAAATATATCGTGGGTCCCCCTCAAAAGGGGAACCATCAGGCATGTGGACATCACAAAAGAGCCTGGCAGTTGGCTCCTCTGTTTCCCAGGGAAGCAATGCATAAGTATTCGTATCGGGCTTTAAATACATATCGCTTTCGCAAATTCTTGTAAAACCCTCAATTGACGAACCATCGAACCAGATTCCCTTTTCTATGGATTCAGGAAATTTTTCTACAGGAATAGTAACAGCCTTAATGTTTCCGTTAATATCAGTAAATTGTAATTGAACAAGTTTCACATTGTCTTCTTTTGCCCGGTTTATAACTGCTAAATCTGTATGCTCACTGGTCATGTAAATTTACCTTTCTGTTGTTTATTATTAGTTCAATAATTCTCTTTTAAAGAGCATCAATTCTAATCATATTACTATAAAAAAACAAGTAATTTATAGCCAATTTGATATATGCTTCATGCTTGACACTATAAACATACCATGCTAAACTTCAGTGTAATTTGGGTTTTCAAATGAGTTTATATATTTATTTAAGGTATATCTGTTTCGAGACAAACAATGGGAAATGTTGTTGCTGTCTGTATAAGTGAAAAAAAGGGCACCCAAAAACGGGATATTGGCATTTGTAAATTGATTGAACATTTTGGCCTGGAAGGAGATGCCCATGCAGGGAAATGGCATCGTCAGGTCAGCTTGCTGGCCAGAGAAAGCGCTGACATTATGCGCAAAAAGGGATTAGACATCGAAGACGGTGACTTTGGGGAAAATATAGTAACGGAAGGCATCGAACTAAAATCACTTCCCGTTGGAACAGTTTTAAAAATCGGTGAGGGTATAATCATTAAAGTAACTCAAATTGGTAAATTATGTCACGACCGTTGTGCTATATATTATAAGGCTGGAGATTGTATTATGCCCCGGGAGGGTATTTTTGCTGAAATTCTTGCAGGTGGTACTATTAAGGCAGGTGATGAAATTACAATACTCGAAAAGGATACGGCGGTGAAGGTATGATTCGGGCGGCTATATTAACATTAAGCGATAAGGGTTCAAGGGGTGAACGTGAGGATAAAAGCGGTGAGGTCATCCGTAAAATGCTTAAGGAAATTGATGCTACCATCACGAACTATGAAGTTATTCCTGACGAAAAGGAGCTTATTATAAAAAAACTCTTTGAATTCTCTGAAAAAGCCGACCTTGTTGTTACAACGGGAGGTACTGGAGTTGGACCAAGAGATGTTACCCCAGAGGCAACGCGGGCAGTTATAGAAAAGGAATTACCTGGATTTGCTGAAGCCATGCGAATGGAGGGGATAAAACATACCCCCAGGGCTATGGGTTCCAGGGCTGTTGCCGGGATCTATAAACAAACACTCATTATCAACCTTCCTGGCAGCCCCAAGGGTGTTGCAGAAAACCTGGCCGTTGTTCTTCCTGTCATCCCCCACACTATCGGCCTCATCAAGGGCAAAGTCAGCGATTGTGCTAAAGATCGCGAACATCAGCAGAATAAGATATAAAAAGATTGCCTGATATAGCCCATAGAAAATAATCACCTAATAAATTCGTTGTAGATTTTATATTGTAAGTTAATTGTTTATAAATTAGGTTGTTAAATTCTAATGAGTTAAGCGTCAATCCCCTCCCGATAAATGTTCCATAATTGTGCATGTATTTTTGTGGTACAAAGTTGAAATTTTTGTATAACTACACAGTGACAGTTGACTGAATGATGCCCAAAAATGCAATGGCGGACACCGTGGGGTTAATATCATTCTTTAGCAGTCTTAACCGCTATTAAGTAATAGCACAGGAAAAATTCTTTTAGTATCCAACTCTTGGTGTTATTCTTTCCCTTTCTCAATACTTTTTCGAATCAAACTACGCAGTATGCGGCTGCGTTCGGCGCCTCCAAGGAGTTTTTTTAAGTTGTCGTACAGGGTGGGATCTGCTATTAAAGCGCCAATTGTACCTTCTCCTTTTTCAACTTCTGCCGTAATCTTTTTAAGAGATTCAGAGGTTGCAGTCAGATTCTCCAGTAGTTGTTTTCCCTTAGGATCATAAATCAGCGAGTGGAGCAGTCCTTCGCTCTTTTGGAAGTTTTTTACACTTTCGTTAAGCGACGCAGAAACATTGCTTAAAGATTCGAGAAAACTGCTCTCTTCCAGCTTTTTAAAGACTTTTGAAAAAGATTCAACTGTATCAATACCACTCTCAATGATCGCAGTGTAATTAATTGGGTCAGCGCATTTTATCGAATCGCCATCCTCTACCACGGGTTCACGGCATGCCCCGGTGGTGATTTCCACATAAGAATCCGCCGTTACATAGCTCAGCCACTTGATAGTTGCTATGGAATCCCGGGTTATATTCTTCTGAACTGATTTATCAACCTGGAGTAATACCTCAATTCCAGCACAGGGCAATTCTTTTGGCAAAATAATATCTTTTACCTGCCCTATCCCCACACCCATAAACCGCACCGGAGCGCCTACCTGCAATCCGTATACATTCATAAATTTTGTTTTTAATGTAATCTGAGGTTTAAAATATCCTTTCTGTGAGCCAAGAATAAATACCATAGCGCCAAAGCCTATCAGCGTTATCATCGTAAAGATTCCAGCCCGTAATTCAGCTATTTGTTCCTTTGTCATATAGA
>Ga0208373_1004181_pt1 | contig 13339 bp, 14 predicted proteins | sample RifOxyC2_FD_184036 | JGI IMG/M metagenome (GOLD analysis project Ga0208373, IMG submission 184036) | Soil microbial communities from Rifle, Colorado - Rifle Oxygen_injection C2 (SPAdes) | ecosystem: Environmental > Terrestrial > Deep subsurface > Rock core/Sediment | place: Rifle, Colorado...
GATCCATCCCCACGAACAATTTATTATTAATAACCATAGAGTTTCGCGATAATTAAGGTTAATTAAGGATTTCGACCTTTAACTTAATTCTACCGCAGAAGACCTAAAGGTTTTATAGCATTATGAAAATTTATTTTTACTCAACCAAGGAGCAGGTTGAACCGGCCAGAAAAAAATTCCACGACCGGTTAATGGAGTATTTCCATAATAACGGCGTTTTGGTCATTTCTAATTTATTGGGAAAAAATTACGATGATTCACAACTGAGTTTTGCCAATATGGACGGTTTGGTGATTGAGGGTTCCGATGTGGCTTCGGATGTGGGCTATCTGATTGCTTTGGCTCTAGCGCAAAAAAAGCCGATTTTGTTTTTATTGCCTAAAGGCAAGGCTATCCCGGATCAAATCAGGGGGCTAAAAGACGATAAGATTTTAAAAAAATTATTTTTGCTGAATTTTTATTCGGACAAGAATTTTGAAGATTTGCTTTTGGATTTTATAGATATTATTGAGACCGGCGAGTTACGAAGGGAAGTGCCGACCATTAAGTTCACTTTGCGGTTTACGCCCAGAGTGGAAAGGTTTTTGCGCTGGAAAAGTAACAAGGTCAAGTTATCCAAGGCCGATTTGTTAAGAAAACTGGTGGATGAAGCCATTAAGGCTGATGAAACCTATCAAAGCCATTTGCGCAAGCAGTCAAAAACCATTTTAAGCGAAGAGGCGGAGAATCAGAACTAAGAAGCGGCCGGGCGCAGGCAGGCAATACTCGCAGATAATCAGGTAAAATAATAACAGCCTAGCTCCGGTGCTTGCCACCGGAGTAAGACGAAAGCGGTTGACATATTTTAAATAATCGCCTAAGATTAGCTAATTTACCCGGCACCATTGGGCGCGGGGTAAACCCGGCACCGCCTTATTAAGATTGTAAGACTGGGGATCATTAGGTTTATCAGGGTCAAAATGACAAATAAAATAAAAGACAGAGCCAAGCCGTATACTTATGAGGCGGGCCGTGAGGCCATAGCTATTTTAATCCATGGCTTTTCCGGCACGCCTGATGATTTGCGAAATCTAGCCAAGTATCTGGCCGGCCAGGGCATTAGCGCCAGGTCTGTTTTACTGGCCGGGCACGGCAGCCATTGGCAGGATCTGGGCGAAACCACTTCTTATGACTGGTGGAAGTCGGTGGAGGATGAAGTTAAGGCCGCCATCGGCCAATACCAGAATATTTTTTTAATCGGCTACTCATTTGGGGCCAATCTGGCTTTTGATATCGCCGCCAGGTACCCCAAGGAAATCGCCGGCGTGGTGTCTTTGGGTGTTTCCGTTTTTTTAAAAAGGAATTATATCATCAAAATATTTTTGCCGATTTTTCACTTATTTTTAAAACATTACACCAAAGGGTATATCAAAAAAAATCACCTCATAGATTATGAAGATTCCGGCAGTTACGTCAGTTTGCCCACCAAAAGCATTTATGAATTCAAAAATTTTATCAAGCATTACACCAAAAAAGAGCTGCCCAAGGTTACTACTCCGGCCCTGATCATCCATTCCAAAGATGATGCCATTACCCATCCGCGGAGCTCGGAGTTTGTTTACCGGAAAATCAATTCCCAGCAAAAGGATCTTTTGCTTTTGGATGACGTTAACCATAACCCCTTAACTTCCAAGCGTAAGGATGTTATTTATTCCAAAATCAGAGAATTTATATTGCACCGCGTTTAGCCGGCAGATCGTCATTATTTTACCGCCGCTTGACAGGGTATCAACCAGGAGTTAAACTTTAAATACAAATAAACTACGTACCAAAATTGGCGCGGTGGTTAACAGGGTCATTCCCAAGTATAACTTGGTAAATTAAGTTATATTAGGGCTGTGGCCCTTTTTGTTTTGCCGCATGCCTATCAGTAATACTAAAAAAAAGAGGATAGGCCGGTCTGAATCAGTGAATATTCACTATTAAACTTTAAAATTATGCCTTACTTATTAAAAAGCGGTAAGGGAATGAAGAAAGCCTTATTTATCATTATTCTTAGTGTTTTAGCTTTTCAGCCGGTTATAAGCTTAGCCATAGGCACTAATCATCGTTTTACCGGCCAGGAACTGGACGTTGAATCTGGGCTTTATAACTATAACGCCAGAGAGTATAATCCCAGTATCGGCAGATTCAATCAACCTGACCCGTTGCTTAATAACCTGGCCGATCCTCAAAAGCTGAAAGAATCAACCGGCCAGGAATTGCAGAAGTTTTTGGAAAACCCGCAAAACCTTAATTCTTACAGTTACGTTAAGGGTAATCCGGTGAAGTACGTGGATCCAGAGGGGGAATTCAATTTTGAAACCAATCAGGCAGAGAGTGGTGACACTCTTTATGGAGTTTTTGGCAATAATTGGCAGGAGGTAGCCAATTACAATAATTTAGATAATCCTAATTTAATATACCCTGGTCAGCATATTAACATCCCTGAATTTGTTCAAAAGAATTTATGGCAGAATATAGCCGATATAGCGACAGGGTTCATTCCCGGATTTAGTGATGTTAGGGATGTCATAGAGTCATTAACTAAAGAAGACTTGATTACCGGCCGAGACTTAACTCCTGGAGAAGAGTCAATAACCGTGCCAGCCGTTTTTTTGGCCGGGGTAATCTCAGGCAAAGAATTACGAGGTATAAAAAATATTGATACTTTTTTGAAAGATTTAAAACCGGTTGCGAAAATAAAATTTGAGGGAAATTTCAATATCGGCTTAACTCGTAAAAGTTCTGGCAAACAAATAATACATATCGGAAATAATATGGAAAATAGTGTTAAAGGCTGGCACATCGGTATAGGCAGAGTGCATATTTTTTTGAATCCTATCAAACAAATTAAACATTTATTTAAGTCGCAGAATACTCCAGCCTTTTAAGGCTGGAGATGAATGCGACACCTTTTGCGAGCGAAGCGAGCAATATGGTAGGATGTAGTCATGAGAAAAAAGACTTGCAACGCCACTTACGACATCCAATATCACTTCGTTTGGATACCCCAATACCGCAAAAGGGTGCTTGAGGGCTTAATTAAAGAACGTTTAAACCAGCTTTTCCATGACTGCGCTGAAATCAATCAGTTTGAAATCATGGAGTTGTCCATCCAGGAAGACCATGTCCGCCTGCTTCTGTCAGCCAAACCAAGATATTCACCGGCTGAAATCATGCGTTTAATCAAAGGCGGCAGCTCCAGAGTCATCAGGCAAGAGTTTCCGGAGATCGAGGAGTTCCTCTGGGGCGACAGTTTCTGGGCAGACGGCTACTTTGTTTCAACCCTCAGCACAGTGACTGAAGATATTATCAAAGAATACATTAGAAATCAGGATGGAGATCGTTGAATACTGCGGTCTTTAGACCGCAGATGATTTATTTCAAAAAGTTATAGCCGAAGGCGGCAAAAAAATACTTATTATAGGATACGGCTTTGGGGATCAGCATATTAATCAAGTCCTAGTGGACGGGGTTAAAAATCATGGTCTACAAGTTTATATTATAAGTACTAGACCGCCAGCAGACTTAAAGCAACATTTTGAAAGAGGCGGACATTTCTATGCACGAGAAATTATGAACGGATTGCGCGGATACTTCCCCTACGAACTTAAGGAAATTTTCCCTAGTAACCAAGAAGAGACGGTTCACTATAGAAAAATACAGGAGGCTTTACAGCGTACCAACTAGCTTTCTAACTTCATCTAGCGTCTCAAGTCAAGGAAATTCCCGTCTCCACTGGGATTAGAAAAAAGCGGATTTGACCCGCTTTTAGTAAGACGTTTTTAGTTTTATAACATAATCCCTTGCTTACTATCCATTACCCTTTTCAATGTTATTTGGCAATATTCTTTATTATTATCAATAGCAATAAATTTTCTGCCTAAATTTTTAGCCACTACTGCAGTCGTGCCACTTCCGGCAAAAGGGTCAATTATAATATCATTCTTATTTGTTCCGCCTATGATCAATCTTTCTAAAATTGCCATTGGTTTTTGAGATGGATGTTTTCCGTGTTTTCTTTCCCCGCCTGATGTAGAAGGAACGTCCCAAAGATTTCTTAATTGCAGTTTTTTAATTTCAAAATTAACATGGCCACAGTAAGGGCAATACTTAAAATCAAGATCTAATACTCTTTTGCATTTTTTACATTCCTTAATAGTATTATATTTTTTCAAATCTTGGTAATTAAAAATCCAATTCTTTGCTTTCTTATTCGTTTCATTAATTGCCCAGATAACATGTTCAGTACTTTCACAAAGCATCCTCTGAGTAATGTTAGGGAAAGCATTCCTCTTATACCAAACAATTGAATTAATAATTTTTTTATCATTTTTCTGAAGCAAATAACCGATTTTATAAATGTTATGATAACTGCCAAAAATAATAATATTGCCGTTTGGCTTAACGATCCTAAAAATTTCATCCAACCAGAGTTTGGTAAAATTTTCATAATCACCATTAGAAAATTTATCCCAACCTTCCTCTATTTTTTTAAAATTCTTTTGTTCACTCCAATATTTATTAGTTTTGAGCCAACCGATTTCCTTTTTAAAATCATAACCTGAGATATTATAAGGGGGATCCGTTATACAGTGATCGGCGTAATTGTCCGGAATTTTGGCAAATGCCTTAAAAGCATCCTCGCAGATTAGATTGTAATCATTGATTTTATTGAATTTATTTGATATTCTTATGTTAACCTTATTAACCATACATGCAAACAATAAATGAAATTGAAGTTTTAATCAAGCGCCTAAAGGAAATACAGGATGCTTTTTTCAAGCGTTTCGGAGTTACTGATATTATATCAAATTCTAAAATATTTGAAATTCTAATAGCTAATGACTTAGGGCAAATTTTGATACCCGGTCATTCCGGCTCAAGAGATGCTAAGGATGAGTCTGGTAAGGAATTTGAATATAAGCATTATAAAGAAAGCAGCTCTAACCATACCTGGACTTTTAACGATTATACTGACACAACCATTGCGAAACTAAAGCTAACGAAAGCGGTAATTTTTGCTCATATTAATGACAGCGAACTTTTTCCAAAATTTGATTGGTATTATAATGTTCCGGGCCAAATAATTTCAGATTATTTATTTGAAAAAACTAAATCGATTAAAAATGCCAGAAAAATGATTAACGTCAGTTCTAAACAAATTGAACAGAATCTAGGCATCAAGAAAACTCTAAACAACTATGATTGTAAAAAAGGAAAATATTATGAATGGCTTGATGAAATATATAAAATTGCCAAACAGATTGAAAAGATAACCGGAACTAAGGAAGTTTTAACAAGTAATAAGTTTTGGGAAGTGTTGACGGCTTTAATATTGGGTCATAAAGTTTTATCTGAACAATCAGGTCACGATGCCTTGGATAATGATGGTAATTTTTATGAGTATAAGGTAGCAAAAAATTCTTCGTGGAACTTTCAAGATATTTCAAAAAAGGTTTTAGAGAAATATCAAAAAGATAATAAAATTATTTTAGCTATTGTAGATAAAGATAATTTTATTATTAAAGAAATAAATGAAGCATCTCCGGGTAAAACTGTAATTAGATTAAAACAAAAGTTAATCGAAAAAAAGAAACGTTTTAAAGCAAGGGGTAAAGTAGTTAGAAGATTACAAGCATCGCTTTCGCGAGGAGACTTAAAAAAAATTAAGGCTAAATTAATTTATAAATCTAAAGAAAAGGCGTAGGAGTATTTTTAATTCTACTTAAGGCCTGTTTGTAATATTTTTTATCAATTTCGAAACCCATAAAGTTTCTTCCGGTAGCTACGCAAGCTACCGCAGTTGTACCGCTACCCATAAAAGGATCCAAGATAATATCTCCTTTTTTTGTTGTAAGTGTAATTAATTCTTTCATTAAACCAATTGGTTTTTGAGTAGGATGAATCCTGTCTTTACCTTTAGGAGCCTGATATTTAAAAATATTATGCTGACACCTTCCTGAGAAATGAGCCCCTGCCTTTTTACCAATAATGGCCGCTTCCCACGCGTTTAACATTTTTGTTTTACCGTTAAGAGGTATTGGATCGGGTTTTTGCCATACAAGAACATCAATAGCCTTAAAGTTGTTTTTTTCTAAAATATCCCAATAGAACCCTATATCTTTTTTTGCACAAAATGAGATTACCCATCCCTTTGTTTTCTTCACAGCTATTTTAAACCATCCTTCATTAAATTGATCCCACTTACCAAAGTTAAAATTAAGCTTGGCGGTCGTGCCGAGCCTTTGCCCTTTGCAATTCAATTCTTGACTTATACCATAAGGAGGATCAGTTAATATCAGATCAACCGACTCATCGGGAATCTTTTTAAAACCATCCAAACAATCAAGGTTTTGAACTGTATTAATCCAATCTTTTAAATTATCCATAATTCTATTTTATATCACTAATTTTAACCTTTTTACCCTTTAAAATCAACCTACTCTTAAGCCCTATTAGAAGCTCCCTCTTTTCCTCCCTGGTTCCTTTTTCAAGTACATATTTAGCATAAATCTTAAGGTCCATTTTCTTTGGTATTTCCATAGCCTGGCTACCGAAGACTGTTCTGGAAAATTGATTATACTTTTCTACTTCACTTTTAAGTCTCTCTAGAGAGTCTTTTTTATTTAGGTCTATTTTATCAATCAGCTTTATTAACTCTTCTATTAGATCTTCCTCTCTAATAGCTTGTTCCTCGCATTTTATTGTCGGCATGCCTTTGCCGGAGCAATGATAGTAAACGTATCTTTTAGTACTGCCGTCAGATCGGCTTTTAAACTTTTCCTCGGCGCAGATGCCACAACCGCAGGAGCCGCAAGTTATCATTTTGGTAAAATAGAATTCTTTGGCACTGCCTCTCGCCCTTTTAGGTGATATTAGATTGTCCCTAACCCTTTCAAAAACCTCTTTGGTAATAAGTGGAGGATAATCTCCTTTAAACCAATTTCCTGATCCTTGCGGATATTCAAACTCGCCATAATAGAAAGTTGAGTTAAGTATCCGATAAACCATACTTAAAGCTATTATTTTGCCAGCTCGAGTTTTAAATTTAGCTTCATTGTTTAGCCAGTGATAAACATCTCTGCCGCTTTTAAATTCGTAAGCCACTTTTTCAAACATTTTTTTAATAATCGGCGCCCTTTCCGGATCTATGATTACTTTCTTGTGTCCTTTTTTGCCATCAACGTCGCCTTGCATATAACCTAGAGGCGACATGCAAGGACGATGGCCTGATTCACATTTAGACCGTATGCCCCTTTTAACGTTTACTCCCTTATTATCATTTTCCAGCTTAGCTTGAGAACAAAGTATCATTAAGAGGAATTTTTCATTTGGCGAGTTGGTAAAAGTTTGGCTTGGGGTTCTGATTTCCTTAAGAAACCCTTGATCCATTAGATCCACAAGAGTTCCTAAGTCGCCAGCATTTCTACTTAACCTATCCGGTGCCCAGGTTAAAATGGCATTATATTCGCCTTCACGGATATCATCCAATATTTGGTTGTATTCGGTCCTCTGTCCTGAATCCTTGGCGCTATGGGCCTCTTTTTTGACCTCTACCACCTCTAGACCGTTATTCTCGGCAACTGCCATCATTTCTCTGATTTGGGAATCAATGGAGAGCGCCTGCCTTTCATCGGCCTCACTGCTTTTACGGGTATAAAGGCAGTATTTTAAAGGTTCGGCTATGCCATTATTTTCCATATAAGTCCAGTTAATTATTAGGTGCCCTTATCAGGCAAGTGAGACAATACCGCTAATCGTCCCGTCTGCCTAGTTGGTAAGCTGTCGGTAACTAGGACTTCCATTTTTTCTTATTTTTAGCTATTATAAAGGCACAATTTAGATAGCCTAACCCTGTTGAATTTTCAGCGGGCATGGCTATAAATCCCACTACAGAGCAATGAGCTCCTCGTTCAGTGCACCTGTAGTGGGTTATATCCGGAAACGGGTATAGGGCCTTAAACAAGCCCGACTGGCGGGGAGCTTTTGTTTTCCGCAAATTTAATCAACTAACCAAAAAGTAATGACTAAAGATTACTATCAAAAGTACCATCAAAAAATTTGGGATAAAATCTTATCCGATAATGAAAAGGTCGAATTCTCTTTTTCAATAGGCAATTCTTACAGAAAATTTTATTTAATCATGTGGGCGATTATTTGCGTTCCTCTATTGTTCGTTTTCGGCGCAGGACTTATTTTATACGCTCCCATTTATTTCTATTACGTCTTCTATCTGAAAGTAGCCAATGTTTACGCTTTTACTAATAAGAGAGTTTTAATCCACCGCGGCTGGCTTTCTACTCAAACTAACAGTATCAGCTACGATAAAATTACTGATATTATTGTCAGAGAAAATTTCGTAGACAAAGTTTTGACCAAAACTGGTAGCATCGCTTTAAATACTGCCGGAACGAGCCATTATGAAGGATCTTTAAGATTTATTGAAAATCCTTACCAGGTTAAAAAGAAACTGGAGGAAATTATGAGCAAGGCTAAATAACTATAAAAATTATTAACCAAAAAAATATGAAAAAAGTTTTTCTTTTTTCCCTTTTGGCAGTTCTAATTATCCCGACATTGGTTATTGCTGCCGTTAAAATTGACCTTAAATTGGTCAATAGATTTAAGGGGCAAATTTTGCTCCAAGTCCAGCAGCACGGCGAAGCTTGGTATTTGAACCCGGACGATGGTAAAAGATACTACATGAAAGATGGAGCTACTGCTTACGAAATGATGAGAAAATTTGGCAAAGGCATGGCTGACGCTGATTTAGAAAAAATCCCTGTTGGCACTTTTGAAATTTCAACAACTAACAATCAAACAAAAACTGAATCTACTCAACAATCTTCAACTACCCCTAAACCAAAATCAGGAGAAGGAGAATATGTAACAATAAATCTCGGAGAATCAATTAATCTGAGCGGATCCGAGCTTAAATTCATTTCATTTAAAGAAACTCAAGTGATCAGTAGTTCTTTGGGAAACAAGGTGGCTAAATCTGGCACTAAATTTGTAGTTGTCAATTTAAATGCCACTAATACGGGTTATACCAAAGTTTATTTTCCTTACTCCGGTTTAAAGCTTCTTGATAATAAATCCAGAGAATACGAATATTACGATGGAAGTATTGGTTATCTGGATAATTATCTTGAAGGTCGTGATTTAGCCCCAAGTATTACAGAAAATGGTAATATAGCTTTTGAGGTGCCAACAGACTCAACTAGCTATGGTATTATCATTGGCGGTAGTAATGTAAAAAACTATTTTATCAAATTGAAGTAAGTTGTATAATTACGCTATGGACAGTTTTTTCCTATTATTTTTTCTCAGTTCATCTATTCTACTGATTGTTGGTTTAATTAGGCCGTCTTACCTGTCTAAAATATTCAACAAAACAATAAATAGAAAAACAGCCAGTCTTTTATTTGGGGGAATGGCTGTTTTCTCGCTAGTTATGGTTGGCGCTACCGCTCTGGATCAGACCCAAACACCTGCTTATTTAACCTTTCAGGACAACAACAATCAAGTTCAGCTAGTTGAAGATATTACTAATAATTCAGGCGTGCCGACAACAACTAATAAAATTGTCAGCCAAAATCAAACTAATAATAGCGACGAATACTTGGCTGATTCCTCTAATACCGAATACATCGCTGAAGCCGCTGACAATCCTGGCCAAGACTTGTATTCTGTGGTTAAGGTCGTTGACGGCGATACCTTAAGCGTAAGCATTAATGGTAAAACCGAAACCATTCGCCTCATTGGCATAAATACTCCTGAAACAGTCGATCCTAGAAAGCCAGTAGAGTGCTTTGGCAAGGAAGCTTCAAATAAAGCTAAGGAGCTGTTATCTGGCAAACGAGTGCGCCTTGAAACTGATTCTACCCAAGGTGATAGGGATAAATACGGCCGCCTGTTGCGCTACGTTTGGCTAGAGTATGATATATTCTTTAACAAGCAGATGATCAGCGATGGCTATGCCTATGAATACACTTATTCCAAGCCATATAAATATCAAAGCGAATTTAAACAGGCAGAAGCTGAGGCCAAACAAGCTAAAAGGGGGCTATGGGCTGACGGTGCTTGCGCTATTGCTAAAACCAACGACGCTCCTTCAACCGTCCAACAGCCTGCACCCCAGGCGCCTTCAAATTCAAGCCAATACGATTGCTCCGGCAATAAGTATAATTGCTCTGATTTTAAGACACATAATGAAGCGCAGGCTGTTTTTGAGTATTGCGGCGGCACGTCTAATGACGTTCACAAACTAGATGGTAGCGACAAAGACGGCTTAGCTTGCGAGTCATTACCTTAATCATCGTCGTCATCAAAATCAGACAAACCTCTTCTACGTGAATGACCGAGATCTATAACGTAAATTGACGGCATGTTAGGCCTTTTCATTTCTTCTAGAGCTTGGTAAACAACTAAGGTAAAAGCGTCGACCAAATCGTCATGCTTTTCAGCCCCAAAATAAACTAGCTGATTGATCAACTCTTCAGCTCCGTGCCTTGGAAACACAATCCTTCCAGTAGATATAAACTGCGAGGTCATTCTTAACCTAGCTCTTTTATCCATGCCCAAAGGAATCGTTTCTTGAGCTGGAATGCCGATACTTACGAGCATTTGAGCTAATACCTTTTGGTAGCCATACCCTTCAACCAATATTCGTCTGGACTTTCCGCCGTCCTTAAAATCATAAAGTCTTTTAAGTTCAGCGACGGCTTCAGGGAATCCCATCTTTCTATTAATTGGGTTTGGTAAAATTACGATTTTAAGATCAGGGCCATAGCCGAATATCCTAGCTGAAACGATACCTGTAAAATCAGCGTAAGTTTTTTCAGAAGCCGCGGGATCTACTCCAGTAAGAGTATGACGATAGGCCTTTTTGTCGTGAGGAATCTCATCATAATAATGAATCCACTCCGGCAGAATTTCCTGCCCATCTTCAGGCATGATTTTTAATAAATATTCCCTCATCCAATCAATTTCGCTGGGAACATTTTTCTTGAATTCCATCAAGGCGTTCTGATCTGGAAATTTCCCTGGCCAGTAGATTTTGCCACTGTCATCAATTAATGGATACATTTTGAAGGTGGCGTTAAAACGCCCTTCTTCAATATCCTTTTTTAATCTCATTATTAATGAATCGTGGTGGAGAAGGTTCCCTGTGATAATAACTTTGGTATCAAGGTCGCCTAAAGGCAAAATATCCGCCATTAAAGTACGATACGTCTTATCCCTGCCTTCTTTAGTTTTAACCGAATCTAAATCCTCAACGTCATCGCAAATAATCAGATCTGGTCTTGTTTCAAGGTACCTGATACCTCTAAAACTTTCCTCAATACTGACGGCCATAATTTTAGCGTTATAACCTGGAATTATTAAACTATATGATCCCCATTCTCCGCGATCCTCTGTAAACGGCCCGAGGTCGGTTTTTAACAATTCGTTGCTCTCTAGCTCTGCTTTAATGTTTAGCAGGTGTTGTTTGGCTTGCCGCTGAGTCTGGCTGATTATTACCACAAATCTTTTAGCAGGCAATCCAAGTATTGCCCAGATAGGGTAAGAGGTAGTAATAATAGACGACTTAGCGGCTCCTCTGAAGGCGGTAATTACCGCTGTTTTAATCGTGGGATCTTCGGTAATAGCAAAGATTTCTCTTTGGAATTGTGCTGTCGGGTATTTAATGTACCCGGCATGGTAAATGTTAAAGTGCATGAAGTGGCTTTGGCGAGCAATAGCCTTGCGTACCGCACCATCTTCGTAAATGCGTTTTAACATTTCCGAATCAAATACTTGTTCCATATATTTATTGACTTTCTTCCCCGGAATTTTCGGCATTGTTGGTTAAAGCCAAAGTTAAGGCTTTTTCAACAACGGCCTGTTGTTCCGGTGTTAATGATTGATTAGAATTTTTAATGTTTGCCACTACTTCCAATTTGTTGGAATACTTTGGATGGTGGTGGCGAAGCCAGAAGGCAATTCCTGGCATACTTCTATCTTTAATCAGCGAAATCAGCTGTGACTCGGATAAATCGTTAATCCGTTTCTCTCCTTCGGCAATAGCCTCGTCAGCATTCTTACAGAATTCATCATCTTCAGACCGCCAACGATAATAGGTAGCTCGGCTGACTGAAGCCTTACTACAAGCAACTTCAATAATCGGGATTGATTTGAGGTTCTCTACTAAGGCGGCCTTATCTTTAAGCCGTCTTGTTTCAATCGTGGCTTTTTTCTTTTCTTCGGGTGTCATAGTTTTACGGCTTTAAGGCTAGTCAGTTTCTCCCAGCGCTTGATTATAACCTCGCAGTAAGTCGGCACCTTTTCCATTACGTAACAGCGACGACTCATTTTTTGAGCTGCAACCAAGGTACTACCACTACCCCCAAATGGTTCAATTATTAAATCGTCTCTTTTAGTCAAGATTTTAATGTAAGGTATTAGGATTTCTACCGGCTTTGTCCCAAAAACAACGGCTTGTCCGGAACTTTTTTCATCAGCAGATTTAAAATCAATGTGATCTGTGGGGCAGTACCGTTTGTTTTTTTTGTAAGATTCCCAGTAAGGATGCCCTGACGTCGCAAAAATCGCCGCCTCATAATCCTCTTGTAACAAAGAATCGTGTTCAGGCTCCAAATTTAATTTAACGTTTCCGGAGCTGCCGACTAAGGCGATATCGTATTTATTGAAGAGCTTGTATTTACCAGCAAATCCCTGAACCCTGTTGGGCAAATGCCAAATAATGGTGTTCCGGTATTTCCAATGCTTCTCAAGCTCATTCCATAGAGCCCTTAAATTTTTTGGGTGTTCATAGGCAATAATGGAGAAGTCCGGCTTTTGAACTTTAGCCACGTTATTCATCCACAACTTCACAAAATCATCCGGCAACGAATCGGTTTCAAGATATTTTCTATCTCTTTTATACCCAAAACCTTCAGTTGCTTTGCCGTTTTTTCTTTTTTTGCCGTGCAAATAATCCAAAAGATAAGGTTCGTCCGTCAGGCACATGTCTGCCTTTTCGCCATCCATCAGCTTTAGAACATCAGCTTCAATGGTCGAATCACCACACATTAATTTCGACTTACCTAATCGATACACGTCTCCTTTTTGAACATTAACCTTCTGAATATCTAGCTTCTTTAATTCCTTGGCCAAGTCAAACACTTCCGGATTATCTTCAATCTGGAATATTTCATCCAGTTCTTCTGAAGAAAATCCTATGTCTTTAAGCAAGTTTTCACCGAAGTCCGCCAAAGCGCTCCAGTCAAATTCACCCACGTTTTTGTTTAAACGGATACAGAGCTCTTTGGCG
>Ga0208373_1004184_pt1 | contig 13331 bp, 7 predicted proteins | sample RifOxyC2_FD_184036 | JGI IMG/M metagenome (GOLD analysis project Ga0208373, IMG submission 184036) | Soil microbial communities from Rifle, Colorado - Rifle Oxygen_injection C2 (SPAdes) | ecosystem: Environmental > Terrestrial > Deep subsurface > Rock core/Sediment | place: Rifle, Colorado...
GATAAATTTGGTATCAACATTAACGCCAAACGACGGCGTGTCCTCAATATTTTCGGCGGCGATATTCAGCACCTCGGAAACCTTATCCACGATAGTTCCCATTTTGATGTTGCCGACATCAACCACAATTATACAGGTTTCCTGGGTCCGTTCCGCCGCTTCCATGCCAAACTTAAGCCGCAGGTCAATGATGGGAATGATTTTACCCCTCAAATTAATCACGCCTTTAACGAACTTGGGAGTCCGCGGCACCGGCGTGATATCCATCATTCCGATAATTTCCTGCACCCTGAGAATTTCCACGCCATAGTTTTTACCCGCGATTGAAAAGGTCAAAAACTTCCCGCCACTATGGTGGGTTTTATTCTCACAAGTTAGGTCTTTTGTCATTGTTGCAGTACTCATTCTCTACACCTCCTTTACATTTAAAATCAGCTTCTATTTCCGAGATTGAAAGAGCGATGTTTCTCAATTCATCCTCATTCGAAACTTCCGCCACCCGCCAAACAAGTTCCCGTTTAATCTGTTTGGCCAATACCAGCCGGGACTGTTCATCAGCGAGCCCCTTCTCCTTGCACAGGCATGAGAAACATATGGTATGCGTCTTCCCGATATCCTCCAATGGATACCGGTCTTTCCCCTCCTTTCCGCACCAAGCGCATTGAGATTTCATAGTTTTCTATATACTTTCAACAAGGGCTGGTTTTAAACGCCCGCCACTTGTGTTAATCTGCCTGGCTAAAGAACAAATCTCACCGGCATCCAACATCAGACCGACATGCCCATCACCCAAAATTGCCCCGCCGGAAATACCTTTAAGCTTGCCGATACCTTCTCCCAAAGATTTAAGCACCACCTGCTGTTTATTTAGCAACTCGTCCACCAACACAGCGCACCGGCTGCTTCCGGACCCAATAACCAGAAGCAATCCCATAGTCGGATCCTCAACCGCACCAGGAATATCAAATAGGCGATGCAGACGGAATAACGGGATTAAATTACCCCGGAAATCAACCATTTCTCCTCGCTCGAAAACAGAGCTCAACATCTCTTCGGTAGGCCTGAATATTGCCTGGCTGTTAATTGTCGGAATTATATAATATTCCTGGCCGACCTTAACCAGCATGCCATCGGTGATAGCCAGGGTTAAAGGCAGCCGGATGGAAAAAGTGCACCCCTGATTCGGCCGTGAGCTGATATCAATACTCCCGCTGAGTGATTCCACACCTTTTTTAACTACATCCATTCCTACACCCCGGCCTGAAAGGTCAGTTATTTTATCTACCGTCGAAAACCCGGCCTCAAAAATCAGGATAAACACATCCTGGTCGGACATATTATTATCCGGGTCTATTAAGCCTTTCGAGATGGCTTTCTGAATAATTTTATTGCGATCAAGCCCTTTACCGTCGTCATGAATCTCGATAATCACATTGCCGCCGGAATGATACGCCTTTAATAATATAGTTCCCATTTCCGGCTTGCCTGAATTCTTGCGAACATCAGGCGATTCAATCCCGTGGTCCACGGCATTCCGAATAAGGTGAATAAGCGGCTCACTGATTATTTCTATCATGTTGCGGTCAATTTCAGTATCTTCACCTTCGGTTATAAATCTGACAAGCTTACCGTTATTCCGGGACAAATCCCGCGCCAAGCGGGCCATTTTCTGGAAAGTAGATTTAAAAGGCACCATGCGCATAAACATACTCAAATCCTGTAATTCACGCACAATCTTGCCTAAACGAATTACCTTCTTGGAAAATTCATAATGGCTATTGGAGACAACTAATTCATCCTGAGCCACCAGAGACTCGGCGATTACAAGCTCTCCAACCGTATCAATCAGCCGATCTAAGCGATCAGTCCGGATTCGCACCGAAGATTCGGCACCCTGGTTTATATCCTTAAGACTGCCCCGGCTTGGCAAGATCTCTTGTAAACCCGAAGCATTGGTTATGCTCGATACTACATTTTTATTTATCTCCGGGTCGTTTCCTTTTACCGTATTTTCATTTTCCGGTATATCTTTATCCATGCCTTCCGGATTCTCAAGCTGTTTTATCAATTCATCGTATCCGGCCGGCTTGGTAATATTTCCATCCGCCCCAACTTTCTCCAGGGAACGCAGCAGCTCTTTAGTCATATCAAGAGAGCGCAAAGTCAAATCAGCATAAACTCCGCTATAATTAATTTCCTTCGAGCGGATGCGGCTCAAGAGTGATTCGGACAGATGGGTCATTTCCGATATAATATTGAAATTAAGCAACGAAGAGGTTCCTTTAATAGTATGGAAAGCACGGAAAACGGTATTAATCAATTCAGAATTTTCCGAGTCAGCTTCAAGCTCAAGCAAAGCGGCTTCCGCCTTCCCGATATAATCTGAACATTCGGCAATAAAATCACCGATCAGCGCTTTATCTATATTTAATGTAAAGCCATCACTTTGTTCGTTTTTGGGCTGCCCTGATTCCTGGCGGGATTCATCAGCAGAAACAGCTCCCGGCAATGTTTTCTTGGCATCTTCCAGCGTTGATAAAAGATGCTTATTTAATAACCCATTATCATTGTTGGCGATTATGGCAAATTCAATAAACTGCCCGACTCCATCAAGTATCCCGAAAATATCCGGGGCAGGCCCGCTGATTATCTTATCCACCTCATCGAGCGCTTTGGCCAGGTATGGCTGGGCGGGTGAAGCTGACAACTGTATTAAACTGCTCCGAATAGCCTGCTGTAATTCACCAACCTGAATATCGCCTGATTTGACCTGCATAAAAAGCGCGGCTATATCATCTAATGATATTTGATCATCCGAACTTTTATTTTCATCGCCTCTATAAGGACTCTGGTCCAAATCCTTCCCCGAGGCCGCCCATAACATCCGGCCGGCCTGATTAAGCATAATTTCTTTATCCGGGCCTCCGGCTAAATACTGTTCCGCGGAATCAACGGCTTGAATTATGGCGTCTATGATTGGTTGCGGCGCTGAAGTCTCGCCTTGATAAACAGCTTGAAGCCCCGCGCACCCCAAATTCATAATATCGGCTAATTCAGTCATGCCTTCAGGGATGCCGGCAACTACCCGTTTCAAAATACTATCTATATTCTGGGCAGACTTATAATTGCCTGAATCCAAAGCTTTAAGCTCGGATTTAACTTTATTTAAGCCCTGTAGTACTTTTTTGTTTATCATTTTATATCTTTATAATAAAACTATCCGCATTGTTGCCCCCATAACTCAAGAAACTCGGAAAACAAACTCATGGCCGCGGCTTTTTCGAATATTGGCCGGCTTTTGCTGTTTCTTCGGCACAACCCGCATTTTCCTTTTGCCCGGTCAGCCTTTCTGATATTTTGACCGAATATAATGGCTAATCGGGCCAGTAATTCCAAGGAAGGCAGGTTTAACCCTCTTTCAATCCGTGATAAATAGGTCGCGGACAATCCTGTCTTTTGGGCAAGTTCAGATAAATTTAAATAAAAATCCTGGCGATATTCTCTTATTTTAGGACCAAGCTGCCGTGAATTATGCGGACTCACAAATATATCCCTCTCTCTTTAATATATGCTGCCAGATAGTTATTATGCAATTCCCGTGCCAGAACAGACTAAATCGCGCCTATTCGTTAGATTTATTTTGAGATAACGCGCATCTTCATACGCCAGTTAATGTTACAAACAATAGATTTATTAAGCAAAATGGCAGGGAAAATAAACCAGGCATGGATAATTAATAAAACTGTATCACTTATGATACATCAAACCGCGGATTATTGGAGTTATGACTGGAAGGCCATTAAAACCCGCTATAAATCTGATGTCTCATATTTGATACAATTATTTGATTAAACCTTGACATAAAGTTGGCTTTTTGCCATACTTACCTTGAAGACCGTTTATCCTCTTTAAAGTCACATAAGTAATATGCTGTATATTTTAGCCGGCGCTATCGTCTTTCAATTAGCCTCCGCTATCATGGCGTTCCGGCTTATCCGTCTGACCGAGAAATATGCCGCCTGGAGCTTAGTATCTCTGGCTTTAGCACTTATGGCAATGCGCCGAATTATTCCTTTATACCATCTAATTAACAACGACCTATTAATAACATTAGACCCGGTCAATGAAACTATCGGACTGATACTCTCATTCATCATGATGCTAGGCATCATCAAAATTGCCCCGCTTTTTATTGCAATCAAAAAGTCTCAAAAAGAACTGGAAAAAAGAGAGGCCCTGCTTCAGCGAACCTTTGACCAATCACCCCTCGGGAAAGCCATTGTCTCTTTGGATAGCCGGTTTATTCGGGTCAACGAATCATTATGCCGCATGCTCGGATATTCGGACAAAGAGCTACTCGCTCTTACCTTTATGGATATTACCCATCCGCAATATTTAGAACAGGATAAAAAACAAGTGCGCGATCTGGCGGACGGTAAAATCGAACAATACGTTGCTGATAAACAATATCTGACTAAAGACGGCTCTATTATCTGGGTGCATATCTCTGTCGGCACAATAAAAGATAATGCCGGTGTCCCCATCTATTTTTTACTGATTATTGAAGATATTACTGAACGTCATCAGGCGAAAGAGCTACTACAAAAGAGCGAGGAAAAATATCGCATCCTGGTAGACAACGCTGCCGAAGCCATACTGGTAGCGCAGGACGGACTACTTAAGTTTGTTAATCACAAACTAATGGAGCTGACAGGCTATTCGGAACGAGAACTCCTAACAAAGCCATATCTCGACTTTATACATCCGGATGACCACAATATGGTAATAGAAAACCATGAAAAACGAATGAAAGGAGAACAGGTACTAACCGAATATACGTTTAGAATATTAACTATTGATGGTATCGCCAAGTGGATGAAAATTCACCCGCTCATTATTGAATGGGAAGGTAAACCCGCCACTTTGAATCTCCTCACCGACATCACCGAGCATAAACGGAGCGAAGAAACATTGCGCAAAAACGAAAAAGATTTAAAAGAAGCTCAACGTGTTGGACGATTTGGCAGTTGGGATTGGGATATAGCAACGGACGTCATCACCTGGTCCGAGGAATATTATCGCCTCTATGGGTTAGATCCAACACAGCGTCCGCCGGGATACGTTGAGCACCTAAAGGCGTACACAAATGAGAGTGCGGCGCGGCTCGATGCCGCAGTAAAAAAAAGCATGCAAACCGGCGAACCGTACGAAATTGATTTGGAACTTGCCAATCCAAAAGAATCGTGCTGTTGGGTCACGGCTCGTAACGAAATCAAGCGCGATGCTCAAGGAAAAATTATAGGGTTACGCGGAACAGCGCAAGACATCACCGAGCGCAAACTAACCGAAGAGGCACTACGCCAAAGCGAGGAAAAGTTTAGAGCATTAGTTGAAAGCGCAAAAGACGGCATCTTACTACTCTCTTCCCGTGGTCAGATTGTAACGTTAAACTCGGCCTTTGCCAAGATGCATGGATACTCAATTGAGGAAATGCTCACGATGAACCTCAAAGACCTTGACGCGCCGGAAAGCGCCCAACTGGCGCCGGCTCGGATACAACGGACACTTGCCGGGGAATCAATGACGTTTGAAGTCAAGCACTATTGCAAAAACAAACGAACTATTCCACTTGAAGTATCAATAAACCTAGTAATACTTAATAATGAAAAGTTTATTTTAGGATTCCATCGCGATATCACCGAACGCAAACGGGCCGAACAAGCTTTGCAATTAAGCTGCACACGCCTGGAAGAAGCCGAAAAAACCGCAGAAATTGGCAACTGGGAAGCAAATCTGATTAGCAATGAACTCTACTGGTCGGAAACAATATTCGATATTTTCGGCTTCGACTCCAAGTCATTTAAACCAAGCGTCACGGCATTTTATGAGGCGGTCCACCCCGATGATAGAAAGATTGTGCTTGAAAGCGAAAAACGCTCGGAACAGACCGGATTACACGATGTGGTGCACCGGATAATCCGCCCAAACGGCGAAGTACGCTTCGTCCACGAGTTGGCTAAACGATACGCTGATGACAAGGGCAACCTAATCATGCTACGAGGTACAGTGCAGGACATCACCGAACGGGAAAAAGCGGAAAAGCATATCCAGTTGCTGGGCCAGATTGCAGATGAGGCTCCGGCATCCATCACCATTCATGACTTTGACGGTAATTTCTTCTATGCGAATGAAGAAACATTCCGGCTCCATGGGTACACCCGCCAGGAATTCCTAACAAAAAACCTGAGTGATATCGATGTGCCGGAAACCGCCGAATTGATCGCAAAACGCATGCAGCTGATTCGCGATAAAGGAGAGGCGGATTTCGATGTGCACCACTTTCGGAAAGACGGTATCCAGATACCCCTGCATGTGAATGTCAAAATCATCGACTGGCATGGGCAGAAAGCCCTGCTGAGCATTGCCACAGACATTACCGAGCGGGAAAAAGCCGAAACTTTAATCAAGCATAACTCTGAATTCCTGGAAAGCCTATTACAATCCCTTTCCCATCCCTTTTACGTAATTGATGCCAATAATTATATGATTATAAAAGGCAATCTGGCCGCGCAAAACCAGGGCGCCCAGCAGAATATCACCTGTTATTCCGCCACGCACAAAAGAAACACCCCGTGTGAAGATAGCAACCACCCCTGCCCACTCAACATAGTAAAACAAACAAAGAAAACAGTAATTGTTGAGCATATTCATTATGATACTAACAACAAGCCTGTTTTTATAGAAATACACGGTTACCCCATTTTGGATAGTGCCGGAAATGTCATTCAAATGATTGAATATACGCATGACATTACTGAACGCAAGAATGCCGAAAAGGCTTTGAGAATGCAGGCCGAATTGCTGGATAACTCTATTGATGCCATCCTGCTTCATGATGAAAAAGGCCGCTTTCTTTATTCCAACAATGCGGCCTACAAGACCCTGGGCTATTCCAAAGAAGAATTCACAAATATGACTCTGGCTGAAATAGATATGCCGGAATCCGCCAACTTGATTGAATCCAGAATAAAAGAGCTCTCTAAAAAAAGACAGGCTCAGTTTGTGGTATCCCATCGATGCAAGGACGGCTCGCAGATACCAGTTGAGGTCCATGTCTCCATCATTAACCTGGACGGCAAGGAGTATTTCCTGGCTGTCTGGCGCGATATCACCGAACGCAAGCAAATTGAAAAGGAAAAGGAAAAACTCCAAATCCAGCTCGTCCAGTCCGAAAAAATGGCCGGAATCGGCACGCTGGCCGCCGGCATTGCGCACGAATTCAATAATTTCCTGCAAATAATTTCCGGCTATGCCGAATTAGCCCAAAAGGCCAAATCAAAAATACCGCCCGATATGAATAAAGCCATAAACCAAATTAGCGACGCTTCAAACAAAGCCTCCGATATTGTCAAGAATCTATTAAAATTCACAAAGCCCTCCAGCAGCATACTGCAAAAATGCCTGGCGACCGAACTGATTGACGCCGTGCTAAGCCTGACCGAAACGCAGTTCGCTAAAAATTTCAGCATTACAATAACCAAAAATTATCTGGACCAGCCGGTCATACTGGCGAATAAATCTGAAATCCAGCAGCTTTTTATGGAGTTAATAATTAACGCCCGTGATGCTATGAAAGCCAAGGGCGGCCGGATAACCATCACCGTCAAGCAAACGGGAAATTACGCGGAAATGGATTTTGCCGATACGGGCGCGGGCATAGAAAAAGATAACCTGAAAAAGATATTTGAACCGTTTTTTACGACCAAGGGTCCTTTGGGCGGAAGCGAAACACCCGGCACCGGATTGGGACTGTCTATCTGTTATGGCATTGCCACTCGGCATGGCGGCACCATAGAAGCTGAAAGCCAATACGGGCACGGCGCCACTTTTATAGTCAGATTGCCGATAACTCCGAAAATCGCATCAAAATCGCCTAATGGCGCTCAGGAGCAATAAATTAACCGGAGGAATTATTTATGAATCATAAAATAAATCTTTTTGTAGTTGATGACGAACCATGCTTCAGGGAATTAATAGCCGACGCCATGCCTAAAACCAAATATAATCTGGAGGTTTTCGCGGATGGTTACGAAGTCCTGGAGGCGGTAAAAGAGAAGGATTTCAATGTCGGACTGATTGACGTTAAAATGCCTAAAATGGACGGCATTGACTTGTTAAAACGCCTGAAAAAAATCAACCCTTTTACAGAATATATAATACTTACCGGCAACGCCACCATATCTTCAGCAGTCGAGGCTATGAAATTAGGCGCGGCTAATTATTTAACTAAACCCATCCAAATGGAGACGCTGGAAATCATTATCCAAAAAGCAGCTGAAAATAACGCCCTTAACAAAGAAAATATTTTCTTAAAAGAAGAACTGCGGGCGAAAGATAACTTCCCGGGAATAGTCGGCAAAAGCGCGTCGTTAAAAGAAGTATTCTCCCTAATTAATAAGGTGGCCAAAACGTCATCCCAGGTCCTGGTTACCGGAGAAAGCGGCGTCGGTAAAGAATTAGTCGCCAAAGCAATACATAAAAATAGTTCTCGCCGCGACCATCCTTTTGTTATCATTGATTGCACGTCTATTACAACCGCGCTTTTGGAAAGCGAATTATTCGGACATGAAAAAGGGTCATTTACGCATGCCATATCGCAAAAACTGGGATTATTTGAGGTCTCCCACACCGGAACAATATTCATAGATGAAATAGGCGAGATGGAGCTCAATACCCAGGCCAAACTTCTCCGGGCTATTGAAACCCACCAGTTTCGCCGGATTGGCGGGACTAAACAAATTGAAGTTGACGTCAGGATTATAGCCGCCACTAACCGCAATCTGGCCGAAGAAATCAAAAAAGGCCGGTTCCGCGAGGACCTTTACTATCGTTTAAATGTGGTCAATATTCACATACCGCCTTTACGCGAAAGAAAAGACGATATTCCAGCTTTAGCCGACCACTTTATCGCTAATAATTCGGTTAAAATATCTCACAAAAAAATAACCCCGGAAACAATGAAAATCCTAAAAGAATACAATTGGCCGGGCAATATCCGGGAGTTATCGAATGTCATTGAGCGCGCCTTAATAATCTCCGCCGGAGACTATATCACTCCCGGCGATTTGCCGTTTGGCCTCTTGACTAAAAATGACCATTTCTCATCCAAAAATAACGTGGTCGATTTATTGAAGGAATATGAAAGGGACATTATAATCAAAACCATAGGAAAATGCGGCGGAAATATGACTAAAGCTGCCGAATTGCTGAAGTACAGCCGGGCGAAATTTTACCGGAAACTGGCGAAATACAAAATTCAGATTTGAAGCCACAACTATCTGACATTGCTTTCTCAGACGGCTTTATCTGATGGCGTTCTTATAGATATTTTCTGGCCGAACAGAGAAGTTTGTATTGTCCAGACTCATAGCAATTCTCTTTTAGATAAATTCAACTAATCCCTCTCCTGAAATGCTCTACCTCCTTTCCGAAGATACGGCTCCTGTCACGCGGAAATACTATTACCCCTGCCAATAAATATCCTCCACGCCGGAAGGAAATATCCTTTCCTCGCTCAGTGGATATCCTTCGCGCGTTCAAGACATATACTCCGTTTAGCAAACGGATATACTCCGCTTGACAAAGCAATATCCTCCCCGAGTTTCGGGAATATACTCACTGATAGCTCGAAATATACTCCGTCTATCCCATAAATACACTTCCCTTGCCATATGAATATACTCCCTGTGACAAAGTAATATACTCTATGCCGGGAGTGAATACTATCCCCGGCGTATAGAAATAGCCTCTGCCTAACAGATGAATACACTCCCTGTACGGGAATTACACACCCGATTAAGCAGACAGAGCCGTCTCGTCATCCGGGCAGGCCCGCCTAGCTGACTTAGGAGGGGGGAGGGGATACCCTACCCCCCACCGGGGTAAACGGAAATTGCGATAAGTGAAATAAAATCAAAGGGTAGAGCCAAAATAAGCCCAAAATCGGTTGCAAGTTTAAATTAATGAAATGCCTATTTTCTGCGCTGCGCCGTGGTAAACGCCTTGAACTCCGGCCGTAAAGCCGCATAAAGAGATTTGAATGTCTCATAATGCCGGGCATAAATAGTCACATTCTTTTTCCGGGGCTTAATCCGACCCTTCAACTTCAGGGTATTTCGACAGGCCTGAATCGCATTCCTATAGACCCCCACCCCAATCCCGGCCAATAGCGCCGCGCCATAAGCCGAGCCCTCAGCCGGCTCGACGGTCACGATTTCCCGGTCTAAGATATCAGCCAACATCTGGGCCCAGATTTTAGACCGCGCCCCGCCGCCGGTCAGCCGAATCTCCTTTACCGGAATGCCCATTCCCTTGATAATCTCCAGTCCATCTCGCAATCCGAAACAGATGCCTTCCAGAACCGCTTTGGTCATATGCTGTTTGGTATGCTTTAAACTCAAGCCGAAGAATACCCCGCGCGCGTCAGGGTCGCAATGAGGCGTCCGCTCGCCGCTTAGATACGGCAGGAATATCAACCCTTCTGAGCCGGCCGGGATATCCTGAGCATCGGTAATCAATATTTCGTACGGGTCAACTTTCCTCTGCCGGGCCTGCCGGATTTCTTCTTGGCCCAGATTATTGCGCAACCAGCATAACGAGCCGCCGGCGGCCAGCATTACGCCCATAACATGCCATTGGCCCGGAACCGCGTGGCAAAAGGTATGCACCCGTCCGGCCGGGTCGAACTGCGGTTTTTGGCTGTAGGCAAAGACCACGCCTGAAGTGCCGATATTAACCGAGATAACCCCGGGGGTGACAATCCCGGTTCCGATGGCCTGGGCGGCCTGGTCACCCCCACCGCCCATTACCGGCGTGCCGGTTTTCAATCCGGTTAACTTGGCGATTTCCGCAGTAATCCGGCCGGTAACCTCAATGGATTCGTAACAGCGCGACATCCATTCTATGGGGATATCCAATTCCGATAATAATTGCTCGGACCATTTCCTGTTCTTGACATCCAGGAAGAGCGTTCCGGAGGCGTCAGATACCTCGGTGGCAAATTCGTTGGTCAGACGGAAACGGATATAGTCCTTGGGCAGGAGCACGTGAGCGATTTTCCGGTATATGGCCGGTTCGTTGTTCCTGACCCACAAAACCATCCCGGCGGTAAAACCGGTCAATGCCGGATTCCCAACCAGGCCAATCAACCTTTTAGCCCCGACCTTTTTGGTGATGTAATCGCATTCCTTGGAGGTCCGCTGGTCGCACCATAAGATACAGGGCCGGAGCACCTTATTATTCTTATCCAGGAATACCGAGCCGTGCATCTGGCCGGACAGGCCGATGCCGATAATATTGCCTGATGGGATTCGGGTTGATTTGATTATCTCTTTTATGGACCCAACCACAGCTTGCCACCAATCCGTTGGGTCTTGCTCTGCCCAGCCCGGCTTGGGCGTCTGCATCGGGTATTCTTTTATGGCCCGGCCGATAATAGCGCCGGCTTGATTAATCAGCAGGGTCTTTACGCCGGTCGTGCCGATGTCAATGCCTAATAGATATTTCATACTATTGTTAATGAGATCCTTCGTCGCTTTGCTCCTCAGGATGACAGGTCGCCATCTCAAACAGTCACTTTGCGCGATACTTCGTGTATATTTTATCAATCAGCTTTTTATCCAAACCGAGCGTTTCATAAACAATCTCGTAGCATCGGACCGCGTCCTTATTCTTCTGCGCCTGGTATAGCGCATTCAGGTTCATCCTATCAACCACGCTTTCCAGGAATTCCCAGTGCAGGACACTGCGCTTGATAGCCTCGGTTTGATTCTCAGTATACGGGAACAAATCATAACCGATTCGTTCGCCGTCCTTGCCGTAACCGGCCTTCCGGAGCTCGACGCACAAGGCCAGAGTGTCCATAAAGTTTGAGGTCGCCACCATATTATCATCATCAAAATTACCCCAGCCGCTGTTGGCATGATGATGGCCTAACAGACCCTCGTTCATCAATAGCGCGGCATATTCGGCCAGATGCTCGCCATTCATTATCAGATGCTGCCAGTCCATATTTATCTTCAACCGGGACGTATCCGTGCCGAGTTCTTTGAGCTTATTAATTATAAACATGGTCATCCCGATATTGCGCATCATGATTTTCATGGCCGGTTCGCTATTCTTGTGTTCCAGAAGCACGGTCACCTTCTTGGTATTGGCATACTCCACTATTTCCTGGAGCGCGCCGATAAAATAGCCCCACATCTCGGCATAGGCCGCCTGGAACGGATAATTATAGCCTTCACCGCCCGGCCAGATGATGAGTTTGGCGCCTGTTTGCTTACACATATCAATGGCCCGTTTGACCAGCGCGATGGCCTTGGCCCGCAATTCCTTCCTGGGATTAGTAAACCCGCCCAGGGCAAATTCCGGCATACAGTGCAGGCCCATGGCTATGGCGTAGATATCATGATGCTTGCCCAGAATCTTCTTTATCCCGGCCAGATTTTCCTCATTCAATTCATTAGGGTAATGGAACTCATACCCGTCAACCAAAACGCCTATCTCTTTAACCGCGCGCGCCACCCTTTGCTCCATGGTTTCACGCACGGCTGATGGCTGGTATCCGGCCGGCATAAATCTGGTGGCCAATGGGCTGAGCGCCCAGATGCCGACACTGTTCTTTACTCGCCCGTACGGGCGAGTTATCCCGTTAGGGACTACTCTCTTTTTAGTCATATTATTTACTCCTTCATCACATTATTACATTAAACTATTAGCATTTTTCCCTTAATCCGCCAGAATTATATATCCGAAATTACCTATGCCATCTGTTTTTAGGCTGTAATTATTGCCCCAGCCGCGCATAAATATTATATTATTAGGCAGGTGTAAGATGACCAAACTTAAGAAACACAAACTGATTGAAATAAACTGGCCGGAATTCGGCCAATGCGACCGGCCGTTGCGTTCGACCACCGAAGAATTCCAGGGCCGGATTAATGCCGTCCGGCGAATGATGAAAACACGCCGGCTGACACATCTGGTGGTCTATGCCGACCGGGAACACTTTACCAATCTGGCCTACCTGACCGGCTTTGACCCGCGCTTTGAAGAATCCGTTCTGGTAATCGGGCTTGAATCGACCCCGCTTCTGGTAGTTGGGAACGAGTGCGCCGGATATCTCACTGTCTCCCCGCTCTACCGAGCCGGCAAACTCAGGCACGAACGATTCCAGCCGTTCTCACTGTTAAACCAACCGCGGAATAAAAGCCGTTTCTTGGGCCGGATATTGGCCGATGAGGGCATCGGGGGAAAATCATCGGTCGGATGCG
>Ga0208373_1004185_pt1 | contig 13325 bp, 11 predicted proteins | sample RifOxyC2_FD_184036 | JGI IMG/M metagenome (GOLD analysis project Ga0208373, IMG submission 184036) | Soil microbial communities from Rifle, Colorado - Rifle Oxygen_injection C2 (SPAdes) | ecosystem: Environmental > Terrestrial > Deep subsurface > Rock core/Sediment | place: Rifle, Colorado...
CGAAAAGACCGAATCCGGCGAGTAATGCCAGAATAATCAACACCCAAGCCAACACAGCGTTCACAGATGTGACCTTTTTGCCACACTGTAAACACTCCATTCCAGTTACCTGGTTGATTGCTCCGCAATGCGGGCATTTGGTTCCGAACGTTGGTTTGTTACTTTTCTTGTTCATTTTCTTTTTCTCCTTGTTGATTCTTGATGATTTTTTTTTACCTTTTCTTACTTCTTTCACTCTTCTGACGCATCACCTCCTTTCTGGGTGATTGATTCCAAGGAAAATAGGAACTTACTCCTTTTTCTCTGGATTTGGAAACCTCGATGGATGTTTCCTCTTTTCTGCTTCTGCTCTTTTTTTTGCATCTGCGAGAGCTTGCGGGTAATTCCTGATTTTTTTAGTGCCGGATTTTCTTTGTGCCATTTTTCGAACTGTAATTAACAATAAACCTACAATCAAGGCACAGCCGAGCACTACAAAAAACCAGATGTCAATACACCCCATTTTATCACCGTACAAACAAAATTTTTCCATTCTTTTCTCCTTTTCTAACACGGATTCGTTTGCCACACATGTGACTTTACAGCGTAAAGCTGAAGGCCATAAGAACAGATCGTAGTGATCTGGGCTGCCTAATTTTTTTATGAGAATCACCTCATCTTACTTATTTTTTCCTTTTCTCTCCTTTCTCATTTAGAATGACTTGCTCTCTGATCCCGATTCAATCGGGACCAAAGTGCAAGCCAATCTTTCCCTACTTTAAATAATCCATTTTTAGTTGAATTATTTGTTTCGGAAAGAAAGGGGATTAAGGTTAAATTCGTGTTCAATTGCCCATATACCCATTAAATACCCATAAAATTGCCCATTAAATAAATTTAGTAACCTGATGTCGATTTTTAGGTCGACAATAGACAGTCATTTTCTTACTTCCGAATTCCCAAAGCAATATGGGATCGGTTTCGGATTAAACTATCTATACCCATTTTGTTAAAGTGCCCTAAAGCAGAACGAAGTTCGCTATAACCCTTCGTACGCTTTAGAAACTTTTCCCTCAACCTAAGAAAAACTTAGGCGGGGACTAAAACAATCCCGCCCTTAGGCGGGAAGCTAGTCCCCGCCTGGGACGAAATAGTTCTTGGGCTTAAAAAAACCCAAGGAACTAAAGAGTAAAGTTAATTACTCCCAATTCCTTGGGTATTTACACACACGATACCGGCAATGATTGTATATGTCTCGTCCCTTAAACATATGACCTGTAGTATAGCACAAAGGAGATAAAAAAACAACTATAGTACTGACTATAGTAATCTAAATAATTTTATACATATTGAAAACACAAAGGCCGAAATGGAAAAGCTATAAGCTGAAGCTGAATGACAAATGACAAAATTCAAATAACAATTGAATTACAAATAACAAATTACTAATAACAAAACTGTTTTAAACATTTGATATTTGTCATTGGAGTTTCAATTGTAGATTTGTGATTGGTTATTTGTTATTTTAAGAAGGTTATATCTTTCTTTTCAAGTAAATTCCAGCTCCAACTCCAGCCATCTGTAAAGCTATCAAAACCAACCCAAGTTCCGGCCCGGCGGAAGGGACTTTTGGAGGAGCAGATACCTGTTTTTCGATGCAAAATTGGGATGAATCGTCGTCAGTTGTTTCATTTGACCAGGCTTGAGCCTTGTTCACAAGACAAAATAAACCTTGATCAGCCGGCAGACCAGCTTGTGAGTTAATCTGCATCTTAAAGAACCAGGTTTTTTGTTCATCGACGGCAAAAGCACCGGCATCCCAAGAAATTATTCTGGATGTGCTGTCAAAAGTTCCCGGTCCCTCAACAGGTGTCAAATAGTCCGGAACATAGTCTTTAGCGGTCATTCCGCCAAAAGTGGTCGTTGAAGTATTTTTAATAGTAACTTTAAACATGACGTATTCACTAGGTTTGTATCGGGGATCGGAGACGGAAAGATTGTCAACGTAATCGGAAGTTCCCGGTTTTTGAACCATCTTATCAACGAGAATTGAATAAGAATAGCATGGGGATTCATATTGGCCGCCACAACCGGCATAAACAGGGATGTTAGATACTAGATAATAGATGACAGCTACGAGAAGAAAAATAAATATTTTTTTCATGCCGTCATTATACTATAAGACCGACGAGATGTCAACTATAGGCCAGCAATTTATCATTTTTCAATTTTCATTTATCATTAAAATTACAAATATTAAATTTTCAATGAAAAATCATTAAAAAATGAAAAATTCGAAATGAAAAATAGGTTATAATATAGCTATGAAACTCAATGCCAAAGAGCTCCGAGATGTCAAAGAAGTTGATATTGTTGAAAAGCTGAAAACAATAAAACGTCGTCCGATGTATTTTATTTTGGAAAATATTTATGACACTTACAATATTGGCGGACTGTTCCGGTTGGCCGATGCCCTGGCGATTAAAAAAATGTATATCTGCGGCGAGAGCGAAATACCGCCTAATTCTAAAATTAAAAAAGCCTCGATAGGAACTTACAAGGTTGTGCAGTGGGAATATAAGAAAACGGCAGGGGAGGCGATAGAATCGGCTAAAGAAATGGTTAAATTGTCAAATGGTTACATTATTAAAGATCAAAAAACAAAAAACAATTTAGCAATTCAACAATTTAACAATTTAAAAATTATTGCCGTCGAACAAGCTACAAATTCAATTCCTTACACAAAAGCCGACTATTCAGGTCCGGTTGCTTTAATCTTAGGCAATGAAACATACGGAATAACTGAAGAGACATTAAAGTTGGCCGATCAGATCGTGGAAATTCCGATGTTTGGCATAAACAAGTCATTGAATGTAATAGTATCAGCAGCAATAGTAAGTTATTGGGCTGTCAATCAAAATCATTTGTAGATTTCCCGCCGGTGGCCAATTCTCAAAATTATTATCTTGTCTTTCTCTAGGTCAAAAACAATTCTATAATTACCGATTCGCCAACGAAAACTACCGATAGATGAATTGATTAATCGCTTTGCATAAAAAAGGGGATTGATTGCAAATAGTTCGATTTTTTTCTTGACCCTTTTTTTTGCAACCGAATCAAGTTTCTTAATATCTTCAAATGCAAAACTTGAGTAGAACAGTTGATATTTCATGAATTAAACCTCACCAAAAACCTGCTGGTGTGTAAAAAAATTACCTTTTTTATATTCAATACGAGCCTTTTTAATACTTTCAAGATAATCCTTGTTAGTCAAAGCTAAAAGGTCTTCAAAAAGATCAATATTTACAAGAGCGGAAGTGATTTGACCCTTTTTAGCTACTAAAAGGTAATCTTTTTTTGAAATAACTTCATTTAAACTATCTGACAAATTGTTTCTGAGAACGGTCGTTGTTATAATATTCATATGTTGTAATTGTACATTTACAATGTAATGTTGTCAATAGATAAAAAATAACGCTTATTATATAGGTTAAATAAACTATGATTAATAATCGATATAGCACTTGACCCCAGCACAACGCTTACCTCCTCGCATGGTTTACATCCATGCCTCGAAGGGGCGCATGTGCGGGGTCGGCGGGGTATTTTAGATATAATTTTTGTATATTTTGAAATACCCCTTGACAAACTAAAAAATATCCTTTAATGTTTAATTATAGGATAAAGATTATTATAAATTAAGATTTAAAACTGATCAATTTTAAATCAAAAAAACAGGAAAAATATGAATACAAAAGTAACGATTCACTTTGAAGACGAGAACTATCCTGGGGGTTTATGGAGCGGATAAAAAAGAAAACCATCAGGCGTTAGTAGCTAAGAGTTGAAAGCTATTAACAAGAAACTATACGCCGCCGAGTCCAAAGAAATTTCCGAGGGCCCGGCGCGTTTTATTAGGAGCTGTTAACGATCCCGCTAAGCGGGAGAGTTTACAGCTCTTTATATCCACCAAATGTCGCTCTTCAAGCCGTGTACGAATAGTACTGAAAAGGCTTGAAGTAAGACGTGGTGGATAGCATTCTTGAAGGAAGGGTGTTTACCTAACGGTTGCCTCTTGATTAGGTAAAATACCCTTAAAAATCACTATATTCGTCTATGCGGTCATTAACATAATTGCTAAATCGCCGGAATATATCCCATGTAGCCAAGACCAAAAATTACCGCCGCCACGGAAAAAAACAAGGAGAAAAAGTCTCCCGAGGAGTTTTATATTTTTAATAATTTTGTGCCTATACAACCGCGTCAGTTGGATGAGGCTATTTGAAAGTGTAATAACTTGCTTTACTTTTACCTTTTCTTTCAATCAGACCTAAGGAAATCAATTTTTTAAAATCTAGATGGCGGGTGGAGCGCGCCCGTTTTACCATCTTTCCGTATTCGTAATCAGTGATGAAACTTTTTTTTCTTATTGTTTCAATAATTTTTTTATGAAAAGTTTTTAGTTCTAATCTTGGATTGAATATTGTTTCCGGCAACATTTTTTTTATCCGCAATAGTTCATCAATAATGCCGGTGGTAAAATAGACGAGCCAGCCGGTAAAATCTATATTGTTTTTGATGTCATAATAATTACCTTTTACCCCGACCTCTTCAAAGTATTTAGCAACGTTTTTATTGTAGTAGTTTTCAAAGCTAAACAAATTAAAAGTGTTCAGCCCCATTTGAGCTAATAAAATTTTAGTGATCAACCTTGTAGTTCGGCCATTACCGTCCATAAACGGATGGATAATAACCATTTGCTTATGAAAAATGCCGGCCAGGATAATTGGATCAATTAAGCCTATATTTTTATTGATAAACTTGATAAGTTTTTCAATTAATTTTGGAACGTCCTGATAATCTGGGGGCCAAAAAATAGTTTTTTGGAGTCGGGGATCGTTAACAAAAACAGGTTCAGTTCTTAATTTACCTGATTGAAAAGAAGGAACAAGTTGATCAGTGATATTTTTTTGAACATTTAAAACTAAATTTAAATCAATTAAAATAGGTTTTTTTCCTAATTTTTTATTAATTTCTTTCAATATTTTATTGTAATTCATAACTTCCAATTCACTGGTTCTAAGATTTTTTGGTGAAGTTTTAAGGATTTGTTTAACATCAGTCAAAGGTAGGGGATTACCTTCGATGCTGGTTGAAGCATAAGTTGAGACGGCTTCGGCATCTTTTTGGATCGCAACCAGCACAGGTTGGGAGAAACGACGTTGATTAAGTTCAAAAATCAATAAGTTGATTTTTTTGATATTGGCCAGAAGTTCCTCTGTGATCGTGTATTTTGGTGTAAACATTAGACACATTATAGACGAATATTAGACGAAAGTAAAGAAGGAAAAAGTCTTCCGATAAGTTTCTTATATTAAAGAAACTGATAATTAATATTTTACACAATTACTGGATTGTCTAGATGATTTCTAGAGGAAAACAAAATCTCACGGAAGAATCAATTTTAGCTTTTATCCTATAAAGTTTAAAATTGATAATCAGAAGCCTTTTTGATATAATCCTATATTAAATAGTAATAGATATTATAAGATGTAATCTTTTCATCGTACATAAGTATGCTGAAAAGTTTATAAATTAAAAATGATGAACAAAGAAGTTTTAATATTTACTCCTTCCTTCAAAGGAAATACTGCGGTTTACGGTAGTTTTGCTGATGAATTTTTGCCAAAAAAAGTTGGATTATTAGTCGTTGCTGGATGGAACAATGTTTCTCCGAAATTAACTCAATGGCATGATTCTGTTATGCTTGATGGGCCAACACTTCAAGACAACAATCCAACCTTATGGACCTTACCGAGAGCGGCATATTTACTCCCACAATGTATTAGTATGATCGAAAATTTGAAACCAAAATTAATCATAGCCGATTATCGCTCTCCCGAGGGAATATTAGCCGCACAAAAAACAGGTATCCCCGTCTTTGTGTCTATTCCAACGGTAATCGGTTCATTTAAAGATAACGATGCACTAAAAGAAAAACTTAATCATCCTGTTAATATGCGGGCGCTATTAGATTTGGAAAAAAAGGGAATCAGGTTAGACGAAAAAATGTTAGATATGATTTTTGGTAATTTTCATTTACCCGGAGAGGCAGAATTAATACATTCCTACGATCAAGTTTTGCCGTCCGACTTTAGAGAAGGCAGAGTGTCAGCGGATTATCTAATGATAGGAAATCACAGGGCAGAACATTTTGAAAGAAGAGACCCTCTTTGGCATACACCGACTATTTTTATATCATTGGGAAGCAGGATTATGGAGCTTATCAACGGAAAAGAAAAAAGCCGAGAAGAGCTTGTCAAATTTGTCAAACAACTAGCCAATAAGTTTTCAGACGGAAAATTTAAAGTCGTTTTAGAAACGGGTGGATACAACGTTTTACCTGATTATCCACCTAACTGGTTAGTGACGGATGAATTCAAAGAAAAAGATGGATTACCACAAAAGACCATTCTTATTTTGCCAGGCGACAGTGAAGGTTTTCATTACGGTTTAATTCGCAAAATGCCAATGGTTATAATTCCTTTTGTTGACAGTCAGAAATTGATCGGAGAAAGAGCTGAGGCGCTCGGGATAGGGATTAATTTAGGTCGAGACTGGCCTTTAAAAGATACCTATACAGGCGACAATTTTTCACCAGGCTTAACAGATAGAATTCTGGAAACGATTGATCATATATTTGATCGTTTTGCTGACATACAGGAAACATATAGCGGAATTAGTCTAGTAAGTAGATCATTCTATAAGTTTATCAAGAGGCGTTATCACTTAGGGTTACCTGTCATTCCAGAAAAAAGTCCCAACTCATTTCTCTTGAAAAGAGGACAATTGGTTTTTGGGACAGATATTGCCCGACTTCACTTGGAAAAGGCATACGGTATGGAAGGCCAACTTAATATTAGAAGAGGTGAACCTTTTTCTGAAATTGCTTCAAGTAAGGATGAATTGCCGGCAACGATAGACAAATATCTTGACTCTCTTCGCTACGGAAGAAGTTATTCTATAGATTTGGAATCAGGAATGGAAGTATATAAAAAACTACTTCAATCTTTGGATATATTTTTGAATGGGGAAAAAGATTTATCCAAAATGTGTATAAAAGGTTTGGATTTTTTTGCAGAACTCTTTGGTGTAAAATTCTTAATTGATCATTTTGATCCAAAACTAAACTATATCACAGCCAGAGAAATTGCTCATATTCTAGAAAGGCAAGAGCAATTTGAAGGCAAGGTGTTTTTTTATCGTGAAGAAGAAAAAGGATGGCAAAAAATATCGCCTAGAAATGCTCCTTCTTTGTTGGAGCAAATGATAAAAAATATGGACGATAGTATTCGGGCAACCGAAGAAAAAAAACAAAAGCCTATACCATGGAATCAGGGAGTTCATGTTGAAGCAAAAAATTTGAAAGATACGGAAATAATAAGACAGTCGATAATAAAAATTAAAGGAGATGATGAATTTACCACCAACGGAACATTAAAAAAGTCAAAAAAGAAAGATGATGCAATGTTACTAGGGATTGAGAATATGGTTTATGATTGTGCGATTCGTTTAAAAGCAAGTGGCAAAAGCAATCAGTCTGGCCTCAATGTTAGCGTCAGTCGAGGTTTGATTGAACAGAATGGTGAAAACAAAGATGCCGTAGTGGTTATGTTAATGGATTCCCTAGGTAGGACCGCCATCGGTAAAGCAGATAATTTTGAGTTTACGGACGCGGATAAAGATATTTTATTAGAGAATGCTTTTTTAAGTGCATTAAAGCAAATGGAATAATTTATTATTATGACAGCATATCAAAAAGAAACATTTATAAAAGTTGCGACTTCACCGGTAATTGGAATTGAACCGGAGGCATCATTAGTAGATCCTGGAAGATTAAGTGATGTTTCGATGTTATCAACAAGATTAGGTATACCAGTTATAATCGGGGCTGACAAATATGATGTTTTTTTATGGCGATCACCTTTGAAGAATCCTCCGGATGAAGAATTTCCACCCCAAATGCGGGTTTTTATTGGAACGACCGCAACGGCAGAAGAGAGATCTTTAGCGATGAAAATGATTAATCGTTATGGACCGATTATTTCTCTTCAAAGAGCTAAGTATGACGAAACAAAGATAAATCAAATAAAAGAAAGGGAAGAAAAAATTGTTTTATTTGAAGTTCCTCCGCATCAAGGAAGAGGTTTTACAGATAAAGGAATTTTTGTATTTGAAACTAAACATGGAACAGTAATTAAATTCTCCACTAGCACTAAAGGAAATGGAACAACCGGATATTGGATAGAAAATAGAAAACGGGAAATGTTGAATGCGCTAGAAAAAAATGATGAAAAATATCCATTACATCCGGACCCTCTTCACGCAAGAGTTAATTCTGGTCAAAATACAACTGGCCAGGCAAAAGGTGATGATGTGACATGGGTTGGCTCTGCTTCCGACGCTGTCACAAAAAGAGAAGTGGAAGGTTTTAAATTCTATGAAGAAAGCGGCATATTTCATCCAGTATGTTTTTCCGTAAAAAGATTTGATGAATTACCGCTTTCTACAGGGGAGTTTATTCGCTCAGAACAGTTTACAAGAATTTTCTCTCAGGATGCTCAGTTGGTGTATTTGGCTAAGGCTTGGGCTTTAGAAACAAGAATTTGGCAGAGCCATTTTTCCAATAAAAAATTATCTGCAGCCCATCTGTATTCCGCAAAATATGAAGGAGAATTCCAGTTTGAAAACAGTCTTAGGGAATTAAAAGATTCTGTTAATTTGAGAAAAGAAACACTTAGAAAAGAATCATTTTGGGTATTAAAAATATTACAGATTACAGACAAAAAATCCTGGAAGAGCATCTTTGGTTTTGCCGGTGAAGCCCTTTCAAAAGTTGGAAATATCTTGTCCACACTAAATGTCGATAATGTTATTCCAACGATTATCTCAATAAACATGATGGAAAACGCAGCTCGAGCCGGTGCAAATAGACTTTTTGGTAAACCAGTTGCCTGGCATTTGGGAAACGTAGGAAGGCTTGGGGAAGTGTCCGGAGGAGAGAGAATTTATGGAAAAGCTAAGGAAGGGCCTCCAGAAGCCATGGAAATTCATTCTCTTTTTAGTTACGTTTTTGATGCGTACAACGCAATTGCAATAGAGTGGGCAAGTGCCGGTATGCCTTATATATCAATTGATAATTTCTTTCAATCAGTTAAAAACAGAATCCTACAATTGAATAATAATCACTGGATATTTTCCTGCCAGAACATAGACCAATTTGTTTCTCTATGTCAATCAAATTATCCTTCATATCAGGTTCTTTATCGGAATGAAGATGCATATCCTTTAGTAGCTGTTCCAGATTTCACCGATCCTGAAGTTCAGCTGGAAGGTGGTAAATGGAAAGATTGGGGAAAACTTAAAAACAACATGGAAAAATTTATCGGCGGAATAATGACCGAATATAAAAAATAATATGGTAGAAAGAATAGAAGAATTTAAGAAAATAAATAGATTAGAATCACCTATTTTTGCCCAGCAAGAGTTAGATTCTATTGGATTGTATGTTCATATGAAAGGACTAGGAATTTGGGAAAGAATGGAAAAAATCGGGAAAAAAGAACCAGCTATCCGCTGTGCTCAAATTGCCAGTCTAGCCGCTTCTAAACTAAATGAAGTCGCGGAAATAGCAGGTTTGGAGCCTTTAGTTTCTCCTAAGGTAACATTCTTGGTTGGATTATTGTTTAAATCGGGTGAAGCGATAGATGAGGAAATGATAGAGCAATTTCAGCTACGGGAGATGGATCCACGTATTCTTGGCTTAAATAAATTTCCTTACTATGCTCCTGGCAGAACGATTGATAATACACCTTCTTTACGAATGGCGCTTTTGTTGGAAAGATTAGGCTATCATTGGTTTGCGAAGCAAATCCTTCATGGTCCTCATCCGGAGTTTTTTGAGGAAGCTGAATTACCAAATATATTAGCTTCTTTAGCAAATGCCAATCTAGCTAAAGATGAAAAACAAATTTGGCATTCATATCTTAATCCGGCTGTTGGTATGTTTGCCATTAGTCCTTACGCGGAAAGAAGTGATAAAATGTCTGCGGAACAGGCAAAAGACTGGATAGATAGATCTAGAATGGTTGCGATTAATACCACCCTACAACATATATTACGAAGGTACATTGGTGTTTCTTTTACTGATGAAGACTTTGGATTAATAAAAGATGAGACACAACAAAGATGGATTGTTACACAGGAAATATTCAAAGCATTCGGATTTCCACTACCAAAGGATGAAGATGTCATTATACAGGATAGACACTTAGAAACACTTAAGCAATGGATTGCGAAATATAATATTGATAAGCGAATAAAAGAAAAACAAGCAAATTCCCCATATTTATTATATGACCACAGTCGAATGGTAGGAGAGATGTTATCCTACATTGGAAAACAAATTAATTTACTTTCGGAACATTTTACGGGAAAGCCGGTTTTTAATGAAGAATATTTATATCTTGTTGGTTTTTGTCATGATGCCATTAAGGCGTTTGGAGAAGACGAGCAATTGCCATTATTGAAATTAAAAAGGTACGAGGCGGAATTATCAAGTGCTTTTTCCCCCGAAGAGACAGCTATTGGAGGCATTAGTTTGCAAGAAAATGAAGATACTCGGATGTTTGCTTGGCTGAAAGATTTTGAGGAGGAAATGGAGTTTCCGGAAAAAAGGAAAACTCCAAGCCTGGCTTATGATTTCTTGCTCGGAGCCGAACATCTACACACAATAATTTCAACCCTTTTATCGTATGCCGATTTGACTGTTTATTATGATGAACACGAACATGAAGTTAGATATGATCCTGATATTACCGATAGATTTATAAATGTTGTTTACGAAAGGACTTCTGATCCGCATCGTGCGGTAATTGGTTATGCTAAACTGATGGCAGTTGCCGCTTCTTTATCGTGGTATCTAGGAATTCCTTTACCAAAAAAAGGAAGTACCGAAATAAAAAATGAAACCCTTGAATTAGTAAGGCCGAAAGTTATTAGAGACAAAGACGTGGCTATAAGAAATCTTTCTATCGTTGCTAAAGTCATGAATTTATTCGGTATAGCTATGCCAAAAGAACTTAGGGCCTTGGGAAACGGATAAATTAGAAATTACATTGATCGGGGAGACTTCATTGAAATACGTGTAGGGACAAGAACAGCTGTTCCAAACCATTGCGGTATTTTTGTTTGAAAAGCCTTTTTATGGGAATTTGATTCAAAAGAATCAAGTTTAAAATCACCCTGTTCATCGTGAACATATCGAGCTCTTACTCTATGGTTATCATTTGAACCAGAAAGCCTAAGAGCCATTTGTCCGTGGGTAGACCGAGTATAAGAAATAATAGCAGATGCCTTTTTGATATCTTTAATCCCTTTTTCAGCTTGAAAGGCAATAAATCCGCTTCTATTCTGATCAAAAACAAACTTTAAAGTAGATTGCATGTTAAATCCAAATTGTTTTAATAAGGAGTTCAAGGCCGGTCTAGGAATTCCGAGTTCATTATGCAACCTTTCAATTATTGAAACATCTTCAATTATTTGCATACGAGCCCCCCTCATCCTGATGTCTCGAGTGTTTCTATTTGTACTTCTTTCTCTCCTCGTAATTATAGGCAATTTTTCCTTAACGATTGGAAGAAATTTTTTGATAGAAACTGGTGCGTCTTCTCGTTTATTCATAATAATAGTTGATAATTATAGCATATGTAGGCGCTGACGTCAACTATTATAGGGTTATTAAGAAATAATGAACCGGTCCCGCCTTAGGCGGGAGATGTTTTTAAATTAAGATCAACGATATATCCAGGGCTCTGGAAGAATGAGTTAGAGAGCCGAGGGAGATGACGTCGGCGCCGACCTGATCATAGTCCTTTATATTATATTCATTAATACCTCCTGAGAGTTCAAAGATAATTTTTGGAGTACCCTTTTGATTCCTAATTGTTTCAATCGTTTTTTTAGCGGTAGAAGGCTCAAAATTGTCAAGCATAATTATCAATGGGCCAGGAATGTTTGATTTCTGGTAATAGTTATTGAGAAAATATGCTTCTTTTTCGGTTTCGACCTCAATTTCAAATGGCTTTTTCACTTGGCTTTTTTTTATAAAATCCAAAATCATTTTCAGACTTTCAGACCTTGAAACCCGTGATTTTTTGACCCATAGGTCAATATGGTTGTCTTTGATAAGAATTTCATCAGAAAGAGAGAGCCGGTGGGTAAGGCCGCCCCCGATAAAAACGGCTTTTTTGTCCATTAATCCCCATAAGGTTTTCCTCGTCGCGGCTAGGGGAGTCCTCAAATGATTTTTAGTAATTAGCGAATTTGTCAGAGTGGCGATGCCGGACATCCTCTGTAAAATATTTAAAATGGTTCTTTCGTATTTCAGAATTTCAAGCGGGTTACCTGTCATTTCCAGTAACAAATCCTTATCAATAATTTTTGTTCCATCTTTGGTAATTTGTTTGACTTTCAAATGAGTTCTTTCATTTATTAAATAAATAACTTCCTCGATTCCGGCAATGACTCCGTTTTGTTTTGAAATAATTTGAGCTTTCGTCTTTAGATATTTTCCGGAAATTATTTTTGAAGTAATATCGTTTTCAATGAGATCCTGTTTTATCTGGAAATCAAAAAGCTGCCGGCAAGTTTCAGCATAAAATTTTTTTTTAACAGTCAGAAGGGGGCCTTTGTTAAAGTATTGTTTAATAGTGAGATTCATAAAATTTCTAATTTTTAATTCTTAATTTCTAATCAATTTCAAATTTCTAATATCTAATTATTAAGCATTCAAAATTAAATATTAAAAATTGAATAAAAATTTAAAATTTGAAATTAAAAATTTATTTTGAAATTTTAAACATCCTCTCAATCGGTACTCGGGCCTTATTAGCAATCTCTTTTGGGACTTTGACTTCAAATTCCAGATTGATTAGCGAATTCAAAAGCTTTGGCAGGGTGATCATTTTCATGAACTGGCAGACCATATCCTCCCGCAGGGGAACGAAGTTTTTCTTGGGATTTTGTTTTTTAAGTCTATGAATTATTCCGGTTTCGGTAGCCACGATGAAATCGGACTTTTTGGACTTCTTGGCGTATTTTAGCATTCCGCCGGTTGATAGAATATGGGTTCTGTCTTCCGGAATGTCACCGTTGGCAACCATATGCATACAGTTGGAGACGCAACCGCACTCGGGATGAATAAGAAAATCAGCTTCAGGACTGGCTTTCATCTTGTTAAGGACATCCTCCGGGCGGACGCGGGCATGGACATGGCACTCACCGGG
>Ga0208373_1004188_pt1 | contig 13316 bp, 12 predicted proteins | sample RifOxyC2_FD_184036 | JGI IMG/M metagenome (GOLD analysis project Ga0208373, IMG submission 184036) | Soil microbial communities from Rifle, Colorado - Rifle Oxygen_injection C2 (SPAdes) | ecosystem: Environmental > Terrestrial > Deep subsurface > Rock core/Sediment | place: Rifle, Colorado...
CTCCAGGTTCGCCACCGCCTTCACGACGGCTTCCAGTCCCTCGCGGGGCCTGCGCACGCCCGCCACGGCGGAAAACTTCCTCACGGCGCCCTCCCACGACATCGGCCTCGTATGGAACCCCTCGTACTCCGACATCTCCCGGACCAGGACCCGTCCGTCCGCGAGGGTCACGGTCAGACGGCAGGCGTGCTCTTCCGGGAAACGTCTCGAGAAGGCCGGGTCCGGGACCACCTCGACCCGCCGAAGCAGCCGCTGCACGTCCTCCCGCGCGATCCGCTCCGCGGTGTACTGCGCGGGCGTCACCTCGCCGTCGAGGGCGGCCACGGCGACGATGTACGGCAGGCTGTGGTCGGCCTCCTCTTTCGTGCGGACCACCATCTTGTCTCCTTCGGCGCCGCCCCCGATGATCAGGTGGGCCACGTCGAAGATGTCGATCCGGATCCGTTCGATCCCCGCGGCCGTACAGCCCTCCTCCGCCATCAGTCCGATCATTCCCTCGATGGCCGACTGGGAGTGGATTTCCGCGTTGTATTTTTTCAGGATGGTCTGGTTGACGCGCTCCAGGTTTTCCCCATCCCATTCGATTTCGAAGGGGCCGGATACGACCTGCATCCATCCTTTGACGCCCTCGAACATCTCCCTCGGGCCGGTGACGCCCCGCATGGCGAGGAAGGCGGCCTGGAGGCCGGCGGTCCCGGCGTTCGGGGCGGCAAGCCCCTTCCAGTGCGACAGCTCTCCCGTGCGGGTGACCCGCAGCGCGTTGTTCGCCGTGCCGGCGATGGCCACGGCGTTCGCGGTCCGCGGTGAGTCGAGCCGAAGCGCCTTCGCCGCGCCCGCGGCGGCGGCGATCGCGCCGTGGGTCACGTGGTCGAAACCGCGCGCACGGACCGGCGCCGCGTCGGAGAGGCGGCACTGGACCTGGTACGCCACCGCGAGGGCGGTCAAGAACTCCTTTCCCGGGATCCCGGCGTATTCCGCCGCCGCCAGCACCGCCCCGAGGCTGTCGCTGGGGTGGCACGTTTCCCCCTTCGCCAGGTAGCTGTCGTTGTAGTCCAGGTACCGGACCAGCGCCCCGTTGTAGAAGGCGGCCCGGTCCGGCGCGGATCGTCCGCCCCCGATCAGGGCGCACAGCGGATTTCCTCCGAACTCGTCCACCAGTTTCCGCAGCATTCGCACGGGTTCCCCCGCGATCGCCCCGTACGCGCAGCCGAGGGAATCGAGGACGCGGATCTTCAACGCCTCCCGGGCGGATGGGGAGAGGTCCCCCCAGCCCGCCCGGGACACGAACGACGCCAGTCTCTCCGCCTGCGTCGCGGGTTCGTCGAGACGCCGGGCGGCCGCGCCGCGATGCGGCGTCATGCCCCGCTCCCGGTCTTCGGATGCGTCGCGATGCGCCGCACGGGGGAGACCTCGTGGGGCTCGGCCTTCCCGCTTCCCTTGTACGTCACCACGCGGCCCCACGTGCTCTTCGTCCCCCAGATCCCCGACCGAAGGCATTCGAGCTGGACGATCTGGGAGTGGTCCACGAAGAGGTTGACCTCCGGGCCGTACGACTTGACGTACCAGGAGAACACCTCCGGATCGGCCGCCTCGAACATCACCTTGTCCAGCCCGAGCTCGTTGATGAACCGGGACGGCACGTCCGTGCGCCACGACCTGACCTGCTCCGTGATCCCCTCCGATTCGATCATGATGAGGTGCGCCCCCGCCTCCAGGTACCGCTTTGCCAGCCGGATCGCGCGGGACGGGTCGGAAACCCCTTCGGCCTCCAGCTCGGCCGCCGAGCTGGCGCCCCCGGCGCCGAACTGAATGCCGACTTCGGGCTTCGGGAGCATGTCCAGGTTCCGTACCTTCTCCACGAGACGGACGAGGTCGTCGTCGGGGACCGAAATGAAACCGCTGGAAACCTCCACGACGTCGAACCCCAGCCGCTTGCACTCTTCGAGGTACCCGTCCACGGCTTCGGGCCCCATCGTCAGGACGTGCTCGATGAACCCCCCGGTCGACACCAGTACGTCGTGCGAATGACAGGTGTCGATCAGCTCGCGCACGGCGCTCTCCGGCATCAGCGCGAAGGAGCCCCCGGCGAATTTGAGGACGTCGACGTACGCCCCCATCGTTTCGAGGATGTCCAGCAGCGCCCGCTTGCCCAGGGGGGTGTAGTACGGCCCCCGGATCTCCGTGACGCCGGTGAGGCGCGGCTTGCCGGCACGCTCGTTTATGTGAAGAAAACCGAAGCTCCTGCCCGAGTCCCGCTTCATCGAAATCCTCCTTCCTCCGGCGTGGCCCGCGGCGCACGCCGGCTCACCTCCCCATTCAGGCCGATTTCCTCCCGGCGACGCTCTTCACCATAAGATGGTGCCGGCGCCTCCGGACGTTTCGCCGGGTACAGGCTTCACGGTTATTTCCCATCCGGGGAATCCATCAAAATCTTCGGATCATCAAACAAAGGTTCGGGAAGGACCATGCCGGGAAAGAAAGGAGATGCGGTGATGAAGGAAGCAAGGAAAATGACTTTGGCCGTAAAGCCGATTCCGGAAGGGTACCATTCGATCACGCCGTTTCTGACGGTGCGGGGAGCCGATCGCGCCATCGATTTCTACCGAAAAGCCTTCGGCGCCGAGGAGCTTGGACGGATGCACGGCCCGGACGGAAAGACCGTGGTGCACGCGGAACTCAAGATCGGGGACTCCCGGATTTTCCTTGGCGACGAGGCGCCCGGGATGGATTGCCGCTCGCCGGAGACGCTCGGCGGCTCGCCGTCCGGGATCTACCTCTACGTCCGGGACGTGGACGAGTCGTTCCGCAAGGCGGTGGCCGCGGGCGCTACCGTGAAACGCCCGCTGGAGAACATGTTCTGGGGCGACCGGACCGGAAGCCTCCAGGACCCGTTCGGGCACAAATGGGACCTGGCTACGCACCGGGAGGACGTCCCGCCGGAGGAGATGAAGCGGCGGGGCGCCGAATTTTTCAAGAAAATGGAGGGCGGTAAATCCTGAACCGGGGCATGCGCCCGAATTCCGTAGCGTCCTGCATCGCAGCCGCGATCGGGATCTGGTTGTCCGCGGCGACCGGATGCACGGCGGAAACGCGGCTTGGCCAGATCAGGCTTCCGCCGGGCTTCCGGATCGCCCACTACGCCGACGTCCCCAACGCCCGATCGATGACCCTCGGGGAGAAGGGGACGCTCTTCGTCGGCACCCGAAAGGGGGAAGTGTACGCCGTCCTCCCCGGGGAGACGGCGGAGGGGACGCACCGGGTCGTCACGCTCGCCCGGAACCTGCACAGCCCCAACGGCGTGGCGTTTCGCGGGAGCGCCCTCTACGTCGCCGAGATCGGCCGGATCCTTCGGTTCGACGGGATCGAATCGCGCCTGACCTCTTCTCCCGCCCCGGTCGTGGTCAATGAAAGCTTTCCCAAGGACGAACACCACGGCTGGAAATTCATCCGCTTCGGTCCCGACGGGATGCTCTACATCCCGGTGGGGGCTCCGTGCAACATCTGCGAACAAGCCGACCCGCGCTATGCCGCGATCCTGCGGATGCGTCCCGACGGATCCGGATTGGAGGTCTTCGCTTCGGGGGTGCGGAACACCGTCGGGTTCGACTGGAACCCGGCCACGGGGGAACTCTGGTTCACCGACAACGGCCGCGACCTGATGGGGGACGACCTCCCTCCGGACGAGTTGAATCGTGCGCCGCGGAAAGGGCTCCATTTCGGTTATCCGTACGTGCACGGGAAAAATCTTCCCGATCCGAAATTCGGCGCCAGGGGGAAGCCGGCCGGGTTCTCGCCACCGGAGTGGGAGTTGCCCGCACACGTCGCTTCCCTCGGCATGCGGTTCTACACGGGGAGGATGTTCCCTCCTGAATTTCGGGGCCGGGTATTCATCGCCGAGCACGGCTCGTGGAACCGCTCGAAGCCGATCGGGTACCGCATCGCCCAGGTCCGCATCGAGGGGAACCGCGCCGCGGGCTATGAAGTGTTCGCGGACGGGTGGCTCCAGGGGGGCAGGGCCTGGGGCCGCCCGGTGGACGTGCAGGAGATGCCCGACGGATCCCTTCTGGTCTCCGACGACATGGCCGGGAGGATCTACCGGATCTCCTACGAGGGGAAAAGCGGCGCCTCCGGCGCCGGGAAGGACGGGAGAGACGGATGACGAAAGCCCGCGAGGGTGGACGGAATTCCCGGGTGACCGTCGAGGAACTCATCGGGGAGATGCACCGGACCGTCGACGGATTGGGGGAGGACGGCACGGGACGGGCGGACCTGAAGCTCCTCGCCCGCACGCTGAAGGAACTTCGCCACGCCTTCCGGTTCTTCGACGGTCTCCGGGGACGCCCCAAGGTGACGGTGTTCGGGTCGGCGCGCCTGCCCGCGGATTCCCCCGCCTACCGGCAGGCGGAATCGTTCGGCAGGGCGATGGCGCGTTCCGGGTGGTTCGTCGTCACCGGCGCCGGCGAAGGGATCATGGAGGGGGCCCACGTCGGAGCCGGGCGGGAGCACTCGATCGGGGTGAACATCCTGCTCCCGTTCGAACAGCCCGAAAACACGGTGATGGAGAGGAACCCGCACCTCATCCATACGAAATATTTCTTCACCAGGAAGTTGCTGTTTCTCAAGGAGTCGAGCGGCGTCGTCCTGTTTCCCGGAGGGTTCGGGACGATGGACGAGGCGTTCGAGGTATTGACCTTGCTCCAGACGGGGAAGACCCATCCGTTTCCCGTCGTGCTCGTGGACGAGCCCGGGGGGACCTACTGGGCGACGTGGCGCCGCTTCCTGGAGAAGAACCTACTGAAATCGGGATTGATCTCCGCCGAGGATCTCTCCCTGTTCCGGATCACTTCGAGCGTGGAGGAAGCCGTCCGGGAGATCTGCGGATTTTATCGGGTGTTCCACAGCACGCGGTACGCGGGCCGGGACCTGGTGATCCGTATCCGGGAGCCTCTCGCACGCGACGCGATCGCCGCGCTGAACCGGGATTTTCCGGATCTCCTCGCGGAGGGGTCGATCTCCCAAGGGAACGCCCTGCCCGAGGAGGCGGACGAGCCGGAGATCGCCGATCTGCCCCGGATCGTTTTCCGGTTCAACTGCGGCCGCAATGGACGGCTCCGCCAGCTGATCGATCGCCTGAATAACGGATCGGTGGCCGGCGAACGCTGAGCGCACTCCCCTAGGGGGGGGCCAGGCGGCCGACCTTCGCCGCCATGATGAAGTCGTTTTCGTGCAAGCCCTTGATCGAGTGTGTCCGGAACCGGACCGTGCAGTAACCCCAGCCGACGGAGAGGTCCGGGTGATGCCCCTCGGCCTCGGCGAGCTCCCCGACCTGCCAGGCGAATCGCATCGCTTCCGCGAAATTCCGGAACCGGAATTCGCGCCGGATTCCCTTTCCTTCCTCCTCGAGCGTCCAGCCGGGAATCGCGGCGATCATTCTGCCCGCCTCCTCCGCCCCCATCGCCGGAACTCCCCCCCGGCACGGAACGCACCGCTTTTCCGAAAGTTCCACGGATGCCCTTTCCTCAAGCGGCTCGCGAGAGGATCTTCCACGGGAACCGGTCGGTGGACGCATCCTCGTACACGCGTCCGACCGTATCCTGCCGTTGCACCGATTCGGCGACGGCCCCCGCCAACTCCACCAGGTATTCCGTGGAGACCCGCGGCTTTCCGTCGCGGAGATCGTACCAGGGGGCGGGGCGGAACACGGTCCATGAAAGATCCGTTTCCCGCACCAGCGCCTCCGCCCTTCCCCTCGCATCGAGGTACGGAACCGGATCCCCGGGGCGCGCCCCCGCGGCGCTGATGAAGATCAGGCGGTGTATCCCCCAGACCGACGCGGAGTGAAGGACGTTGGCCGTCGCGTGCACGTGCGTTTCCTCGAAGGTGATTCCCCGTCGAGGTTGCTCCTTCCACGCCCCCGCGAGGTGCACGATCGCCGAGGTCCCCTGGGCCCCCATCTCCACGGACTCGCAAACCGTCAGGTCTCCCGGGGTTACGCGGCACCGCTCGCGGACATCCGGTTCGATCCACCCCTCCGACCCCGTGCGCACGAAGAGGCGGGGAAGGAAACCGTGCCCGATCAGCGCCCGGCAGACGTGCCGGCCGAGGAGCCCGGTGCCTCCCGTGACGAAGACCTCGTTGAATTGCATGAAGGCGCTGTACATGATCGCGTGACTCCTCTTCGTTCTCCTTGAATAAAGTATAGCGCCTGGGACATGCCGGTGAACGCCTGGGCGACGGAATGCGATCGATGGCCGACCGGTCGCAATCCGGCCGCCGGAAATCCATTCGCGTGATCCTCCGGGCCGGAGAGCCGGGGATACAATCGAATGGAAGGAGACGAACAGGGGGGACCGGCGCCATGGCGATCCCGAAAGAAATCATCCGGGTTTCGGACGCGGTTTGGGAGATCCCCAGGACCTACAAGGAGGGGATGCGCGTCCCCGGACGCATCGTGGCCACGGAGAAGCTCCTGGCCGACTTCGACGACGGAGCCATCGACCAGTTGACGAACGTCGCGATGCTTCCCGGCATCGTCGGCTATGCCTACTGCATGCCCGACGGCCACTGGGGGTACGGGTTCCCCATCGGGGGACTCGCGGCGATGGACGCCGGCGATGGGGTGATCTCCCCCGGGGGGATCGGCTTCGACGTAAATTGCGGGATGCGCCTTTGCCTCACCAACCTCTCCTACGAAGAGATCCGGCCGCGCCTGCGCGAGCTCGTGGACGGACTGTACGAGCGCGTCCCCGCGGGAGTGGGCGCCACGGGGTTCGTGCGCATGACGCGGGACGAGTTCCGGACGGTCGTGGAACGCGGAGCACGCTGGTGCGTGAAAAACGGGCTCGGATGGGAGGAGGACCTGGAGCGGACGGAGGAGGCGGGGTGCATCGCCGGCGCCGATGCCGCCAAGATCAGCGAAAAGGCGATCGACCGCGGCTACAAGCAGATCGGCACCCTTGGGTCGGGGAACCATTACCTGGAGATCCAGGTGGCCCACCGGGAAAACGTCTTCGACGTGGAGCTGGCAAAAGCCTTCGGGATCACCATGCCCGACCAGGTCGTCATCATGTTCCACTGCGGCAGCCGCGGGTTCGGCCACCAGGTGGCGACCGACTATCTCCAGGTCTTCCTCAAGGTCATGGATAAGAAGTACGGGATCCGTATCGTCGACAGGGAGCTGGCGTGCGCCCCGTTCCGGTCCCCGGAGGGGCAGGATTATTTCGCCGCCATGAAGTGCGCCGTCAACATGTCCTTCGTCAACCGCCAGGTCATCCTGCACCGGATCCGGGAGGTATTTTCGGACGTCTTCGGGAAGGATCCGACGGAGCTCGGGATGCACCAGGTCTACGACGTTGCGCACAACACGGCGAAGCTCGAGAGGCACCGGGTCGGAGACGGGGAGCGGGAGCTGCTCGTCCACCGGAAGGGGGCCACCCGGGCGTTCGGCCCCGGGATGGCCGGGCTTCCCGAGGTATACCGTTCCACGGGCCAACCGGTGATCATCGGCGGGAGCATGGAGACGGGGTCTTACCTGCTGGCCGGGGTGGAGGGCGCGGACAGTACGTACTACACGACGGCCCATGGGAGCGGCCGCACGATGAGCCGGACGGCCGCCAGGAAGCGGTGGCACGGCCGCAGGCTCCAGGAGGACATGGAGGCCCGGGGGATCTATGTCCGCACCGCCACATGGGCCGGGTTGGCCGAGGAGGCAGGCGCCGCGTACAAGGATATCGACGAGGTGATCGAGGCCACGGAGCTCGCGGGGATCAGCCGGCGCGTGGCCAAGCTTTCGCCCGTCGGCAATGTGAAGGGGTGACACGGTGGATGCGATCAAGGCCAGGACGCCGATCGGGCTCATCACCGGCTCCCTGGGAAGCGGGAAGACGACGCTGCTCCGGAAAATCCTGGGGCAGGCGGATCGCCGGTACGCCGTCCTCATGAACGAGTTCGGCGAGCTTCCCATCGACATCGAGGTGATCCGGGGGACGAACGTGGAGATCGCCGAGCTCGTCGGCGGCTGCGTGTGCTGCTCGCTGACGGGAGAGCTGGAGGCGGCCGTGGAAGAGATCCTCGACCGGGTGCACCCCGAATACATCCTGCTGGAGGCGACGGGGATCGCGGAGGCGGACGCCCTCGTCTTCGAGGTGGAGGAGAAGATCCCCCGCGTTCGCCTGGACAGCGTCGTCTGCGTCGTGGACACGGACGCGAGCATCCGGTTCCCTTCGATCGGATACGCCGGCCGGTCCCAACTCCGGGCGGCCGACATCGTGTTGATCAACAAGATCGACCTCGTGACCGAGGCGGAGATCGAGATGGTCGTCGCCCAGATCCGGGAGTTCAACCCGGGCGCCGCCGTCCTGAAGACCGTCCGATGCGCCGCGGACGTGTGCGTCCTGTTCGGGCTTGCGATCGAGAACCGGGTCCGGGACATCCCGGTGCACGGAGAAGGGACCTTCGGCTCGTTTGCTTACGCCGCATCCGCGCTCCTCGACGAGTCGCGGTTCCGGGAAGCCGTATCCTTATTGCCCCCTTCCGTATTCCGGGCAAAGGGATTCGTCCTTTTCCACGACGGGGGCCGCCTCTTCAATTACGTGGCGGGGCGCGCCGAGCTCGAGGAGTTCCCGGCGGGGGGGACGGAGCTGGTCTTCATCGGCCCCAAGGTGGAACAGGACCGGGAAGCCATCGGGGAGCTGCTCCGGGGCTGCGAGGTTCGGTGATCGCGAAATAAAATCGCGAAACAGGAATCTAACCAGTGGGGCGGCAAGGAGGAATCGCATGGCGTCGACATCGCCATCGAGGGTGTCCGTCGAGGATGCGGCCGGGATCAACGTGACCGCCGAGGAAGCGCTCGACTGGTTCCGGAAGATGAGCCTGATCCGCCGCTTCGAGGAACGCGCGGAAGAGGCGTACGGCCTGGGAAAGATCGGCGGATTCCTGCATCTCTATATCGGGGAGGAGGCCATCGCGGTCGGCGCGATGGCCGCTCTGCTTCCGGAGGACGACGTGATCACCCATTACCGGGACCACGGGTACGTCCTGGCGCGCGGCATCGATCCGAAGCGGGTGATGGCGGAACTCTACGGGAAGGCCACCGGCCTCTCGAAAGGAAAAGGAGGCTCGATGCACATGGCGGACGTCCGGCGCCATCTCTGGGGCGGTTACGCCATCGTCGGCGGGCACATTCCGCTGGCGACGGGTTTGGCGCTGGCCAACCAATATCGGAAAGTGCCGCAGGTCGTCGCCTGTTTCTTCGGAGAGGGTGCGACCAACACCGGATCGTTCTACGCCGCCCTCAACCTCGCCGCGGTGTGGAAACTTCCGCTGATCGCGATCGTCGAAAACAACCGTTACGGAATGGGAACCGCCTTTGAACGCGTGTCCGCGGTGGGCGATGTCTACAGGAAGGCGTCCGCCTTCGACATCCTGGGGATGCGGATCGACGGGAACGATGTCCTCGCCGTGCGGGACGCCGTGCGCCGGATGGCCGACCGGTCCCGGACCGGCGGTGGTCCGCAGCTGATCGAGGCGATGACGTACCGCTTTCGCGGCCACTCGATGGGGGATCCGCAACGCTACCGCACGAAGGAGGAAGTGGAAGAGGCGAAGGCGAGCGATCCGATCGTACGCTGGAAGCGCACCGTTCTTGAAAACGACCTGGCGACGGAAGACGAGCTGCGAAAGATCGTGGACGAGGTCGATGCCGAGGTGGAGGAGGCGGTCCGGTTCGCCGAGAACAGTCCCGTGCCCGATCCGGGCGAGTTGTGCAACGACGTGCTTGTTGCGGAGTAGGGGAGCCATGGCGCAGAAGACCTATCGGGATGCCGTCCGGGAAGCGTTGCGGGAAGAGATGCTCCGCGACGAAAACGTCCTCATCATGGGCGAAGAGGTGGGCGTGTGGGGGGGGACCTACGCGGTTACGCGCGGGCTTTACGGCGAGTTCGGCGACAAGCGGATCCTCGATACGCCGATCGCGGAGGATGCAATCGTCGGCACCGCGGTCGGGGCGGCGATGGGCGGCCTGCGCCCGGTCGCGGAGCTGATGACGATCAACTTCAGCCTGGTGGCGATGGACCAGATCGTCAACAACATGGCGAAGATCCATGCCATGTTCGGAAGCCAGGCGAGGGTGCCGCTCGTCATCCGCACGCCCGCCGGCTGGGGGCAGCTAGCGGCGACCCACTCGCAGAGCCTCGAAGCCTGGTTCGCCCACGTCCCCGGTCTGCTCGTCGTGATGCCGGCCACCCCGTACGACGCCAAGGGTCTGCTCAAGGCCGCGATCCGGTCCGACAACCCGGTCATCTTCATTGAGCATTCGCGACTATACGGCGCCAAGGGGGAGGTGCCGGACGCGGAGTACACCTTGCCGATCGGCGTATCGGACATTAAACGTCCCGGGCGGGACATCACGATCGTCTCCTACTCCCGGATGCTGCACGTGGCGCTGGGGGCGGCGGAAGAACTGGCGAAGGACGGCGTCGAATGCGAGGTGATCGACCTGCGCACGCTGCGTCCCCTCGACATGGCGCCCGTGTACGATTCGGTGGAGAAGACGCACCGGGCGCTCATCGTCGAGGAGGATTGGACGACGTGCGGAATGGGCGCGGAGATCGCGGCACGCATCGGCCGCTACCGGTTCGACTATCTCGACGTACCGGTCGAACGCATGGGCCAGGTGGAGGTGCCCATGCCCTATGCGAAGAATCTGGAAGAGCTGATGTTCCCCGACGAGAAGTCTGTCGCCCAAAAAGTTTTGGAAATGGTGGCGTAAATTCCCCGCCGGCCGTGGGGATTCCGAATATACTTTCCCCATGGCGTTGCGAGTCTCCGCGGACTGAGCGGTCAGGGGAGGGGTTTATGTCCACCGACGTCATCATGCCGGCCTTGGGTTTCGACATGACCGAAGGGCTGCTTGCGCGCTGGTTGAAAAACGAAGGCGATCCGGTGGAAAAAGGCCAGGCCATCGCCGAAATCGAGACGGAAAAGGCGACCGTGGAGATCGAGGCGGCGGCCGCGGGGATCCTGGCGCGGATCATCGTGCATGCCGGTGAGACGGTGCCGGTCGGGACGCTGATCGGCGTCATCGCAGACGCAGGCGAAGAGGTCGCGGCGGTGACGGCACCGGTTCCCGTCTCCGAGACCGGGGAGGGTGCCGCCCCTTCCGAGGCGCGGGTCAAGGCGTCCCCCGTCGCGCGGAAGATGGCCGAGGAAGCGGGGCTCGACCTGTCCCGGATCAAGGGCACCGGCCCCGGCGGTCGCGTGGTGGAACGCGACGTCCAGGCGGCGATCGCGGCCGGATCCGCGCCGGCGCCTCCCGGCGTCCCGGCGGTACCCGCTCCCGGCGCGCCCGTGCCCCTGAACCGGATGCGCAAGATGATCGCGCGGCGGATGACCGAGAGCAAGGCGGCTGCGCCGCACTTCTACATCACCGTCGAAATCAACATGGACGATGCGATGAAGATGCGCGAGCAGCTGAACGCCCTCGCTCCGGAGGCGGAGAGGATCTCCGTCAACGACCTGGTCGTCGCAGCCGCGGCCAGGACGCTCGCCCGGTTCCCGGTCCTGAACGCTTCCTATCGCGAGGACAACCTGGAAATGCACCCCCAGGTCAACATCGGCATCGCCGTGGCGCTGGAAGACGGTCTCATCCCGCCGGTCCTCCGCGATGCCGATAAAAAACCGCTGAAAAGGATCGCGGCCGAGTCCCGGGCCCTTGCCGAGCGCGCGCGCACGAACAAGCTGCGCTCCGACGACCTCGGGGGCGGCACCTTCACCGTTTCGAACCTGGGGATGTTCGAGGTCGACGAATTCATCGCCATCATCAACCCGCCCGAGGCGGCCATCCTCGCGGTGGGCGCAGTGACCCGGCGTCCGGTCGCCGCGGCCGGGGAGGTCAGGATCGCACCGCTCATGAAAACCACGTTGTCGGTGGACCATCGCGTGGCCGACGGCGCGCAGGCCGGTCGCTTCATGCAGGAGTTCAAGAAGCTGCTGGAGAACCCGGTCACCCTCTTGACCGGGTAGCCGGGACCTTTTCGCCCGACCGCGGATCTCTCCTCCCCCCGAAGAATCTAATTATGAGAAGCGTATCCTCTCGGGCACGGGAGGGTTGCAAGGAGGCTGACCATGGATGATGTTCTTCGCATTTCGCCGGAACAGGCCAGGCCCAAGGTATTGGACGGGGAGGCGCTCCTGGTTTGCGCCTATGAAGACCCCTCGTCGTTCCGTTCCATGCGCCTCGACGGGGCTATCTCCGTGCAAGAGTTCCGGGAAAAGCTGTCTTCTCTCGGGAAGGAGAAGGAAATCGTATTCTACTGCGCCTGACCGGGGGAGGCGAGCGCCGCCGGTCTGGCGGCAAAATACCTCGCCCAGGGATACGGGAACGCCAAAGCGCTCGGCGGAGGAGTGAACGCATGGAGGGCCGCCGGGTATCCCGTCGAGCCCTCGGCGGCGGCGTGAACGCGTGGAAATCGGCAGGGTATCCCGTCGAACAATTGGGCCGGTGCCGGTGGTGCGCGGTAACGCGTGATCCGCACCTTATCATTTGCACCCGGGAAGCTTCGCTTCGATCCCCTCGAGTTCCCTCAGTGACGACTCCAGGGATTCCCAGCGGCGGTACGCCTCCTCGATTTCTGTCTGAACCGCCTCCAGGCGGGCCCGGCCTTGCGCGACGAGCGCCCCGTCCCGGCGGTAGAACGCGGGGTCGGCCATGGAGCGTTGCAGATCGTCCCGCTCCGCCTCGAGGGCGGCGATTCCCGCCTCCGCGTCCCGGATCCGTCCCGGTATCTCGGAGAGCTCCCTCCGTTCCTTGAAGCTCAACTTGCGCGGCCCTTCGCGCTTCGGACGCGGTTTGTCCGGCGGGGCGGGAGTCGCTCCCGTTTCGGGGGGAGCGCCTTCTCCCCGCTGCTTCAACCAGTCGTCGTATCCCCCGACGTATTCGGATACCGTCCCGTCCGCGGCGATCACCAGGGTGCTCGTCACCACGTTGTTCAGGAACGCCCGGTCGTGGCTGACGAGGAGGAGGGTGCCCGGGTACTCAAGGAGGAGGTCTTCCAGCAGGTCCAGGGTCTCGATGTCCAGGTCGTTCGTCGGTTCGTCGAGGACCAGGAGGTTGAACGGCTTCGTGAAGAGCTTCGCAAGCTGCAGGCGGTTCCGCTCCCCCCCGGAGAGCACCCTGACGGGGCTCCTGGCCCGGTCCGGGGAGAAGAGGACGTCCTTCAGGTAGCCGATCACGTGCCGGGACCGGCCGTTGACGGTGACGGTGTCGCCCCCGTCTCCGAGGTTCTCCGCCACGGTCCTCTCCTCGTCGAGGCGCTCGC
>Ga0208373_1004189_pt1 | contig 13314 bp, 10 predicted proteins | sample RifOxyC2_FD_184036 | JGI IMG/M metagenome (GOLD analysis project Ga0208373, IMG submission 184036) | Soil microbial communities from Rifle, Colorado - Rifle Oxygen_injection C2 (SPAdes) | ecosystem: Environmental > Terrestrial > Deep subsurface > Rock core/Sediment | place: Rifle, Colorado...
AGGTCTATTTCACCGCCCTAATCGGGCTGCTTTTCACCTTTCCCTCACGGTACTAGTTCACTATCGATCTTTAAGAGTATTTAGCCTTAGCGGTTAGTTCCGCTGGATTCCCTCCGGCCATTCATGTCCTGAGGTACTCAAGAATAACAACAAAAGAGATAAATTATTTTCGCTCACGGGACTATCACCTTCTATGGTGTCGCTTTCCAGCAACTTAAGCTAATAATTTATTTTTTAACTCCTCTTTAATTAAATAAAAATTGTTATCTTACAACCCCCCTCGACTCGGCGCTTCGCACCTCGCTTCGGGGCAAGCCCGCCATATATTTTTATGACAGGTTTACCCTGAGTGAGACACAGAGTGTCGAATCGAAGGGTTTGGGCTTTTTCCTTTTCGCTCGCCGCTACTAAGGAAATGATCCGCCAATCGGCGGATTTGTTTTCTTTTCCTCCTGGTACTGAGATGTTTCACTTCCCAGGGTATGCGTTCCGACCTTGCAGTCGGAACGATCCGATTTTGATCGGATCAGGTTTCCCTATTTGGAGATCTCCGGATTAAAGGTTGCTACACACCTACCCGAAGCTTATCGCAGTTACGCCACGTCCTTCATCGCCTCTTAAAGTCAAGGCATCCACCGTACGCCCTTAAATTTCCTGTTAAGAAATTTACAAACCACTCCCGCTTTGCTCAAAGAGCTACGCAGGATTTAGCTTCCAAATACAAACCGCTTCGTATCAGGAAACTGTTCTGTCTACGACGTGAAAAGACCCTCATTATGTGTCGTGACAGATTTTAATTGTCAATATTCAAACCATTCTGGATCTCGACCTTGTGTCGGGATAAAAAAACCGCCTTTCAGGCGGCCAACAAACAAAAGGAGTCTGCTCTTAACGCCGCCTTTTTAAACTGTTTTTTACTATATTCATACTGATAGTGAGAGTATAGCAAAACAAAAAAAGATGTCAACCTCGCCACGGTCGGGCAAGCTGTTGACATCTTTTTTTGTTAAAATTGTCTAAAAGTTATTCGTTATGAAACATTTCCTTTCCGATTCTTGACACCAGCCGTCCGGCCGCGTCTTTGGAACCTAAACCAAAAGCCAGAGCTCCACCCAAGGCGATCATGCCGACTATCCCGGCAAAAAGAGTATTCATATATCCCTCAGCTATCCCCAACTGACCCAGGGCGATAATGAAAGCGAATACCCAAACAGTATATTTAACAAGAGAGCCAAGCATATTGGTTGAACTGAGATTCATCGCTTTTGACCCAGCTATAACCGTCTTTGAAAGGAACTCAGCAACAATGGTAGCAATTACCAAAACCAAGGCTGCCACTACAACCCTAGGCAAGAAACCAAGTACGTCATCTTTCAAGAATGAAGCGACATAATTCAAGCCTATCAGATTGAGCGAAGGAAGAAGGAAAACGATAATAACGAACCATTTTATCACTTGCCCGATAAAATATCCGGTATTGAGATTCATGCCCGCTCTTCTGAAAAAATTTCCCGCCCCGATAGAATGAAAAAGACTGTCTACTTTTAGGGCACTGAAAACCTGTTCAAACGCTTTAGCGATAAGAGAACCCAAAATCCAGCCGATTATAAAGAAAATAATCGCCAAGATGAGCTTCGGAGCGAACTGAATAAAACCCCACCACAGACTCTGCAGCGAAGCGTTAAAAACATCACCCCATGTTACCCAAATATTATCCATAATAAATAATTACCAAATTATTAATAAATACTTCTAAGTCCCGGCAGTTCCGCCGGGATCCAGACTTTTACGTCGGGATTTCGACCTTATAAAGTTCTGCCTATATTATACCAATTTTCAAGCATTTTTTAAGGTTTGTGTGGATAACTCTTTGGCCTGCAAAATAACCTCGTGCGGAAAATCAAGGATATCCCGAATGAGCTTATCATACATATCTAGCCTGTAAATAAAATCTTTAGTGTTGAAAATTGCATACACCAGTTCCGTGCCTATTTCAGCCTCGAGTTTTCGTATTTCCTCTTCAATCCTGCTTTTTTTCATTTTATCTCCGACAATCAGCAGATCCACCCGGGTATCCTTGTTTTTAATGAAAACTCCAGAAATCAGCAAAAGCCTCACCCGCCCAACTTTTTTAAAGTTATCCGCCATGGTTTTTTTATCAAAACTGTCGGTTTTCACCAAGAGTCCCTCAAGCTCCGTTCCATATTTAAAAAGAGGATTAAAGGACCATTCTGTCCCGCGTTTTTTTATGAAACCGACAGAAGCCAAAAGCCTCATTTCTCTGGTGGCGACCTCCGAAGTGACACGGCTTCTTTTTACGATATTTTTCTTATTAAACCAGCTATCTTGATTCAACAAAAAAAGTCGCATTATTTTGACTTTGGCAGGACTGCCCAATACTTTGCCTAGAATTTCCATATTCCCATATAATAGCGCTTTTAGGTTAAAAAACAAGCCGAAAACGAAGTGAGAGGTACTGAGACCTAAAGGCCGAATGTGCTAAAAACTGCGGTCCCCTATATAATTCTCCGGCGTGATTTTCTTTAATTTGTCAAAGGCGCCCTTTGACAAATTGTATTTTTTGGCTATTTCTTCAATGAAGGAATGCATCGCTTTTTTATCAACAATTTTCCCGCGGGTAAATTCTTTCAGTAATTCGTAGCCGTTGGGAATGCCGGCACTGCGTAAAATAACTTGATACGCTTCCGAAACGATTTCCCAATGTTTCTCAAGCTCCGTCTTGGCGGTACCCTTGTCCACTTTCACCCGACCTAATCCTTTCAAAATGTAAACCAGGGCGATTTTCACGTGCCCAAAAACCAAGCCAAAGTTGCGCTCCACGGTTGAATCTGAAAGATCGCGTTGCAGTCTGGAAACAGTTAATTTTCTGCCAAAAAACTCGCATAAAGAATTTGCCAAGCCAAGATTGCCTTCCGCATTTTCAAAATTTATCGGATTGATTTTTTGAGGCATGGCAGAAGAGCCAACTTCCCCTGCTTTTGGAATTTGGATAATAATTCCCCGCGAAACATAACTCCAAATATCCTTAGAAAAATCAATTAAAACCAGATTAAGCCCGCGAATGATGTCAAAAAGCTCCCGATAGGTATCGTGCGATTCTATCTGGGTGGTAAAAGGATTATTCACAAATTTTACGCTGTCCTTTTCATTCAAACCTAAGATAAAATCATTGGCGAATTTACGCCAATTTATTCGGGGATATGCGGTATGGAGAGCATTGTCTCCGCCAGTGGCTCCGTTCAATTTCACTTTTAGCTTAAATTCATCAAGCGCCTTGATGCCATAGCGCAATCTTTCCGCAAATACGTTCATCTCCCAGCCAAAAGTAGTCGGACTAGCGGGCTGGCCGTGAGTAAGCGCAAGCATCGGTGTTTTTTTATTTTCCTTCGCCAATTTTGAAATCGTCTTTTCTGCTTCTTTATATTTCGCCTTGATTATTTTTATTCCATCCCGAAGCATTAACGCATAGGATAAATTGTTTATGTCTTCAGAGGTTCTGCCTAAATGTGTATATCCCAAGCGGTCAGAGAAGCTGGTATTTTTCATTTCATCTTTCAGAAAATATTCAACGGCTTTTACATCATGATTGGTTGTTTTTTCTATTTTTTTTATCTGAGTAAAATCTTTTGTGGAAAACTTGCGAATCATGGAGTTTAAAAGCTCATTTTCTTTTTGAGAAATTTTGCGCGGCATTACGCCGGTTTTGGCAAGCGCCAAAAAATATTTTACTTCTATGGCAAAACGGTATTTCATCAATCCGTACTCGCTGAAAATCGGACCGAGATCTTTCACATTATCCTTATATCTACCGTCTAGCGGTGAAATGGCAAACCCGTACGAAATAGGACGCGGACGCTTATTTTTTTTTCTTTTTTTATCGGTAATTTTTCGTTTCATATAAATATTATATAACACATTATCCGCGTCCGCGATTTCGTTCGGGATTAGTGCCAAGCGAAACCACGGGCAACTTTATCTGGAAACATTATTAATGTCGCTCCTCTTTCTTTACAAAATTCTATCACATTTTTGTCATTTACCGACCCACTGGTGGCAAAAATCGTCCTAATACCCCTACCTATCAGGGTTTGCGGACCATCTGGAAACGGAAAGAAGCTATCGCTGTAAGCCACCGCCCCCGATAAATCCGCAAAGGACAGTCCTTGGGGAAATTCTTTTAAGGACTGTCCTTGCAAAAGAGCTTTGGCCGCATCGTCCGCCCGCTGTATGGCCAGTTTAGCCGCGCCGACCCTGTCCTGCTGTCCCACTCCGTTGGCGAGCAATTTTCCATTTTTTACTATAGTGATAGTGTTGCTGTTGCTATTTGAACCTATAGCCCAGGCTAAAATCAGATCTGCCGTTATCTGTTCTTTTTTCACTCCTGCCCGCGCGGACAGGTTTTCCAAATCACCTTCTATGGTCGCTTCGCTGATATTCGGCACAAAGGTATAATTGGGCTGAGTCAAAAATCCGTCTCTTATATGCCTAACACGCTCTCTTTCATCAACAGTATCAGGGGATAGATGAGCCAAATTTGGATTGGCCACAATCCTGCATTTGCCTTTTTTACGGGCAAGTATTTCAATAGCGACATCGGAAAAATCCGGGGCAGTTACTGTATCAAGCAGTCTGCGGTTTTCACCTTCTATTTTATGATGAATCAGCCTTTCCGCTTCACTTTCCTCAATTTTAAAGTTGGTAAAAACAGAACCTCCGTGAATCGCCCTGATATCACCTTCAATCATTTTAGCCAGTGCCTCAATCGGTTCTTCGCCTATTCCCGCGCCGCAAGCATTCCCGTGCTTCACGGCAATGGCAATGTATGGGGGATATTTTTCGCAATTCAATTCAAGACCGGCGGAAAGATGGGTAATCACTTGCAAAATTTTATCTCTATCGCAAAAATTATTGTAAGAAAGCGGGGTCTCAGTAAGTAATTTGAATTTGTCCGGAGAGAAAGGGCCGCTATTGTCTTGATAAACAAAAGATGGAGCTTGATAGGCATTCTCCCCATAACAGCATTCGCTCTGCCGTTCTCCCAAGATACCCCTGTACGTACCCCGACTCAAATATTCCGCCGAAACCAGGCAATATTTTGCCACGATATATTCCGCTTTGGCGGCCAGTTTTCTCTTAAAATTTTCCGCATCTTCTTCGCCATTTTTTAACCAATTTAAAACTTTTTCCCTATCATCTTTTTCACAGATAACTATCCGACCGCCCTTGGCCGCCGCCCGCAACATAGTCGGCCCACCGATGTCCGTTTTTTCTATCACCTTTTCCAAAGTAGCGTCATTCTGGGCAATTTCTTCGGCAAGCGGATATATATCGCAACAAACAAGCGAAATAAAGGGCAATTTTAATTTCTTCAGTTCTTCCATATCTTCCCTGTTATCCGGACGAGACAAGAGCATAGCGTAAAATTCTCTAGAAAGAGAAACCACCCTATGCCCCAGTATCGGTTCACCCACCAAGCTCGCGAGGTCTGTGCAAGCGATGCCACTATCTTTTAGAAATTTGGCTGTGCCGGAAGAGGACATTATTTCCCAGCCCAAATGAATCAAATCTCGGGCGAATTTATCAACGCCTTTTTTGTTAAAAACGGAAACAAAAGCGACTCTTTGCATAATTTTACTTTACTATACTATATCATAATGAAAGTCTTACATAAAACGAATACAATCCCTCTTTTACTCCCCTTATCAAGGGAGAAGAATCCCACTGACAAGGCCTGTCCACTTTTGGAGGAGGAATTAAAGTGATTAATTTATTTCAGCTCAATTTTCCCCCCAGCTACCTCAATTTTTTTCTTCAGATCTTCGGCTTCGGCTTTTTTCATTCCCTCTTTCAAGGTAGAAGGGGCAGCATCCACCAAATCTTTCGCTTCTTTCAGTCCAAGACCTAAAGTTTCTTTCACTACTTTCATCACCGCTATCTTCTGCTCGCCCGCTGAAGCCAGCACTGCGGTGAACGAATCCTTTTCTTCCACCGCTTCCGCTCCTCCGTTTCCAGCTTGGGTTGGAGCGACCGCTGCCGCCGACACTCCGAACTTTTCTTCCAGAACTTTTACCAGCTCATGCAGTTCAAGCACTGACATTTTTTCTATTTTTTCTATAATATCTTTATATTTATCCATAATTTTATTTTATTAAGTTTCTAATTGTATCTTTTTCTCCCCAATAGCGTTTAACACTACAACGAATCTCTGTATCGGAGAATTGATAAGGTTCACAAACTGGGCGTAAAGAACTTCCCGATCCGGAATCATAGCTATTTCCGTCATTTTCTCCTTTTGTATGAACTTGCCTTCAAAGATTCCTCCCATGATATTTAGAATATCCTTATAAACTTTCTGAAAATTATAAATGCCACGAGCCGGAGCAATCTTGTCTTTAGGGCCCGCTTCCACCGAAGCTCCAGCGGACAGGTAGGCAACGGCAATCTCGCCACTAAGTTTGGGTATTTCTCCCATCGCCTTTCCTTTCAAGGCGCGTTTTAATAAAGTTTTTCTGAAAACTTTATAACCAACCCCCTGTTCTCTCAAATCTCTGCGAAGGGTTGTTTCGTTGCCAACGCTCATACCGTGAAAGTTCACAAAAACAACGGTCTCCGATTCCTTGATTGTCTTTTCAAGACTTTTTATTATTTCTTCCTTTTTTGATTTTTGTAACATGTGTGATTTTCTTGAGCAAAGCGATTAGAAAATCCACACCCTGTTAAATGTCCTTCGGACAATTTTGCAAAGCAAAATTATTTAACAGGGTTATGAAAATATAGTCGCTAACACTTCTTATTTTCAACAAAAAAAACGGCTTATAAGCCGCAAGCTGTTCCTCGACCTTATGTCGGGGTTATCGACCCACTAAATAGGATTTATGCCAAAATTTAAGGAAATGAAATAGCTATAAATTTTGAATACCTATTTTCTTTGCGGTACAAACATCATAGCATAAACAATTCATTCCGCAAGCTGGATTTGATTATTTGGTTCGCCTGCGCTTCCGGCATTTTCATCAAAATGATTTATCAAAAAGACTCCGATCAAGCCTAAAATTATCATTACTATAAAAACAATCAGGGTCTTTAAAAAATGTCTCACCATTATTTTTAAGTATAGCATAAAAACAACGAAAACTAAGCCCCCACAAAAAGTTGACAAAAATACAGAATAGTAATATAATATAAAAGAAATTCACCTTGCCCTTCGTATTTAAAGGTGGGGAGAATGTTAATTAATTAGTTATTTGTTAACCCTTAATAAGGAGGTAATATCGTGTTTAAAGAAGACATAATCGGGGCTATAAACTTCTTTCTTTTTCTTCTGTGGATATTTTCCACAGCTATAATACTTTTTATAAATGTTTCCAATATTATATTGGTAAACACAATAAAAAAAAGGTTTCGGAAAGAAGGCAAAAGCAGTTTAAATGATCTGGTGGGGTTAGTAGAGAAAAAGTGGTATGGCGCCCCTTTTACAATCGGTGCAGTATATTTAAAAAATAAAGATGTAAGAGTTATGTGCTTCGTGATAATGTTTATAATGTTGGTACTCTCAATCTACTTAATAATGGTAGCAGGATATCTGCCGAGAGGATGGATATTATCTACATCATTGTTCTTGACTGCTGCAACATTTGTGTATATGCACTTCAGTCTGCAGGATATATATAAATATGTTACCAACTTTGATCAAACATAGGTAGAAAAGGGGCTTTCGGAACGAAAGCCCCTTTTATCTTTTCCTCACCCTGGAGGTATAGAAAAATATCAGATGGAAATATCCACGATAATGTTATACGGTGTCAAATAATCATAAAATTCATTGCCAGCCGAATCTTTGACGTGAACTTTTACACGAAAAGTTCCGTTTTGAAGCAATCCCCCGCTGGACAAAATGCCATCCCAGTCTTGAACACAAGTATTTTTATCATCACAATCGGCCCCCGGATAGAAAATTTTATAAAAACTGCCATCATTTTGATTTTCAAATTTCACAGACACCCACTCCGCATTTTCGCTGGCATTCATAGCCAAGGAAAGAGGACTCACTAATGGATTGATTGTGATATCGCCGGCAATTTCATTAAATGTATAACTCGCGATGGCTGGCGCGGTAGTATCTGGAACAGGAGGAGGATTCGGATCGGGTCCGATGACCACTGTAATAAGATAATCTTGAGTGGAATCATCTTCCGCTTTGACCGTGTAATTTATCGGATTGCTAAAATCCTGCGGGACATCGAAATTCGGGCTGATTGATGCCCCGGATGAAATCGTGATAGTCGGGTTTAAATTCGCCACGTCCGTGCCAAAAGAAACTTCAAGCAAAATAGTATGATCGGTTTCATTAATGACCCCGACAACTTCCGGTGTTAAACCCGTAAAGTTAAAGGCGGAAATTTGCTTTGCCGAACTAAGAACCGGATCGGGAGGAACCTGAGACGAATCATAAATTGGATACGGCTGCAGCACCATACTGCTTCCGCCGGTACGATCTGATGGCGAACCATGCACCACTCCTTGCCAGTCTCCCGACGGGAAAATTTTAAAATTATTAAAAGAGCCGTCCCAACCAACCCACATATTTTCATTTACATCCGCGATATCCGTATGCCCGGAAGAATCAGTGGTACCATCGTGAGAAATAGAGTATGAATAGCCGGCAGAATCCCATTGTATTGTTACCTCATAAGTCAGGCCATTCATGCTATTCTGCGGATTGTTTTCTAAAATGGACACAATTCTGTCGGAAAGTTCAAACCCTTTCTGCGGATCGTGCTTAAAAATTCCTCTCTGCAAGCATTGTGAGCACCAGGCTCCTCCCTTAAAAGTTTGAATTTTAAACTGCTCGCGCAGATAATCGTTCACATAAGTGTCCGTCCAGTCGTACACATTTGATCCGTTGAAACTCCAAACTTGCCAGTCTCGGTCATCTCCATTATTCATTCCAAAAGAATACTTCGGGATATATTTATAAGCGGATGGAACTACTCCGAATTTCAGAGCATCATTTTGGGGAATACGCATTGAGTCCCCCGCGTTATCTTCAGTTGTAAAATAATAGTTATAATCTCCGGTATCGTATAAAATATCGTCGGTGGTATACGACTCCCCGTTTGCAAAATCGCCATCGCTGAAAATATCCACGCCCTGGGAAATCTGCCGCATTTCCACTTCAGCAACAGAATCGCCTGTGGTCGCGTCTGTCACCTGAAGTTTTACGTTTTGCGGCGGATTATTTTCTTCATCCGTGTAAATTATTTGAAAAGTAAAAGGGGTTAAATTTTCCCTCCCGCGGGTTGGGCTTATTCCACCCACTGTGTAAGGACCTTGGTTAGGAAAAGAAAGAGTAGAAACTGCGAGGGCAGGTTCATTTTTGTATATAGGGAAAGGTTGCAATACCATACTACCTCCGCCAGTGCGGTTTAAGGGTGAAACTGACACAATTCCCTGCCAGTCTCCCGACGGGAAATTCTTAAAATTATTAAAGGAACCGTCCCAGCCGACCCAAAAATCATTGTTCATATTTGCCACTTGCGTATGCTTGCTGGAATCAATGATAGAATCATGGGAGACTGTATAGGTATAACCGGAGGAGTCCCATTGTATAGCTACATCATAGGTTATGCCATTCATATAATTTTGCGGGTTATTTTCAAGAGCGGAAACAGCCACATCAGAAGACTCAAATCCTTTCTGCGGATCGTGCTTAAAAATTCCTCTCTGCAAGCATTGCGAGCACCAGGCTGTTCCTGCATTAGCCTGAATTTTAAATTGCTCGCGCAGATAATTATGAACATAAGTATCCGACCAATCATATACATTTGATCCGTTGAAACTCCAAACTTGCCAGTCGTGATTATCGCCGTTATTTTCCCCGAAAGAATATTTGGGAATATATTTGTAGGTGGCGACGATAATCGTGCGAGTTGCCGTTGAGGTATTGCCTGCAAGATCAGTCGCGGCATAGGTGATGATATAATTTCCAATTTTAGCGGTATCCACCGCGCTAGTTGTTATCACGGTAAGTACGCCGTCAACATTATCCAAAGCGGTCGCGCCGGCATCGGTATACGTGGAATTTCTTATGACCACTTCAACACTGTTGCCGAGAAGGGTGATAACGGGGGCAGTTGTATCAGGGATGGGAGCCAAAACATTCACAGTACGAATGGCAGTCGCGATATTTCCCGAGAGATCGGTAGCCGTGTAAGTAATAGTATAAGTGCCAATAACAGAGGTATCCACATTTCCGGTTATAACAACGGCAACAGTCGCATCAACATCATCGGTAGCTGTTGCCCCGGGATCCGCATAATTCATACCTAAGTAAATGTCCAAAGGATTGCTGCCAGTTAAAATGATGACCGGCGAAGCGGTGTCAGCTATAGGATCGGGTAAATTTTCATCTTCCCCTCCACCACCGCTACCGCTTCCGCCTCTGTTGTGAGGCGCGGTACTTGAAACATCGGGAATAACAGGAGAATCTTCCGGAGGCAATGTTTCTATTTCTGGAAGCGAAATTGCAGGTTCATCCGCAATTTCCGAAGGACTGTCCTTCACGGGCTTTGATAAATCAGGGGGGATTGTGGTTATATCGGCAACATCCGGCAAAGTTTCTATTACATTGGCCGACAATCCTTTGAAGGTCTTCCCGATTACCGCGCCAGTGCCGCGCAAGATATCGCCAATCGCCATACCCGCATTTCGCACGCCATCGGCAATATAAGCGCCTATGTTATAAGCGCCAATTACCCCGCCTTTCACCACAATGGCAGTTGGGTCCGCCACGGCAAGAATTACCCCTTGGATTTTGTGAAGGGCAGAAAGTTCCGGAGGAGATATGCAAGGATACCCAGACTCTTGTTCATCGTTATTTTCCAATTTGGAAAGTGAAGATTTAATATCCGAGATAATTCTATTGCCTTGATATTTTAAATAAACATCTGAGAAACTATGCCCATTGCCGTCGCTATTTTTGAGCGGTATGTGAATATTGGGCGATAAAATTTTTATAAAATCAGCCACTACGGCAGCGATGACATTATCCGTATCGGAAGTTAAATATTTTCCTCCGCCGGCAACGCGGTTGGCGGGAGTAGCCACGCTATACACGCCGATTGACTGGCTTGGAACTCCGCCGGGCTTTGACGCAGTTTTATCATAAAAATTGTTGGCATAAAAATTGCCCTGTGAATGGGCAACGAGTAGGATTTTTTGGGTTGTGACTTTCTGACTGGCATCATTCAGCATTTCCACCAGATCGTAATCCGATTTTTGATTGAAAAGTCCCTGAGCTATAACATCAGCCAAATCGCCCACTCCGGCGAGATGGGTGGGGTTGTAGAGGTAGTCAATAATTAAGGGTTCGTTATTATAGGTTGTGCTAAATTTACTTTTTAATTTATCTTTATTTTTAATAGCATCAATTTCATCATTAAATATTCCATTTATTGAAAAAATAGAATATCCTTTTTGTGAACATATTTCCTGTGCTGAAGCCTTCAAACAAAATGAGAAAAACAAAATTGGTATAAGAATATATAATATCCCTTTTTTCATATAAAAATCGTTAAAACTTTAATTTAGTAATTTTGAAATATTAATATCACATTCCTGATTTTTTATTGAATTAGCAAAACTTCCAAGATTTTTGTAAAAATCTTTTTGCGTTTTCTTTCGAGCCTCTGTATTTAATTGCTTACTTTCAATAAAATTAATAAATGTATCAATTTTCTCCATATCACTATCACTTCTATCAGATTCAGGATTTTCTCTTGGCACAAGAGTATCAGCAATACAAGAATTCGCCCTACTCTGTTCTCCAATTACTTTATCCACTATAGTTGTATTCACAATCGGCTGTGTCGCCTCCATCTGCAAAGCCAGCGCATATTGTAAAAGCACAGCTCGGGTTTTGGCGGAATTTGGATATTCTTTAAAAACAGCCAGTTCTACATCATCGCGAATGCCATTTTGATTGGCGTCAATTCCTTCTATAGTCTTGTCGGCATCCGCTCCAGGGTCCGGCGGAAGATTTTCGCCCATTACATCACCCAAGGCAAGTTTGGTGGCGTGAATCTTGGCCACTTGCGCGTTTGTCTTGTCCAAATTAAAAAAATGAACGACGCGGACAATTACTAAAATGATGAATAACCCGACTAAAACTAAAAAGGCCCACTTCAATACTTTAAAAATTTTGTGAGCCGCAAAAAATATTTTTACTTTTTCCATTAACCAATTATATTCTCTAAAAATTCTCAAAACAATCAATTAAAAAGAAATTCTGTGGATAAATACGAAGGACAGTCCTTCACGGATAGTATATAATAAAACATTATGCAAAGAAATTTTTCATTTTCTGTTGATGAGTATTATCACATTTATAATCGTGGCACTGATAAAAGAATCATCTTCGGAAATAAAAATGATTACAATCGTTTTATGACGCTCCTTTATCTTTGCAATAATACTATGCCGATTGATATTAGTAATCTCATCCGTGGAGGACTGTCCTTCACGGAGCTTATGGATATTAAGGTAAATGAAAAACTAGTGGATATCGGGGCTTATTGTTTAATGCCAAATCATTTTCATTTATTTGTAAGAGAAAAACGAGAAAATGGGATCAGTTTATTCATGAAAAAACTTCTCACTGCCTATTCAATGTATTTTAATAAAAAACACAAAAGAACAGGCGGGCTATTTGAAGGGCCATTTTTGGCAACGCATGTTGATACTGACGAATATTTAAAATATATGCTCTCTTATATACATCTGAATCCAGTAAAAATAATTGATTCAAAATGGAAAGAAAACGGCATCATGGACAGGGTAAAAGCGAAAAAATATCTTTCAACATATGTTTATTCAAGCTACCTTGATTATATGAATATAAATAGAAAAGAAGAAAGAATTTTGAATAAGGTCGCATTTCCGGAATACTTCACTAATTTCCAAGAATTTGAACATTTTATTAGTGAATGGTTATCTTTCAGCACAAAATCTAAGTCTCCAAGTCTTGTGAAGCATCCCGTGAAGGACAGTCCTCCACGAGGGTTATAAAATAAGGGTTCGTGGAGGACTGTCCTTCACGGAGTCCTTTGGTAAAGAGAAACCTAAAAATCCTCCGCTATCCGCGGAAGATTTTTAGCGATTTAATTTAAACTTATAATATTTTACTGTACCGAAGCGTTCATTTTTGCTTTAGTAGCCGGACCAATCAGACCGTCAGCTACTAAGCCATTGTTAGCTTGCCATTGTTTGATAACCGCAATTGTTTTTGGACCTAGA
>Ga0208373_1004191_pt1 | contig 13310 bp, 15 predicted proteins | sample RifOxyC2_FD_184036 | JGI IMG/M metagenome (GOLD analysis project Ga0208373, IMG submission 184036) | Soil microbial communities from Rifle, Colorado - Rifle Oxygen_injection C2 (SPAdes) | ecosystem: Environmental > Terrestrial > Deep subsurface > Rock core/Sediment | place: Rifle, Colorado...
TGCTTTCTTTAAGATGTGCCAAATATATATCAGACTCAAGACAGACACCTGTTTCATAGGAAAGAGTATCGTTCTCCACTAGGTGTGATACAGAGTGGTATGGCATAACCGCACAGTAATCATTTGTAAGTAGACAATCGATCATTGATTTATGTGAGTTTACGACTATCTTTTCTTCGAATGAAGAAAATCCCAACTTCTTTTTAAATCTTTTCATAAAGGCATTTAAAAGAGGATCGGCATCTCGATAAGAGACAAATTTTGGTACGGCCGGAAGTTTTAACTCTCTTCTTTTTACAAGAACAACACATTCTCTCATCAGTTTATAAGAGCGTATGTTTTCTCCTTTTGGAAGTTCGGTGATAATTCCAAAGGTAATTGCACCACTTTTAATTCGATCTAATATTTCGGCTTGCTTCAGGTATTCCATCCGAAGAGTTACTGAAGGATAATTCTTTGCAAACTCTACCGCCTTATGCATAACATAAAATTGACCAACTTCAGCAAGTGATCCTATCGAAATAGTTCCTGAAATTTCTGATTTAGACGAGACTTGCTCATTGAGAATGCCTGATAGCTCACTAAAAAGAGGTGCTATTTTATCTCGAAATTCTTTTCCTTTTTCAGTAAGAAAAACTTTATGTTTACTGCGAAGAAAAAGTTGGTATGATAATTTTTCCTCAAGAAGGCGTATCTGTCTCGAAATACATGGCTGAGAAGTGCGAAGGTTTTCCGCTGTTTTTGAATAACAAATATAAGTATTATATATTATATTTATACTTTAAAGGCATATATAAGGAGCATGTTTAGTAATTAACCAATCAAAAAGGAGTGTTTTATGAAAACATTGAAACTAATTGTTACATCTCTACTAATTATCTTATCATCATCAAGGTTATATGCCGCGACATTTGAATGTATTGGGCAACAATCAAAGAATTACTATGACTTTGAAATTGTAGATGTCGGTGATGAGGAAGGGATTGTGACCGTTAATAATGGAGGAGCACCAGTAGATTTTCGGGCCACATACAGAGAGACTTATAACAAAAAGCATATCTTTGAGTTTGGCTATGAAAATTTTAATGATGGAATCACCAAAGGAGTTTCTTTTGCAGAAATTACTATTTCGCATAATAATTTTGCTACTGGCAAGATAGAATATTATGAACATGATTATGATTCACAACGGGATCAGTTGATTCGAGAAAAATTATCATGTAAGCTTTAAGCTTAACATTAATTAACGAGGGAATTTATGAAATTAATTATTATATTGTCACTTTTCATCACTATTAATTGTTTTGCTTTGGAAATTTATTCTATCACTGAAAAAATTTCTAAACCGGAAAGTGTATATTATTATGGTGGTGCTATTTATATCTCGAATATAGATGCTGAAAGCGCAGGTGGAAGTAGTGCTGCCAAGGATGGGATTGGTTGGATTACAAAAACTGACGCTAATGGAAAAAATTCAGTCAAAATCTTTGAAGGGCTTAGTGCGCCGAAAGGATTAAGGGTCTATGGAGATAATCTCTATATCGCTGATATTGACGAGGTGGTCATAGGCGATTTAAAAACTGAAAAGATTATTAAAAAAGTTAAAGTTCCTGGCGCAAAATTTCTTAATGATCTAACTGTTGATTTGGAAGGAAATGTTTTTGTTTCTGATACAATCGGCTCAACTATATTTGAGATTAGTAAGATAAATTCTGCTAATCCTGATATTAAAAACTTTGTCACTTCAATGAAAGAAGCTCCAAATGGGCTTCTTGTGATTGGTGATGAGTTGTTTGTTGCATCTTGGGGCCAGGATATCACAGAAAAATTTCAAGTTGGACAACTTGGTTCAGTTATTGCGATTAATCTTAAAACAAAAAAAATTAGATATATAACAAAAGAACCGTTGGGCAATTTAGATGGAATTGAAAAATTTGGTAATCAGTTAATTGTCTCGGCCAAAATGCAGGACACCGTCTATCGAATTGATTTTGTAACAGGAAAAACAGAAGTTTTATTACATTCTGATAGAAAAACAAAAACCGATAATTCTTTGGCAATTGATGCGGCTGACATTGGATTTAATATAGATGAAAATATTTTGTTAATTCCTAATATGATGCTTAATCGAGTTACCGCTGTTAAAATATAAAAATATTCTTAATAAAAATTAGATAACTTTTTATTTTCATGAGGGCTCTGCAACTCATGTTTAACTCTCGAATTGAACCAATCCCTAATGAAAAAGGCGCTGGAGTTAATGGGCGATTTGTGACTTATGGTGTTTGTGAGGAGATATTGATTGATAATTAAATCCAGAATGAGTGACATCGAATATTATTCGAGTGATTTTAATCCTGATTCTCCAAAAACAAAAATCGAGATTTGGATTCCAATCGCGAACTGATTTTTTCAATAGGCCCAGTCAGGGGGCCATCTGATAGGCCCCACAAGACTGGCCAATTAATTACTTTTGGATTTGTTCTGTGAAAAATTTCATTGATCAAGAAATACGCATGCTTCGATACCCCCCTATGTCGGGGAGTTAAAATCGCACTTAATTTAGATTTTTCTTTAATGACAATAATTTAATAATCGGATAAAAACACTTTAATATTAAATTTAACTAGAGGTCATTTAATGGAAGATAAATGGTTGCATTATGAGAATTCAAAGCAAACCAACGATTACATAAATGGATTAGAGAAAATTCACGAATCTCTAATTGCTCAAATGTCTCCGTGCGAACGCCCTTGGTTTGTTAATCACTGGTTAAAAATTTTGAATTTGTCTGAGTGCTACATGCTGAAGCATAATGATGAATGTGTCGCTATTGCAACATATCCTAAAATTAAGGACACACATTATTATCGTTGGCAGAACTGTACTTTATCAGTTAAATCTGGAATAGAGATTGGATCTCTTCCTAGGCCAGTAAATAAGTCAGAATATTTTATTACTCCAGCGCAAAATTCAGAACTAGCTATTGGTTTTTCTATCAGTGGGATGAAAATATCTATAAGTCAAGTTTGTACGGCCCTGAGGATTAGCGAAAATTCAAAAGAACAAAATCCTCCATTAAATGTTGAAAATAGAATTGTTAAAAATAAAGATGATGCTGAGGCATCGAGTTCAATATTTATGACGAGGTTATTAGAATTTGGAAAAGATGATTTTTTTAATACATATTATTTGGCTCCTATAACTCATGATATTTCCCTAATCCCGACGAACAAAAAACGCGGTTGGGGTGTGTACTCAATTGATAAAACTACAACGAAGCCAATCGCGAGTGCTTACTATAGTCCATGGGAACTTCCATTAGGTGGTCCAGCCGCCGCTCTTGTTGATGATATTGTTGTTCTTCCTGAATACAGAAAAAAAGGAATCGCCAGTTCATTACAATATTTTGCTTTAAATATGTTAAGGCAAAATGGAGTTTCATGGATTTGTGGGAATATAGAACCAAATAATTTTGCATCTCTTAAACAATCCGAAAATTTAGGAAGACGGCCATGGTCGATAACTATAGAGGTAAAAAACTAAAAAAATCGGCCGTTTTATAATGGCCTTGGAGAATTATGATACGATTTTTTTTTAATATGGTAAAAAGCAAATGAAAAGGTTAAATATTTCGATTTTAACGTGCTTAATATTGTCATCGTGTTCTTCATTAAAAATGGATAAGCTAATAAATAATCAAGAAATTAAACAGGAGCCAAAGAATATGTTCATTGAAACTCTGCACGGAGAGAATGTTGAATATGGTTGGATTGATAGTCATTTGTTTGCTGAGGACAAAGCTTCTACCGATGCGAAGGGTATTGAAAATAAAACTGTAAAAATATTTTACTTGATAAGAAAAGCAAATCATCAAAATGCTCCCTATTTGATTTTTTTTAATGGTGGCCCAGGGATCGCCTTTTCTGAGATTTTTCATGCCCATAATTACAAGACATTTCTACCTGATATAAATGTTGTTTTTATGGATCAAAGAGGCAATGGACTCTCTGATAAGCCCGGCAGTGATTTGCATGAGTTAAAATATTATTCAGCTAAATATATCAGCTATGATGCGGAAATGGTTCGGAAGAAAATAGTTGGAGATAAAGCGAAATGGATTGTTTTTGGACAAAGCTATGGGGGGGTGGTTGCCCGAAAGTATCTTGAATTATATCCTGAGAGTATATTAATTGCTTTAACCCATGGTAGTGCAAAATACTCTGCTGTAAATGTAGCCGCGTACACGGAAAAAAATACTTCAAAGCGCATAAATGAGTATTTTGAAAAATATCCCAATGATTTAAAACTAATTGAAAGTTTAAAATCGAATCTTAGGCCATCTGACTATGTGAGTACAATTGATTATAGGCTCTCAGGCAAGTCAATAATTGATTTGCTGTATATTTTCTATGCAATATATCCAGATGAGAAAATGCATGATTTATATAATTCAATTGATTCAAATAATTCTACAAATTCATTTCTTGAAAAAATAAAACCACTGGCTGAAACATTATTAAAAACTGGAAATCTTGGTTCCGCAATAGCATATATTGATTTATGTGACGGAAAAACAGAGAAGGAAATCACAGCGGAAGCTATAAGGGAGTTAGAGAGTAAAAACTTTTATTATAAAGAACAATTGATATCTAAAATTAGATTGAGTGATAATCTCGAAACTATTTCTGATGAAGCGCGAGGCCTTGATAAATTACTCGAAAGCAATAATTTTAAATCTGATTCCACAAATTGGGAAAAAATTGCAGCAAATTTAAAAACTTACCATTTCCAATTTCATGTCTACGGTAGTAGCAATGATGCGTTAGCGTTTGATAGCGTAAAGGACGAAGAAAAGTTTGCAAAAAGCATTCATTCCGATAGTTGGCATTTTCATTATTCGGATGGTAACCATCGGGAATGGTTAGTCAATAAAGATCTGTTTAATAAAATACTATCGCCCTATGTTAGCAAAAAAAAATAATTACGTGTTTAATAAAGGTGTAAAATTGGACAGGACGAAATAGATGACCTCTTGGCGATATTTAGTATTTCTAATTTGTTTATTTGTAGTTTCATGCGATGAAACAGCGCTTGTTCAAAGAAAAAACGAAATTGCTGAGTTGAAAAAACTCTTAGGTAGCCAGTGGGCCAATAAGGATGTTGAGAGCAAAAAAGATCAAAAATATTTTGATAACGCTTTTGAAGGAATCGGCGAAAAAACAACGTCAAGTGATCAAGATTATATCGCAAGCATTGATAAAATTGTTCGTAACTTGCATGATGGTCATCTACGATTAACACCTCCTGAAACAATTCCGCAAATAAAGCGTTACTCTGGGATGAAAATTGCAAAAGTACAAGGTGGATTTGCTTTAGTTGGATGTGAATTTTCAGATAATTGTAAAGATCTTGATCTGCCTCTAAAGATAATTAAGGTAGATGGAAACGATACGGAAACGTGGCTTCAAAAAGACTCTGAATTGCAATATGGATCTAGTATCCATGGTCGAATATCTGTTTCAATTGATGGCCTCTATTTTCATAAGCGACTAAGTTATTATGCGCCTCCGCGAGAACTCTTACTTGAGTCGCTGGCCGGTAAACAATTTGTAAAAAAAATTGTTTGGAGAGAAGCAATAGCATTAGGTGATGATTCTAACGGACAGAAAGGGAATTATAGTTGTGTAACCGTTAGTGAGGTAAAAAAAGGAATTTATCAGCTAAAGGTGCCAACATTTTGGTGTGGATTAAATTCGAATGATTCAGAAACCCAAGTCAAAAATAATTTTATAGCTCAATTTGAAAAAGAAATTAGTAAAATTGATCAACCCAAAGCTGTAATCCTTGACCTCCGAAATAATGGTGGCGGCGGTGATGATGAGGGCCGAATGGTTGCGGGTCTATTTATAGATAAGGAAGAGTTTTGGTTCAAGATTTCGCATCTATTGGACCAGGGTTGGTATGCAACAGTACTTAGGATTTTTGAAGGTAGTTGGCAAAAACCACTTACTGTAAAGGTTTCTCCGAATAAATTTCGAGAAAAATTTATGGGTTCTATGTTATTCGTTTTAACTAATAGTAGCTGTTTTTCTACTTGCGATGGCATTGTTTCTTCTCTGAAACATGCTGGCGTAGGAATAATTTTGGGTGAAAGAACTCATGGTGGTGCTGGCGATCCCAAGGAATGGCTTTTTCCTTATTCAAAATTTAAATTGAGTTATACTACTGCTCTTATTTGGCAAAAAAATGGTGATTTAATTGAGGGAAAGGGTGTTGATGTTGACTATTCCGTTGTACCGGCGATGGAATTTTTTAAGAAAAGTGATGATCCTGTTTTAGATATGGCATTGACGAAAATTAATAATCTAATGGCCAAATAGGTTTTGGACATTTCAGTAATTTAAAATTTATTTTAATAACTAACAATCATGAAGGAGGGGATACATAAAAATCCCCATCCTGCATCAATTGCAAATTTAAAATATTACACCTGTAGCCGTGAATTTTCTTTAATAAAAACATTTAGCTCGCCAATGAAAAGCATCTGTTTCCATTTTGCTTCATCGACTTTGCCTTTTTTGGATTCGTAAAGCTTGCGCAATCTTTTTTCTTCATGCACCCATGAGACAGAGCGGAGTTGTATTTTTTTAATCTCCTCGCTTGTCACATTCTCAATGAAAAAATTAATAACATGGTCAAAAGAGATTTTGCCACAGTCTTCTTGTTTGTTGATTTTTTCTAAAAATGTGTCGACACTCTTTTTGGTTATGGATTTGATTCTCATGGATTTGTATTCGTTTGCATTTAAATTTTTCATATTTGTACTCCTTATAAATTTGTTTATCTAAAATTTTGTAAAAGGGCCTGGACGGCCTGAAGTTTTTCGTTGTCCAATACATTTAAAATAGATTGGCATTGAGTAATGGTTTCATCGCGCAGAATTTTTTGCTCTTCGAGATAATAAAAATCCTCCATGGTGTAACCATAGGCCTTTACCATGTGTTTAATTCGCTCGTCTGTAAGCTCAACTCTGCCATTTTCAAGATGATCAATCACGCTTCTGTGATAACCACAAAGCTCTCCTGCTTGGGGCTGCGTGAGGCCCTTCATTTTGCGCAGTGAGCGAATAATTCTTACTTTTTTTGTGATAATTTTTTTGTACTTTCGGCGCTCTTGTTCTGTCTTTTGTTCGATCCTATCCTAAATGCGCGGCTAACTTTTTCAAAAGTATCATAATCTGAAATGATTTCGGGCCATTAAGTTATTTTTTTAGTTACACCCAAAATGCTAAATTTCACTGGTTCTGATTGCGGCCTCGCGTCATGAAATAAATAATGAAAAGGCCTCTAAAGTTTTGTACTATTATTTTGCTAAAAACAAACAGACAAAACCAAAGAGGCCCGATGAATTCAAAAGATATCGCACTTGCAGTGACAAATAAAGATCTTTCCGCCAACACTGGACTAATTTTTTTTAATAAAATTTTTGAAGATCTCAATTTATCTAAAAGACTTACTAAGATTTTGCCAGGGAAAAAGCGCAATCGGGGCCCATCTCAGGTGAATAAATTTAAATCGCTCCTTTTTGCCTTCGCTGCTGGAGCAGACTCCTTATCTGATGTTGATGAGCTGGACGGGGATAAGCTTTTTTTAAAACTAACGGATGGTGGTGTTGCATCTAGAACTATGGGGGATTTTTTAAGGTCATTAAAACCAAGGAAAATTGAGTTGCTGCAAGATCTGCTGATTGACATGGCAATTACGCTTAGGATCTCGGCCTATGCTGATCGAGATTTTATTTTATCGATGGACTCAACACCTCATGAGCATTATGGGAAGAAGATGGAAGGTATGAGCTGGAATTATAAAAATTACTGGTGCCTTGATTCTCAAAATGCCTATGACCAGTATGGATTTAGTTACCTTTTTGACCTTCGTCCTGGAAAAACTCATTCTGGAAAAGATAGTGAGCTTTGGATAAGGAAAATATTTTCTAGAATTGCTGTGCATAACTTGAATAAATATTTTCGGGCAGACTCTGCATATGGCAAGCATACAGTGTATGCTGCTCTAAAAGCGGCGGAGGTAAAATTTACGATTGTGTTGAAAGATTCTGTGGCCAAGCATGTTCGCAAGCTTAATAAGAATTTATTGGAGTGGAAAAAGAGTGATCTATATTTTTTTGATAGCAATGAGTGCGAGCTGGCAAGTTGTCAGTACCCAATAAAACAGCTGGGGAATCTCCGGGTAGTGATGATTAGGCGAGCAAAAAAAAATATTCAACTCGATATTTTCGATGAACCAGAGGCCCTCTACGACTATTATTCGATAATAACCAATATGGGTCTATCAGAGAAGTCAGACAAAGATATTATAGAGTTTTACAGGGGAAGGGGGAATGCAGAGAACTTTATCAAGGAACAAAAATATGGTTTTGATTTTTTAAATTTCCCCTGTAAAAAACTGGATGCGAATAAAGTGTACGGCCTTGTGGGAACATTTTGCCACAATATGATGAGGTATCTTTCTTTTTGTCTCCCTCAAAAAACAAAAAAAGTTCGAGGTAAAGATAAGGAGATGAAGACCGTGGTACAGATGGGATATTTCGCAAAGAAGGTAAGAAACTCTCTAATCAAGCTGCCATGTCAGGTAGTTTGTCACGCCAGGAAAATAATTTTGAAGATGAACCAACATACAAAGGAGGTGTTTGAGAAAGTTATGACAAAAATTAATTTTTTTGGCAGTCTTCCGACTGACTGAGCGTGTCTTTAACAACAAAATATTAGGAAGACCAGCTGAGCTACGCGCCGAAGGCAGACGTGTGCCTAAAATACGTCTTTGAGTAGTTATTGACCTACGCTCGAGAACAAAGTTTGGGTTAATGTGGAGAGGAATTGCTATTGAACCATAGCTGATGGACAGATTGTTGAAATTTTCTGGAACGAATAACGGTTTTGGTGACAAAATACGACGATGACAAACTAGTTTGGGAAAATTTCGATAGTTTTTTATATCAGATTCAGGAAAGTGGACGCACTTCTCTGGTCTCTATGGACCATGGCCTTTTCTAAAAGGCTTATGCGCAGATTTGGGTTAAAACTTTTTACCATGTGGACAGTCAAGCTGCGCTACCTGACCAAAATAATCAGTCTAAACAGGCCGAGGGGAAATCCCCCTTGGCCTGTGCCTTTACAAGCGTAAACCAAACCATCCGTCGGATGGTGGCCAGTTCGAATTTGAAGATTTTCTGTTCTTTTATTGTTGAAGATGGCGCAGGTGGAGCAACAATAAAAGAACAGACTGATGTACTCAGTAAGCCTCATGATATTATTAAGTTTTCCGGCAGTCACGCAAGTTCTAATTTTGATGAATTTCGCCGCCTTTATGAGAAAGGACTCTCTTTAAGAGATATTTCCGCAGGAACAGGCTTTCCCAAAACCACTATCAGAAGCGTGCTTGTCGCCAATAATATTCCACTCAAAGCAAGTTCTAAAGCCAAACCAGACGCCGCAGAAAGGCCGCAAAGAGCCTTTTATGGGGCCATCCCATACGGCTACTCTGTCCTCGATGGCAAGCTGTTGGTGGACCCGCGTGAAATAAAAATTGTCCGCAAGATTCTGGCCCAACGCCAAAAAGGAATGAGTTTTAACGCCATCGCCAAATGGCTCAATAGCCAAAAAGTTCCAAGCAAGTTTAATAAAAGTTGGAGCGATAAAACCGTCGCTTCCATCATCCGCAAACATCCAACATTAACAACCGAAGGAGAATAACATGGACAAACTGATCGCTATCGCTGCTACACTGGCTGTGCTAACCGTTTCAACAGGACAACTTCCGCGCATTCTTAATCATCTGCGCGTGGCACAGTTGCAACTCATCTTGGACTCACAGGCCTCGAAGTGGGGTCAGGCGATGTTACTGCCGACCAAGTAGAAGTGACACTATTGCCATGATGTCTGTTGAAATTTGGATTTCAGATGGATCTCCTTTGTTTCTTTAATTGACGTTCGTTCCGTCATTTCGCTCTCTCTCACTCCACCAAATCCAGGCACAACAATTCGACTTCATCGATCGACCGGCTTTGTCATCGCTAACAAGTTATACTTGATATAGAATATTTTCTACATTAAACTCTTAACCATGGTAAATGCTAGTCATAAACAATTGAATACAGATCAGGCCATCAAGGCCTATTTGCATCCAATAAGAATGAAAATCTTGGGGGTCTTGGTGCAAAAAGCAGACACCATTAGTGCCGTGGCTCGCAATCTTGCCTTACATCCAGCGAACCTTACTCATCATTTTCGTAAATTAGAGTTAGCTGGTTTGATTCGAATGATTGAAAAAAGAAGCACCGGACATAATATTGAAAAGATCTATGAATCTGTTGCAAAAACCTTCGAAGTACATCCAGGTCCAAGCTCCATCAAAAATGCTAGGTGGAAGGTGTTGAAAATTTTAGAGGAAGATCTAAATCGTGGAGCCCTTCAGTTGGGAGAAAAAAACAATGACCCAGTCATAGGATTACTTGTTAACGTCTGCATCGAAAGAAAACAATTTGCTGAGTTTGCTAAGCGTCTTAAAAAGCTTGCGACTGAATTTGAGAAGATTCCAGCAAAAGATGGTAATTTTTATAGTTTAAATTTAAGCCTATATCCAAGGAGAAATCCATGAACTTACAACAACTCATCTCTCTACATGTTTTTTCAATTATGATGATCCATCAAACAGCGTTCTCAGCGGATTGGACTCAAATATTAGTGGAGCGGACAGTGAATGCCCATTATGAAATCGAAATTCCAACTCCAGATACTATCAATAGACATTTCTGGTATACATCTCCGCCAAATCTTTCGTATCAAACGGTGATTTCCAAACCAAGTTTCTCCGTAACACCATCAAGTTCATATTTAGACTCTGTTTTTGGTAATGAAATTAGATACTGGAACTATTCGACAAATGATCTTTTCAAGCTTCAAATGGATTGGACAATAAAAGTTAAAAATGTTCTAACATCTATTGACCCTGTCAGAGTAGAAAGTTATGACCTCACTGATCCTGAATATCAACTCTACACTCGAAGCGAACGTTTAACTCGCATTAACCCAACCATTCTCGAAATTAAAAATGAAATCGAAAAAACGCTTTATGGAGAAAAAAATCCCGCTATAGTAGCAAAGGCCACTTATTTTTGGGTGCTTGATCACATGGCCTATTCTTTACTAGATTCACTAAAACGTGATCGGGGAACTGATGAGCTTGTTGGCCAGCCATTTCAATATGGCGACCTAACCTACTACAAAGGAGACTGTGGAGAATACACTTTGCTTTATAATGCCATCCTCCGAGCGTTTGGTATTCCAGCAAGAACAGTAACAGGGGGATGGTCACTTGGGAGCAACCAATGGCATGTTTGGTCTGAAATACTTATTCCTGGTTATGGATGGATACCTGTCGACACCTCAGCTTCTGATGTGTTTGTTTATGATGAAGGAGCTGCCCTTAACAACTTAGGTGAAAAGCATTTGGGAACTTTCCCCAATGTATCTAAACCAGATTTCTATTTTGGAAATCTTGATCCTTTTAGATTCGTTATGTCCATCGGTAATGATATTCCTCTGGAGCCTGCTCTAGATTGGGATTTCTCTGCTGACTATCATGGTTGGTACTATAATCATGGGGTGGTTGGTTATATCCAACTTGGTATTTTCAATCTAAACGCTAAGGAAACAAAAATATTAATTCGATTCAGTGGAGATTAATCCTTGTTTTGAATATCAGACATAAGCTCAATTAGATTTCCGTCAGGGTCGCGCAAATGAGCAACCCGAATCCCCCAATCTTTCTGATCTGTAGGTGGGGTCAAGAATTTTTGGCCTTGCGATTTTAGGTTACCATATACTTGATCAACATTCCCAACATCAATTATCAGAGCTACTCTATCTTGAACATTAAAATTGTTAGCTGGTAAGTCTGACGTTCCTATAGCTTGAGACATTAGTGATCTTGAAAAAATAGAAAGTTCTCCAGATTCGCCAACTTTGAAAGCAGCATAGACTTCACCAACATCTCCCCATGTGACAGTAAAACCCAATACATCCTTATAGAATAAAAATGTCTCATCGAATTTTTCCACCAATAATCGAATATTACTTAATTTCATATCACCTCCCAGTTGACTTGTTTTTGAATCTAGTCTAATTTAGACTAGATTGGAAGTGAAAAGTGAAAAAGACAAGAAAATTATCAGAACTTGTTTCTGTTGGGCCAGCGACTCTTAGAGATTTTGAACTTTTAGGAATTAATAGCGTTACAGAGCTGTCTAAGCAGAATGCCACTGAACTATTTGATAGGCTTTGCGTTATCACAAAATCACACCAAGATATTTGTGTTTTAGATGTTTTCAGGGCAGCCATAGAGCAAGCTAAAAATCCAAATCTAGAACCTGAAAAGAAAAATTGGTGGTATTGGAGTAGAATCAGAAAAGGTCTATCGAAAAATGCAAAAAAGGAAAAATAAAAATCTTACTTTACCGGACCTCGTTGTGCTCAGTCTTCTTTCTGAGAAACCTATGCACGGATACTATATAGTTAATCAACTAGAGGTTCGCGACGCCAAAGACTGGGCACCAGTTTCACGTCCGCAAGTTTATTATTCATTAAAAAAATTATTAGGAATGAAGCTAATATATAACGATTCAAATGGTGAGTCGTCATTGGGGCCAGAACGAGTTCAGTATCATATCGGCAAAACTGGAGAAGAGGCACTCAATCACGCACTTAGTAGCGAAAAATGGGCATCCCAAAGGTCCCCTTCACCATTTATGACTTGGATGGGCCTATCTTCAAATCTTTCAAAAAAAACGACAAGGCGACTAATTGCTCTTAGAAAATCTTTTTTGGAAAAAGAACTTATTCGCGAACGAACGACACTTAAGGATATAAAAAAAAATTCAGATCACATGACGGCAGCAGCCATGCTAATGGTAAGTTTCACTATTCAACAATTTGAAGCGGAAATAAAATGGCTGGATACAGTTGACTTGTTTCTGACAAATGTTCGGAAATAAAACCAGAATCATTTGTAATCATAAACACAGCAACGTTTTCAGCGTAAGGCTTTCACAGCAGTCAGTGATTTAGTCTGATTTATCTGCCATCCTTGAAAAATAGTTATCAAACAAGGAGGCATACTTTATGTTACAATTGAATTTAGAAAATTTAAAAAAATTAGTAAGAGATGCAAAAGCTAAAAGTCCCAACCGCCACATCTATCCAGAAATAGTTAAAAATGGTGTTGCTCACTTAC
>Ga0208373_1004195_pt1 | contig 13289 bp, 13 predicted proteins | sample RifOxyC2_FD_184036 | JGI IMG/M metagenome (GOLD analysis project Ga0208373, IMG submission 184036) | Soil microbial communities from Rifle, Colorado - Rifle Oxygen_injection C2 (SPAdes) | ecosystem: Environmental > Terrestrial > Deep subsurface > Rock core/Sediment | place: Rifle, Colorado...
CTATACATTTGGTCTAGCAGACGCCGGAGTGATTGCCGTTTCTTCGTGTGCCACCTCCACCAATGACCTGCGTCTGACCATCTCAAACGCCCCTGCAAATGACACCAACCTCACTCTCTCCTGGGCCTATGACAAAGATGCCCTCACAGCCTCCTCACTGGATGATGCCTCTGGGAATCTAGTCTCAGACATCTCTGCCCAGTCCTTAGCAGACTCCGCTGCTCCTGTGCTGGTTTCTGGTGTGTACCAAGATATCGATACCAATGGAACCATTGACCAAGTCACTCTTACGTTTTCTGAGAATACCACCATCACCTACGCAGATGGTGACTGGAGTGCGACTCCAAACAGTCTCACCTCCTTTGATGTCTCTGCGGTGGCTTCTGGAAACGGAACGGCTTCTCTTGTTCTGACCTCCAGCGCACAAACAAACAAAACAGGAGTGTCTGGCGCAACAGAACCCACGCTTGCGTTTACTCCAACAACAGGCTCTGTTTCGGATGGAACAAATTACACGGCTTCTATCTCTGCCACAGCTCTGTCAGACTCCGCTGCTCCTGTAGCGATTTCTGCTTCCTACAAAGATCTGGACACAAACGGAACCGTTGAGAGAGTAGACGTGACGTTCACAGAAACGGTTACCCTCTCTTCGTATAGTGCTTCTGACTGGTCGTTCCCTGTTTCCTCAGAACTCAGCTTGAGTGATTCAGGAGCCTCTGCCTCCGGAGCAGATATTCAGTTGTCCGTGACCGCGTACGCGAATGAAACAGGACACACCACCACTCCAACGGTGAAATACACCAATACAGGGAACCGACTTTCAGATGGGACAAACAATACAAGCACGTTTGCGTCTAACTTGGACGTTTCAGATTCTGCCTCTCCTGTTGCCACGGCGTATGCCTACAAAGACACAAACACAAACGGAACCGTAGACCGAGTAGATATCACCTTCACAGAAGCGATTGCCTATGATGAATGTGAAGCAGGGGACTATACATTTGGTCTAACAGACGCCGGAGTGATTGCCGTTTCTTCGTGTGCCACCTCCACCAATGACCTGCGTCTGACCATCACCAACGCTCCCGCAAACGATACCAGTCTCACTCTCTCCTGGGCCTATGACAAAGATGCCCTCACAGCCTCCTCACTGGATGATGCCTCTGGGAATCTAGTCTCAGACATATCTGCCCAGTCCTTGGCAGACTCCGCTGCTCCTGTGCTGGTTTCATCGACGCCTGTAAATGGTGATGATGAAATAAGTCAAAGTGATGCAATTATTCTCGTCTTTTCTGAGGCAATGAATACAAGTACGCTTTCCTATACTGTTTCTCCAACAACAGCTGGATCAACTTCCTGGAGCGCAGGAAATACAACGGTAAGCCTTTCTGCGGTTGCGGGATTTAGTGCCACAACACAAACGGTCACCATTACGGGTGCCAATGATACAACAGGGAATGCATTTGTAGGGGCTGGATCTGGAGCCGCGAATCCATTTTCGTTTGGTGTTCGAACTGGTGTTGTGTCTGCGACAGTAACGTTGATAACGCCAAATGGCGGTGAATCCTATGCTCCAGGTGATACGATTACGGTAAAATGGACATGGACAGGAGGAAGCTCAAGTTCAAATGTTCACTTAGTATTTTCCTCCGATTCCTTTGCGACATCTTCAACCATAGCTCAGTTTACCACCCCAGGTGTTGGAGAATATCGTTGGACTGTCCCAAATACACCGACGACAAGTGCCCTTATTAAAATCGTTCGTTCTGAATCAGGATCCTTCACAGTACAAGATTATTCTAATTTTTCTTTTAGTATTCAATCCATTGCTTCTTCACCTTCAGGTGGTGAGAGTTCATCAAACAATTCAGATGATCAATCTACTGAAGCGGATGAAGAATCACAGAGCGACGATTCAGCAGAGTCTTATGAACTAGGAGAGCGTATTGACCTTCCAGCTGTGGCGACATCGCCGTTTAACGGGAAGACAGAATCTGTTCAAGATGTTTCAGTTGGAGATGTGATTGTTGGGCGATCCTATTCAACCGTGTATTACATCACAACGAGTGGGACAAGACGTCCGTTCATGAATGCACAAGTATTCTTCACGTACTACGAATCGTTCGATGCTATACAAGAAGTGACAGATGCAACACTTGGACAGCTTGATCTTGGTGCTCCCATGCTTCCAAAATCAGGGGTTGTTCTTGTGAAGGTACAATCTGATCCGAAGGTCTATGCATTAGAAGACATTACAGGTGATGAAAATCGTGCCTATCTGCGTTGGATTCCATCTGAACGAATTGCAAACGATGTATTTGGATCACATTGGGATGAATATGTGATTGATGTACCTGTTACGCTATTCACTCGTTTTAGACTGGGTGATCCAATGAGCGGTGATGATATTGAGGACACGGATATTCTTAAAAAACGTTCAGAACTTGTTGAATCATAATGTTGACCTTAGAGAATTTGTTTTTATATGGCCATGGAGCTTACACATGTTCGATTTGCTCGAGATCTGAAGGAGCGTCTTTCCATTGAGGACGAGTCGGCGTATTACGCTGGGACGATTTATCCAGATTCTCGATACATGACGAGGATTGATCGAAATCTCACACATGCTGGTTCGAGTCCTCAGGATCCGTTTGCTGGAGGACTCTCGGACTTTGAGAAAGGCTGGGCGACCCATCTCTTCTACGACCATCACGCCCATCTACGCTATGTTCAGCTTTCTCCATGGCCTGAGGAAAAGGCACAGCCAGGGAATCAGGTGTGGCAATTTATTTCTGCCGCAAAGGTCGTTGAGGATATGCAGAGTTATCAGGCCATGAACGGAGACGTGGACATGATGTTGAACATTGATTTTCTCGAACGTCCAAACAGCGAAGATCCAACGATTATGGCAGCATACGCCCAGATTCAAAGAACGCTCTATCAACAACAACCGACGATTGAGCACTACCAAGATTTTTGGGTGACGTTAAGTTCCAATAGGGAGGTGATCGATGGTGTTATGAATCATGTTAAAGAGATGTTGCGCAACGATAACCTTCAGGAGAGAATTCGTCGCATCTATGGTCATGTTTTAGGGGAACTCGGTTCCTAGTGGTTATCCACTTTTTTAAGAAGCGTCTTTTTTGCCCCTGTTTACGGGGCTTTTTTGATGCCTAAATGTGGGTAACTTTGGTTGACCGGTGTTTCGTAGTGGAATAAAATGGTTGCAGGTGGAGAAAAGTGGGGATCGATCGAGAAGTCTCTCGATTGGTGCTCACTTTTATTTAGCTGCACCCAGGCTTAAGCCTGGGGCTACCAAGTAAAACCACTGGCAACGGCCCATTATGTTTATAGGCGAGTATAAACATGCGATAGACGACAAAGGACGTCTTGCGATTCCAACAAAGTTTCGCAAAAGCCTCGCGCGTGGGGCCGTTGTGACGCGAGGCTTAGATGCGTCCCTTTTCCTGTTCCCAAAGGAGGAGTGGGGTAAGCTTGCCGAGAAATTAGCTGGTTTGCCCCTGGGACAGTCCAATTCACGCGCCTTCGCCCGACTCATGCTTGCGGGTGCTATGGACGTGACCTTGGATAAACAGGGAAGGATCGTTTTGCCAGAATATTTGCGCTCGTACGCCACGATCGCCAAGACAGCCGTCATCGCTGGACTCTACAATCGGTTAGAGATTTGGGATGAGGCCAAGTGGGAGACGTACAAGCACCAGGTCGAAACCGATGCCGATTCCGTCGCTGAGAAGCTCGGAGAGCTCGGCATTTAGTAGTTCGACAAGCTCACCATGTATTGGTCGTCGAGTTTTGGAGTGCCGTTGGGGGGTTTAATTGAACCTTTTCCCCACAACAGGGCTTCAAAGCTCGGCAACCAAAAGGAGGCAGAATTTTATGCAACATAAACCTGTCCTTCTTGACGAGATAAGCAACTATCTCAAACCGGAGCCGAAGTCACTTTTGATAGACGGCACTGTGGGGCTGGGAGGGCACGCGGCGACCCTATTGCCGCGCGTCCTTCCTGGCGGCCGTCTCCTAGGCATCGATCGCGATGCCGCGAATCTCGAACGTGCGCGTGAGCGCCTTTCCGGATTCGGTGATGCTGTGGTGCTGGTGCACGACAGCTATGCCAATGTCAGAACGCACGCCTATGCTCACGGATTTACTCATGTCGACGCGATCCTTCTTGATCTGGGGTTTTCTTCTGTCCATGTGGACGACCCAGATCGTGGATTTTCTTTCCAGAATGATGGACCACTAGACATGCGCTATGACCAGTCACAGCCTCTCACCGCCGGTGAGTTGGTGAATACCTGGTCGGAAGACGAGCTGGCGCGGATATTTCGACAATATGGTGAAGAAGTGAATGCACGTCCTATCGCCCACTCGATTGTTCGTTCTCGGGCCAAAATGCCTTTTACTCGCACGGTACAGCTTGCTGAGCTCATCGCTGGTCTCAAGCGACACCACGGCAAGACGCATCCTGCGACGAAAGTCTTTCAAGCCTTGAGAATTGCGGTGAACGATGAATTCGGCGAATTAGAGCGTGTCCTACCAGAGTGTGTGAATTTGCTAAAACCAGGTGGCCGTTTGGCCATCATCAGCTTCCACTCCCTTGAGGACCGAATCATCAAACAGTTTTTCAAGAGCACCCCGGCCCTCAAGGTGGTGACGAAGCGTCCCATTACTGCCACGCGTGAAGAGCGGCTCGAGAATCCTCGAGCACGCAGTGCCAAGCTCCGCGTTGCAGAAAAAATCTAACTCAAGGAGGATCCACAAGATCCGATAGAAACCCCACTTCTATCGTTATGTCCCCAGTTGCTGCACAAACTGCTGTCTTTTCGCCAACCCATGTTGTACACCGTGTGAGTATTCGAACGTGGATTGCCAATCATGTTGTTGCGTTAAACATTGCATCGCTCGCCATTGTCGGCCTCTTAGTCGCTGGCTACATTTTTCAAGTGAACGCTTCGATCTCACAGGGCTACCAGATTCGCGAGATCGAAACTCAATTGAACGAATTAAGTCTCATGAACCAGAATCTCGAACTTGAAACGCGTAAAAGCCAATCGCTTGATCACGTAGCCAAGTCCGTAAAGATGCTTGGTTTCATCGAGGCCGAGATGCCAAATTACATTTCCGGCTCCGAACCCGCCTTCGCCCTGGCGGAATAAGATCATCAAAAAATCAGTCCGAGACGGACTGTTTTTGGTTTGTGGCATGATCCTCTATCTCTACTGAGATACACCTTCTCGACCGTGTCCTCGCTCGGGGCACACGCAAGTGATATACTTGTTTCATTCGAGATTGCTTCGGCTTCGCCTCGCAATGACGAGGATTATTTAGGAGGATATGTTTCAGACGGCCATCTTTGATCCGGACACACTCGTGAACGCGGTCAACAACGTGAACTGGCTCGAACCCACATGGGATCTTTTTATTATCCTCTTTTTTGTCGTCGCTTCGCTGATTTACGGTGTTTCGCTCGGACGTGATCGCATCATCGTCATCCTCGTCTCGATTTACATGGCATTGGCGATCGTCAACTACATGCCGTTTCTTACGGGCGTGAGCACGGCAGAAGTTTCCGTGAACGATACGTTCGCCTTGCGTGTCTCTGTATTTCTTGGTGTTTTTATTTTGCTCTTCTTTTTTCTCTCGCATTCCGCTCTCATGAAAGCGTTTGGTCATGGCGGATCTGGGCAGGGAAAATTTTGGCAAGTGATGATCTACTCGTTTTTGCACGTGGGGTTGCTGATCAGTGTCACGCTTTCATTTTTTCCCGCCGACCTCGCCAACGTCCTTTCTCCATTGAGCCAAGCCCTTTTTATGAGTGACATTGCTCGAGCTGTGTGGGTTACACTTCCTGTTGTTGCCATGGCTATTTTTGGTGGAGGAGATAAAGAGGATTGAGTGATGTAACCTCGCAAACGCGACTTGTGTATACTGAGCTACGCATGGATAAGCACGCGTTTGAACAATTTTACAAGGTGAATATTGACCGTATCTATCGATACGTTTTTTTTCGTGTTGGGCGCAATGTGGCTGTGTCCGAGGATTTAGTGTCTGAAATTTTCATGAAGGCATTGAAGAATTTTCACAAGTTTGATCCAGCGATTTCTCAATCTGCGTGGATTTATCGCATCGCGCATAATCATTTGGCGAATTATTTCCGAGATCAGAAGAAAGACGTGGATCTTGAAGACGTAAGCTTTACGCTCGCAGGAGAAGATGGACGCAAGACCTTCGAGGCTCGGGAAGAAGAAATGAAACTGTACGAAGTCCTGGATCGCCTCCCCCCGGAGGACCGCAAACTCGTAACGATGAAGTATCTCGAAGGGTACTCATATAAAGAAATGGCCTCGATTATTGAAAAGAAGTCGGACGCGTTAAAAGTTGCGACCCATCGTGCCATGAAGAAGCTCAAAGTATGTTTTTCCTCAAACGACAAGTAAAGAAGACCTCACAGTCGGTTGCGCCCTCGAAGGAGTTTCGTGGTGGTTTATTGTCGACCCTGAGTCTTGCTTATGACCAAGAGTACGGATGTCCACAGCGACGTCCATTCCTCGTGCGGTTTGCGAGCGTGAGCCTTGCTTCGCTCGTGTTGTTTTTTGGCATGGGGGCAGGTGTCTATGCGTATGAAAGCCCACAGGTGACAGAAGGCCATCCACTTTACTTTGTGAAGTCAGGACTTGAGTCGATTAGAGGGGGATTATCCCGATCTCCAGAAGCTCGTGCCCAGTTTCATACAGAAATGATGGAGCGTCGTTTGACGGAAGGAGAATTTCAGTTGCCTCAACGACCAGAGCGTGTCCCGCCGACCCTGGATGAGGCTGCCGAACAATTTGAGCAAACGATCTCGGCTCTCGAAGAAGGAGTTACAGATGAAACGGTTCGTGAAAAATTTATTGATACATTATCGCTCCATCGGGCTCGTTACCTTGAACTCTCAGCTCGTGTACAAGAAGACGAGGAAGAGACCGGAGCGCTTGAGCCCCTTCGATTGCGCGTCGATGGACATGAGCTTTCCGAAGATGAACTCATCCGTCTGTTCGAAATGGGGCGTCGCGCGCGTAACCAGTTCGGCGGACATAATCAAGCTGAATAAGTAAAGCAGAGGTGAACCAAAAGCTGCCCAGCGAGGGGCAGCTTTGGATCACACGTAAATTGGTGGGGGTAGACAGATTTAGGCATAAAGCTTGGCCACACGAAACAGAAAGAACTTCTTGTCTGTGACTCCTCGCACCAGAGCACGAAAACCTTTGAGCTTGGCATTGAAGGATTCAGCTGAAGCATTGGTAGAACGGTCTGGGAAATAGTTAAGGATGGTATTCAGATGGTCGTGCAGATAGTGGGCGGCAGTCGTAAACGAGTCGAGGTGTTCTTTCTCAACCGTTTGAAACCAGTCAGTGAATTTGTGTTGTGCTTGCTCGCGTGTCGTGGAAGTTTCGTAGATATTGCGAAAGTTCATGGTGAGATTGTAGGCGTGACCAAGCTCTGGAAACAGTGCAAACAAAATAACCGCCCTTTCTTGTTGGCAGGGTGTCCACTTACTCGAGGGCTTAAACAACAGGTAGCGACTTCTGGCAAGGAGTTGTTTTTTTGTGTCCCCGTTTGTGTAGACTTGTGGAGTGTAGCGCTCCCCTTTGAGCTTTGCCTGCTTCACACCCTCATTCTCTTCTTGAATCGCTTTCCAACGCAGGGAGACTCGCGTTTCTTGGAGTGCTTCGCTTAGGAGTTTCTGGACGTGGAACCGGTCGGTGGTCAGACGAGCATTGGGGAAAGACACAACAACCGCCCTCTCCATGGATGACGAGAAGTCCAATGTGACCTCCTTCACCTCCAGTCGACGACTTAACGGAATCTTGTTGAAAACAATGGAAATATCGTCTGCTTTTGTGCCTTCCACCATGGCGACGAGAGAACCTTTACCGCCTTTGGCCGCTTTGTTGGTGAGGATGGTGTAGAGCTCACCGTTTGAGATGCTTGTCTCGTCCACGCTCAGACGCTCGCCTACATTGTCCTCAAACACGAGCCACTCATCGGCATGGTCTTTCTGGTCCCAGGTATGGAAGTCGCTCAGGTGGTCTTTGTACTGGCGTTCAAATGTTTTGGGTTCCAATCCGTTCCATTCAGCAATCCACGCCAAAGAAACGGCGTTTGTCTCTGCTCGCATCTTTTAAAAAATCTGCGAACTCGATACTGAGTTGTGTACCAGGAGCGCAGAGAGAGATGTCCCGTTTAAGGTAAGAAGACTCTCCTTCCACTTGCCAGTATCTTCGACGGAATGTGAGTGTGAGATTCCTCCCTCTCAAAGGAAAATCTGTAATAGTGATATCCTTGAATCCTTTGGATTCAACATGTCTGTTTTGAAGTTCGGGTGTAAGGGGTGGATTATTCTTTTCTGTGAGTGTGACGTGAAGTTCCGTCTGGGTACCTTGTGAATCTGTGAGGTCAAACCAGTCAAGGGTTCCAGCGGGAAGCATCCATCCCACGATTTGTTGAAGAAGTTCCATAGGAGGAAAAAACGTTAAGAACAGAAAAAGCACTACCCATAACGTAGTGCTTTTTCTGTGATCCGGAAAGGGAAGCCCCACTAATTTGCGTGTGACCCGACTTTTCTTGGGATGTCATTGATGGTTTGTTGGATGGCATAGATCTGTTGGTCAGTGACTTTCGAGAGGTCAGTGCCTCTGGGAAGGTATCGTCGAATGAGTCGGTTCATGTTCTCAACCCCACCTTTTTGCCAAGAGGCATACGGGTCGCAGAAGTAGGTTTGGATCCCGTAGTCATGTCGAAGTGTCTCATGGAGTGCCCCTTCACTACCGTTGTCAAAAGTGATACTTTTTATGAGTTCTTGTGGCACGGAGGCGACTGTTTCTCGCAGCGCATCCAATGTGTCCTGAGAAGATCCAGAGGGAAGGCGATGAATCTGTACGAATCGCGCCTTCCTTTCTGTTTGCACAGACAATCTTTGTTTGATGCCTTTGTTGTAGATAACCGAGTCCGTTTCCCAATGTCCCAACGCTATGCGCTCGTTAATGGCTTAGTCTCTTTGGTGAATACTCACTCGGTTAGGAATGTTGCTTTTCTTTCGAGTTTTCCTTGTTCCTCGTCTTCTGCGCTTCTTCTGCTTCGTCGGAAGGTACTGCCAGTATCCGTGTGTATGACCCTCTCCCTCATACAGCCACTGGTAGATGCTCTCGGGGGAGATGGTCACGCCATCTAGTTGTGGAGGTGGAGTGAGTCTGAGTTTCCCTGCGATGACGTCAGGTGCCCAGTGGTCTTCTTTTAATCTCTCAACGACCCACTCCTGGAGCTTCTCTTCCCGGTCGAGTTTTCTTTTGACGTTGCCTTTCCTCACACGTCGTTTGTCACAGAGTTCTTGAGCGTACACCGCAGAATATAACCCACCTGGTTTCTTGTTCCTGTGAATCTCACGACTCACAACTCCATGGTTTCTCCCCAGGGCCCTGCCCATAGCTCTCACACTCCAGTTCCCCTTCAAATACCACTCAATCCTCTCCCTCTCACGGGACGTTAATTCCTTTCCTCTCATAGACCCTAAATATGGGTCTATTTGACTTGATCTAGCAAAACATGCCGTTTTAGCTATTTCTGCTCCAGGTGGTGCATTGAGTTTAGAACGTGGGATTTACTTTGAAAGACGTGTCAACCGATTTAATAATCTAACCCGAGCTGCCTTTTAGGGCATCATTGTCCGATTTAGTAATCTAACCCTATAGGGTGGAATTCTTGCGTGAGGCAGCGATCTGTTTTTTAATGAGGGTGAGTTTCTTGATGATGTTTCGTCTCAGCGCTGCTGGATTCAATGTGGCATAAAGTATTTTGATTTCCTGTTTTGCTTCATTGGAGATTTCATCACATAGAAGAACTCGTTGATACGGAGTTTTAGGGATGTCATACGTGCGTTTGATTTTTTCTTTGTGTGCTCCGACTCGCTTCTTGTCGATGAGTTTGATGGTTGGTTGGAAAAAGTTTTTATAGAGACGTAGCTCATTTTTGTTAAGGTCGTTCATCATCTCCACGATTGCGTGGTCTTCAATTCTCTCGTATCCGTAGACCTGACGCACATGCGTCCAGTTCTTTTGTTCGATGTGCGCATTGTCGTTTTTCTTGTACGGTCGACCTCGAGTGAATTCAATCTGACGTTGCAGGCAATACCGATACAACTGCCAGTTGATGAATTCGCTTCCGTTGTCCGGATCTATTCCACGAAGAGGAAACGGCATACGTCCCTCTATGAGATTTAATCCTGAAACAATACGGCTCTGTGCTTTGCCAAGGAACGCTTCTTGCTCCGTCCAGGTCGTGAGAATATCTGTGACATTGAGCGTATTGGCGAATTCGCCAGCCGCCGACGCACCACAGTGAGCAACTGTGTCGAGCTCACAAAATCCAGGATGGGACTCTTCCCAACTACTTGTACGAATGGGGATCTGACTTTTCAGGAGTGATCCAGGTTTAGTGGTTCCTTGAATACGTCGACGGATCTCTACTCGTGAGCGCTTGAGCTTCTCATCAATGGTTGAACGTGAGACCTTCATGAGTTTCTTCTTCACTTCATCTGACACGGTAAGTTCTTTGAACGTGATGAGCTTTTCGACCATTTCACAAAGCACAGGCTTGAGTCTTGCTCCACACGGGTAGTCCATGATCTCCCAAATCTTTTTGAGTACAGCCACGAACTGTTTGTCGTAGACCGCACGTCTGGCTTTGCGCTGACGTGTCGACTTGTACTGGAGGTCGGTCTTGGCGCTTAAGCACACAATGGCGTACTTCCGATTGAGTCCCGTCATCTTGCAACATTCATCCAGCAGGAGAGTTTTCTTATCTGTGGATGCTTTCAGATACCGAGACTTCAATTGCTTTAGATATTCTCGTCTTGAAGGAAGGCTCATACGATTGTTCATATGCGCCACCTTTCACAGATTCCTCCATCCTCACAAGGTTAGATTCTTATTTCGGACAACGAATAGGTCTTGGGTTAGATTTTACGTCAGGCAATACGCCGGGCTTGAGCGATTCTTCATTCTGTGCTATTCTTTTGCCTCGTCGATTCCGGAAACACCTCACACACGGAGCATGCATGGGCGCAGGTTTGTCGACGTTTGACCGCGAGGCCATCAGGGTACTGCGCACGGCAGGAGTCCTCCAGAACTACATCGCTCGCGGCCGCAACGGCCAAATCGTCGTCGCCTGCAGCGACGGGGACCAGATGAAGGACCTCATCCTTCACAAGTGGCTCGAAGCCATCAAGAGTGGCAGGATCTTCCGTCCGCACCTGTTCTGCTGCCACGGAGGAGCGATGAACGTCGACCCTCGCTGTGAGCTCTACCCGGGTCTCTCAGGGATCATCCTGAAGCACATCCAGCAGGCTGAGGGTGAGAACCTGAAGGGGATCACCTCAGTCAACCTCTGCATTCACGCGCCTTGCGGTGCGGCGGGCATGGCGGGGATGACCATCATCCACCAGATCTGGCATCAGCTTCGCGCCGCGGAGCAAGTGTCCAGGATCGACACGACGAACTCCATCGTCCCGACCCTCCAGGTCGACTACGGGGTGGATGACAACTTGTTGGAACGGGCCAAGTCCAGCATCTTCAAGGATGCAGCGGCAAGGATCCAAGGATTGGCCGACGAACTCGGGATTGGGATCCTCATCCCGCTCCTGGATGGCCATCGCCGTAGGACATACCACGTCGACCTGCAAGCCTTCGCTCGCTTCTGGGATTCGACCGGTCGTGCAATGTGGGGTCACCTCTTTGACATCGACCCGACCCACACCTTGACCATTGGTCTGGGGGGTCAAATCCACGCGCTCGCCTAGTCCAGTTCCTGGACGTAAGCCGTTCCTGACGCACAGGGCGGTTTTCTTTTTCGTTAAAATTATCCACTTTTGAGACCATTGAAAAGTTTTGCTGACGGGTCTATAATCCTGTCGTTTTTCACACTATGTATATTCTCAAGCTTTTTCGGACCCTGTTTCTTGGTCCCAAGGTAACGGAAGAGAGGTCTGTATTTGCGTCTACGGATGAGTCGATGGTGACAGCCGGCGCAGAGCTCAAACAGATTATTGATTCCCTCTACGGTGGCAGATCTTTGCGCATCCGTGCCGTTGATGGGGGATCCACAAACGCAGAAGAAATTGAATTGACAGCCTTGAATAACGCCTACTATGACATTGAGCGTTTCGGGCTGTCTTTTGTTGCGTCCCCTCGTCATGCAGATATGTTGTTTGTCACGGGACCTGTAACGCGAAATCTCGAGGCCGCTGTTCGGACAACCTACGAAGCCGCCCCACAGCCATGCATCGTGGTCGCGGTAGGGGATGGAGCCTGCACGGGAGGTATTTGGAAGGATTCCTATGCGGTCGTCGGAGCCGTCGAGAACGTGATCCCGGTCCACATAAAAATTCCCGGTGACCCACCATCACCGACGGACATGTTGAAGGCGCTTTCAGGCGCGCTTAAGAAGCATTCGTAATCTATGTTGTGGTTGAGTGAGAATATTTTGTTCGCGAGTCTCCTGTTCACGACGCTCTCGGGAGTGATCGCACTTTGTGGACGCTCTCTCGTATTTCATAAACTTTCGCAAACCTTGCTCGCCGTCTCGGGTGTGCTGGGATTGGTTGCGAGTTTCAAGATTTTTCTCGCTCCAGAATCGGGATTGCAGATCCTGGTCAACTTTGCCGAGTTCTTTCCTTTGTTCCAGCTAGATTTGTTCGGAGCCATTTTCTTTTCTCTTGTTTCTTTTGTCAGCGTTCTGTGTGCCGTGTACGCGGGTCCCTATTTACGTTCCTATCAAGAGACATACCACTTGCCGAGTTTGAACGCGCTTGTCGCCGTTTTTGTTCTTGGCATGCAGATGGTGATTTTGTCACAAAGTCCTCTTGCATTCATGACGGGATGGGAGGTGATGTCTATTGCGTCATTTTTCTTGGTCATGAGCGATCGATCACAAGACTCTATCCGCGCCGCGCTTTTGTATCTCGTCATGACACACCTGGGAGCCGCGGCCATCTTGGCCGGCTTCCTCTTCCTGTCGCAGGGTTCTCTCTTTATTGATTTCTCAACACTTGCGTCCCTCGCCTGGACCGCGCCCTCCTGGTTGTTGTGGACGTGTTTTGGTCTTTTCTTTTTCGGCTTCGGCTCCAAGGCTGGTCTTGTCCCGTTCCACGTCTGGCTCCCTGAAGCACATCCGGCGGCACCAAGTCACATTTCTGCATTCATGTCTGGAGTCATGTTGAAGGTTGCGATCTACGG
>Ga0208373_1004196_pt1 | contig 13288 bp, 16 predicted proteins | sample RifOxyC2_FD_184036 | JGI IMG/M metagenome (GOLD analysis project Ga0208373, IMG submission 184036) | Soil microbial communities from Rifle, Colorado - Rifle Oxygen_injection C2 (SPAdes) | ecosystem: Environmental > Terrestrial > Deep subsurface > Rock core/Sediment | place: Rifle, Colorado...
TTTCTTATAGCCATGAAGGCTGCATCTCTACGGACGCTAGGAAGATATGGGTTTTGTGTATACATGCTCTTCATATTACTCCTTAGGTGTTTCCAAGGTATTGAACCATTACGGATTATTGACGTCTATAGAAAAATAGCGTCAATTGAAAAAGTAGACAATATATATTATTATCTAATCAATGACTAAGACTAAAAAACGTTTTCTTTTCTATGGTTTTTTGGTCATATTTTTACTCGGAACCTGCGTCACTATTCTATATGCCCAAGGATATAAATATGACTTTACGAGATCAGCCTTTGTTAAAACTGGAGCTCTAAGTTTAAAAACTAATATTGATGCGGATGTTTATATTAATGATAAATACGCCGGACCGACATCATTTTTCGGAAGCACCTTCCGTATGGATAGATTATTGCCCGGGATATATGTTGTCAAAATAGAGAAAGTTGGTTTTAGTAGTTGGACCAAAAAAATTACCATATCAGAAGGATTTGTTTCAGACTTCTCTCATATTATGCTTTTACCGAATGGGGGGTCAGATAATAAAGCTATGAAACTTGAAATTGTCGAAAATAATAATAACTTCACTGCCGAAATGCGTCTTATCACCAATGCTAAAAATCAAAAAAAGATATTAAGAATACCCGGTCTATCTGATTATTATTTTAAAGAAGGATCAATATTGAAAATTACGGATAATTCTGATGAAATTCATATTACAACCATTGCAGACGAGATAGTTGGTTATTCTCTGTCACCTGACAAGGATAAAATCGCTTGGTGGAATAATAATGAATTATATATTTACTGGATAAGAAGCCCTTCATATTATAATAGATTAGTCGGCACAAACGAACTTTTATCAAGATATTCTACTACTATTGAAAGTGCTGGTTGGTTCAGAGATTCTGATCATGTCCTTGTTAATGTTGGGTCTAATAAAATAGTTGAAGTTGATACTCGGGGAGGAATTAATATTGTTACGCTTTGAATATAAGATATTAAAAAAGGAAGTCACCCATTGTGACTTCCTTTTTTAATTTAATATATGAAGATTTTATCGTTTACTCCACTGTGGAGATTTACGAGCCTTCTTTAAGCCGTATTTTCTTCTTTCCTTAGCTCGAGGATCACGAGTCAAGAATCCTGCTTTCTTGAGTTTCTTTTTAAAGTTTAAATCGAAATCGGTCAAAGCTCTGGCAATACCGTGTCTAACTGCTCCGGCTTGCCCAGCTATGCCACCACCATTGACTATTGCCGTTACCTTGAAACGAGTTAGCGACTTTAGTTTTCTAAGTGGCGACTCAACGACCAATTGCAAATTTTTATCTTCAAAATATTTAGTATAATCCTTACCATTAACCGTAATTAGGGCGTGTTCTTCTGTTATAGTGTCCGTTGATTTTTTGGTATAAATTCTTATTCTGGCAATCGCAACTTTTCTTCTGCCTATGGATTGATAATATTTTTCTTTTCCGTTTTCTGACATCTCCTCATCTATCGAAACGACTTCTTTATCGGTATCGATAATATCTTTTGATGGTGTACCGAAAATCTCAACCTCTATTTTAGGTTTTTTTGTTTCTTTCTCGGCCACCGTGGTTTCTTTTTTTACTTCTTTCTTGGCTATCTTGGGCATATTAATTGATTCTTAAATGTCTGATAATTTTATCTCGACTTTTATTTTTAGGAAGCATCCTATAGACACAATATCTAACCACTTCTTTTGGTTCTTTCTCCCATAATTCTGATAGTTTACGTGTCTTTAGTCCGCCATGATAACCAGAGTAGTGGTAAAATACTTTTTTAGCATATTTTTGTCCTGTAAATTTTATCTTACTGATATTGCTAATCGTTACTTCTACTTGAGGTAATATTCTAGGATTAAAAGATGGTAAATGTTTACCACGCAAATAATGAGTCGCCTGACTTGCTACTCTGCCCATCGACATATTTTCCGCATTTATCTCGTGTTTGATCATATTATTTAGCGCTATTCTCTATTAACTCAACGTATACCATACTTGCCGCATCGCTCTTACGTTGACCTAGTCTAATCAATCTGACGCAACCGCCTTTTAAAGATAGCTTCGGCATAATTGTAGTTAGTTGCGTAATTGCTTTAGATCCCAACACCTTAGCCAACTCCCTCTTAGATGAGATTGTTTCTTTCTTGGCTTGCCTTGTTAACTTACTCATAAACCTAACCAACGCCTTGCCTTTAGCCTCAGTTGTTTTAATTCGGCCATGCTCAATCAGAGCCGTTGCCAACGCCTTGTGCATCGCGCTACGTCGGTCCATGGTTCTTCCAAATTTTGGGATATTGCCTCTTTTCATTAAATTTATTTTGTCTTTTTCTTGGTTTTAGTTTCTTTCTTTAACTGTGTCTTTTCGACAGGAATTTCAGCAATTATCTTAAAATGATCATTTAGTATGTTAGCAGCTTTTACCATGGCTTCTTCTGGTTGAATCGAACCATCTGTCTCTACGGTCAAAGTAATTTTATTAAAATCAATTCTATCACCAACACGAATATTCTCAACCGCAAAATTTACCAATTGTACCGGAGAAAAGATTGCGTCAATAGCAATAACTCCGATCGCTAATTTCTCTTTTTTCCTTAATTCAACGGGTGCGTAACCTATTCCCCTCTCAACATCAAATTCGATACTCAGTTCCGCTTTTTTGTTAGTCAGGGTTGCAATATGTTGATCCGTATTTATTAATTCGATATCAGCATTAAGTTTAATATCGGCACCAGTTGCTTCCTTCTCTCCTTTAACATCTAGGGTAACTTTTACCAACTCATCGGAAAAAAGCTTGAACCTAAGCTTTTTGACATTTAGAATAATCTCAATTACATCTTCCAGAACTCCTTCAATTGAAGAAAACTCATGATCGATGCCTTTAATTTTAATTGATGTGACGGCTGCACCCTCCATCGAAGACAGCAAAACACGTCTTAATGGATTGGCTATAGTAGCACCGTAGCCTGGCATTAATGGTGATATGTCAAACACGGCCGTGTTGCCATCTTTAGATAATACTTTGATTTGTTCCGGTAATGTAATCATTTTTTTATGCCCACATGCAGATTAATAATCTCTGCATATACGCAATTAGTTAGCGTGAATAATATTCAATAATTGCCTGAAGATCATCGATCTTCAACCCACTCGCCTCAAGCGTTGGTGCACCTTTTACTTTTATCTCAATTTTATCTTTATTTACCTCCAACCAATCTGGCGCATCTACTTTTGCAAACCATTGGGGCATTAAGTTAGAGAAATAAACCGACTTTTTACTTCCTTCTCTTAGCGAAATTAGATCATTTCTTCTTACTTGATACGATGGAATATTGACCCTCTTACTATTAACTAAAATATGGCCATGGCCCACAACCTGTCTAGCTTGATCACGAGATTGGGCAAAGCCACCCCTAAAAACAACGTTATCTAGCCTACATTCAAGTCCTTCGACAACTCCGGTATATGAATCTGTTTTGGAAATAATCGCTTTCTTTATGTACGCCTTGAACTGTTTTTCTAACAATCGATAGATAGCTCTGACTTTTTGTTTGGAGATTAACTGTTGCCCAAACTCAGATTTTTTCATTGCCCGACGAGTATGAACTCCTGGCGGATAAGGTCTTTTCGTCATACCAGCCTTTGGTGAATAAGAACGCTCGCCTTTTAAAAAGAGATGTTCGCCTATTCTTCTTTCTATTTTTTCACGTGGTCCTCTGTAGCGTGCCATGATGATTATTTACAATATTAAACTCTACGGGGTTTCTTATTTCTAACACCATTATGGGCAATCGGGGTTTTATCTTGAATTGAAAGAATATTTAAACCAGTTCCGGCTAGACCACGAATGGCAGATTCTCTACCGGGTCCAACTCCCTTAATAATGATCTTTATATTAGCCAGATTATATTTTTTAGCTTTTTCAAAAACATCTTTGGCAACCATATTGGCAGCATAAGGCGTTGATTTCTTACTTCCTTTAAATCCCATGGATCCAGCTGATGACCAAGCGATAACCCCTCCACTGGAGTCGGTGATACAAATGGTCGTATTGTTATAGGAAATACTAACAAAGGCTATGCCGTTGATAACCTGTTTTTTCGCACTCTTTTTAGTAGCCAAAACTACAGTTTCTGATGCTGGTGCTTCTGTTTCGTCTGTCTTTGTAATTATTTTCTTTTTACCCATTTTGTTTTTTATCTACTGAAGTCTTTATCTGGTTTCATTTACCCTATAAACCCTATGTCTTTTCGGATGATGGCTTTCGGCCAGATCCCATTGTTTTTCTGACATTACCTCGCACGGTTCTGGAATTAGTCTTACTTCTACCTTTCAAGGGTAATCTCCTAGCATGACGATAGCCTCTCCAAGATCCTATTTCCTTCAATCTCTTAATGTTGGTAGAAATGTCTTTCCTCAAATCTCCCTCTACACGATAGTTCTGCTCAATGATTTTTTGGACTTTGTTAAGCTCTTCAGTTGTCAAATCTTTAGCTAACTTATTTTCGTCAATTTTTGCCGATCTCAGTATTACTCTGCTAGCGCTAAAACCGATCCCATATATATAAGGAAGGGAGTAAAGTATTTTCTTATTATCGGGAATAACAATACCAAGTAATCGTGCCATATAATAAATTAGCCCTGTCTCTGTTTATGCTTAGGTGTTTTACAAACACAAAAAAGACGTCCCTTTCTGCGGACTAATTTGCAGTTATTACACATTTTTTTAACAGACGCTCGTACTTTCATGTTTTTATTAAAATCTATAAGTGATTCTGGCTCTTGTTTGATCCTCGCTTAATTCAAGCGATACCCTATCGCCTATCATAACTTTTATGTAATGAAGACGCATCTTGCCCGCCAAGTATGCCAAAATCTCTCTTCCATCGTCAAGCTTCACCTTGAATTTAGTATCGGGCAAGGCTTCGATGATCTGACCATTTATCTTAATTTTTTGTTCGTTGCTCAATGTTTTTTCGGTCAAAGACCGATATGCTAAATGATTTCGAAACGTATTAACCAACCCTGAAACAGGGGTTAGCGTGATCGTATTTGTTTTTTAGGTCAGCTCCCATTTAAAAATCATGAAACCAACCTAAGAGATATTATCAATGAAATCAGCTAATAATCCGCCTTAGACTGGATTATTTTTAGCTCTATTATATTATCAAATACTTAATTTAAAGTCAAATCTATTGATAAAATCTAGGGATATACTAGCTCCGTCCTAATTTTTGCCTTATCACTAGGCATTTTCTGCATCCATATAAAAGATAGCTTAACATTAGCGCTTTTGATAATTTTACCTACCGTAAGCCCTTCAAGATATGTTTTAGTATCGGTTATAGTTTTACCGGCTATCTCATTAATAATCCTATCGCTATCTATCTTGGCATAACCTGAACCGCGAGTTGTTACTGTAAAATCCAAAGTACTTGTCGTTTCGTCAAATTTTATATTAGTGTAAGCTTTCTCTAATTTTTCAGGAAAAACTATTATATCTCCTTTTTTCTCAATCAATCTTTTTACGAGCTCATTTAGATTATCCTCTTTGAATGCGATAGTCTTAACTGATCCGTTCAAGCTCATCGTAAACGTCTCAGCCGCTTCATCTATCTGGGCAGAAGAGGTGGGATCTTTAGTCGTCATAGCCTCGGAAGTAACAACCTTAAGATTGGCCGACTGAGCTTTGAGTCCATTTTCGATCTCTGTTTTTAGGTCAGCTAGTAGAATATCTTTGGCTTTATTATAATCTGACTCTGTCACTACTTTCGCCTTACCACTTGTTCCACCGTGCATAGCTTCGGTAGATTTACCATAAACTTTTGATAGTTTTTCTTTATCATTGCTTTCCTTAAATGCCGAAATCACAAAATTAGTCGGACCAATATTATAGTCAGCTCCAGCTTTATCAGCAATTACTTCTACGATCAATGATTTACCGGCAGGAACGCTGATAGATTTTAATGTTCTAAAAATCAAACCGGCATCAGTTTGGAATCTTGTCGTAGCCACCAATGGCTGCGAAGTATTCTGATTATTAAAAACTTCAATTTTTCCGCGAGCTTTCTGGGCAACATCTTTCTCGCCAGTAGCACTAAAAGTCCTAGATACTGTTTTGTCGGTACTAATTAATTGGCCGGGAATTCTGTTTAAACTAAAATCAACGGTAGAGTACTTACTGCTGGCAGAGACTTTAATTTGTGGACTGATAGATGTGCTATACGGTTGAATGGTAATACTAGCACTCCCCTTCAATACAAATAGACCAATTGCACAAAGTATTATTAAGCCCGATACTATATAAACAATGGTTCGCACAGTCCGACTTAACTTTCTCTTGCGAATTGGAGAAGAACCAAAATCATTAGATTTATTTGATTTAAATAATTTCCCAAAATTGAATAGTTCTTTTGGTTTTCTGCCAAGATCCCAGGACCTTTTCTTATCCCAAACTTCCCTAATCTTATCAAAGTCGCTATCTGTTTTTGATTTTCTGATCTCGACTTTAGATGATCTGGCACTAGAACTATTAATCTTAAGATTTCTTATATCGTCATCTGATTGCCGTACAATGTCATCTAAATTTTTTCGTACAGCTGCTGTTGCGATCTCATATTTATTAGAATCAAGATCTGATATGCCTATCGTTGTGCCCATATCATCTTCGTCATCTAAGTCCTCGCTTTCCTTAATATTTATGTCAGGATCTGCGTCTTCTTCGTCGTCTTCAATGTCTTTCTCGTCTTCGTCTTGTTCGTCTGCCTTGTCGTCATCGACTATCGTTACTGTCTTTTTATTTTTATCTAATGCCTTATCCTCATGAAATATACCGAACCCCTCGATATTATCTTCTAGGTCATCATCGTCGTCTGGCTTCTTTTTCTCTTTTTCTTCAAAATCATCGTCCAGATCATCGTCATCGTCCGTTAAGTTGCCACCTATTAGAGGATTGATATTGCCTATTATCTCAGGATTTTCAGTATCTTCATCAGTAATTGAACCGTAATCCGTTATTTGATTAACCGCCTTGATCAATGTTGGCTTCTTATCGCTCTTCTCATTTAACAACACGTCAAATTTGTATTTTCTAGCCATATCATTCATCGCCGGATTTGAGCAAAGTAATGACACCGTCTTGTCATTCTCGGAAGCGACTGATTGTAGAGTCGCAAAATGATCCTCATTAGAGAATGCCTTGGACTTTCTGGGTATTATGAAAATTACTTCCCGAGCAGATGTTTGATTAAATAGATCTAAAACTTCCTCGAACTTGTCGTCCTTTAGAACATTTATAATCTTTGTGCTTGCCATTACTTAAATGATACCACATTTTCTTAATGTCCAGGTTGCTTTTCTGTCGATAAATCTACTTCATTCAATTTCTGACCGTTATCTAGTCTCCTAATGAAGAGCTTTCAATATGGCTGGGCTTCGTTACTTTTATCGCTTCGGCTAGATTCTTGGTATTCATCAGCCTAGTCCTTAATTCTTTAGCTCCTGGCCAGCCGGAAATATATATTTTATAAAACTTTTTCAAATTATCGTAATTGCGATCATTGCCCCAGAATTTCTTAAATAGTTTTATGTGCCGTAGTGCTAATCCAATTCTATCTTTAGGTTTTATATCGTTAGGGTCTATTTTTTTATTGAATACCCATGGATTTTGAAATATACCTCGGCCGATCATAATGCCATCTAGACTGTATTTTTTAGCCTTCTCTGTCCCTTCGTCAATACTGAGTACGTCGCCATTACCGATAGCTACAATACCGGCTTTCTTTATTAATTTTGCGGCCTTGGCTATCTCGTCCCAGTGACAAGACACTTTAGACATTTCTTTCATGGTACGTCCATGAACAATTATGGCGTCTGGTCTTGCCTTAATAATATTACCTATCCAGGCTTCAGTTATAATCTGACTATATCCGATGCGAGTTTTGACAGATACTGGCAATTTACCAGCACCACGCTTAGTCGCTAAGATAATCTCTTTAGCTAATTCGAAATTTTTAATTAAAGCCGCCCCACCGCCAGATTTAATTATTTTCTTATCAGGACAGCCCATATTAATATCCACACCGTCAAAGCCAAGCTTTACTGCTAGTTTTGCAGCTTTGTAAATATTCTCGGGATTACTACTAAAAAATTGAGCAATAATCGGTTTTTCTTTTTTTGAGAATTTTAAATGCCGTATGAGTCGATCATAGCCAGCTGATGCCAAGCCGTCGGCTGAAATAAATTCCGTGTAAAATAAATCGGGTGTACCACAAGCACTTATAATCTGCCTGAATGGTGAATCGGTCACGTCAGCCATCGGCGCCAATACAAAAAATGGCCTCTTCTTCTTAACTATTTTTTGCCAGATATTCATATTGACACACTCTATCATTTGTTTTAGTCTTTGCCTAGATCTTTCAGGAGACATTGATGCCAAAAGTTCTTTCGGTATTGGTATATATTTTTGTATTTTTTGGAACAGTTATTTCTGGTGTAATTATGTCTTTTGTGGGCATGGCACTGTTTTTTGTAATGCTTAAATCTGGTCGATTGGGTCCCAATGAAGCCAAAGTCTTATTAGCCTTGCTTGCATTAATAGTAACGGATGCCTTAGTCGCCCTTCTTTCTTATATCAGACTGTGCCATCTTGACTTTTTTCCAAAAAAATCTCCTGCATAATGCGGGATTTATTTTACAAAAAAAAAGACGCAAATGCGTCTAGATAAATGGAAGCTTGTGGGTAGAATCAATAATAGACAACATAATATCTCCAAGTCCCAGGCCGATAATGAGGCCGCCAAAGACACAGGTAATGGTATGCCCAATATCACTGAAAATTACCACTGTTTTTGATTTAGATGAATGTGGGTCAAAGATAAATGCCTCGATGAGTATCCACAGTGCAATATAAATCAGTGTCGGGATAACAATTACTTCCCAATTGAATTTGAAAAATGCCTGAGTGCCATATCCAGTCACCATAGCCCCAAGAAAAAGATTAATTTGCAACTTATTGTTTTCACTAATCATTTGATCCACCCACTTTAAAAGTTCTGGCAGTAAGATAAGTAATTATATCCTACTTGTCAATAATAGCCTACGCAATGAGTATTAATAAGTAGTGGTATTTTTAGTCAAAAAAAGACGCAAATGCGTCTATTAAAATATGAATTTTGACCACTCAAGAATGAAAATTCTCGATCGTTGGCCCCAGGCAGTGTCTAGTGCCACCCAAACCATAGCTGAGGCGAGCCAAATCGTACCAAAAAAATAACTGAGAATAGCTATGCGTCTGTTCAGCATGGACCAGAACTCATCGGCACTCACCGCTGCGTCCCTTCCTTTTATAGCTAGAATTCCGACGGTGCCATTCACCATAAGATAGACCCACGCTATCACGAATGTCACTATTCCAAAATTTGAATTCGTCTTGGGCGACGAGTAGATCAATATAATAGTAGACAAAAAAGCCAGTAACATAGGCAAATAGAGTCTGAATCTCAACATGTCTTATCTCCTCAAAAAACTACCATAACAATAATATATACCTATTAACCTGTCAACTGAATTCTGATACGACGAATACCAGTCGAAACGGCTTCTTCCTTGGCAATTTTAATGCCGCCAATCTCACCAGTATGCTGTACGTGGGGACCACCACAGACTTCTTTGGAGAAATAGTCATTTTTATCGCCAACGGTATATACCGTAACTCTTTCTGGATATTTTAATTTAAAGAAAGCCAGGGCTCCAGATTTAATAGCTTCGTCAAAGCTCATCTCTTTCGAATTAACGATGAGGTCTTGCTTTATAGCTCTGTTAATTAGATCTTCAACTTGTTTAATTTCTTCTGTCATCATCTTTCTATCTAAAGTAAAATCAAATCTCAACCTATCGGCATTAATATCTGACCCCGATTGTTTGACTGAATCTCCGAGAATCTTACGCAGCGCCGCTTGCAACAAGTGAGTAGCCGTATGATATTTGGTTTTAATTCCAAGCTCTTCATCGTTGGCCGCGGTTAGATCTCCCTTAACAATACCATGTCCTCCAAATTTCTTTTCAGCTCCAGCTCGTGATAATTCCTGATGTTTCTTAAATTCTTCATCGAAATTTTCTCGATTTAAATCTTTGGCTTTATCGCTTCCAACTTCTTTTATAATCTCGTACGGCAGACCATAGCTTTCATACAGACGAAAAGCCTTTTCAGAATCTAGTCTATCTAGTTTATTAAGTTCAGTGAGACCATTTTTTAGTGACTTAGTAAATTTCCCACGCTCATATTCATATTCATTGAAAATTATATTTTCATCCAAGACTAGATAGTTGCTTCTATATTGCTGACATACTATTTGTAAAATATTACGAACATTAAGCTGAACTGTATTTAAATTTAAATACTCATAAGTTATTAATCTACGCATCAATCGGCGTAAAACATACCCTGCCTCTTTATTTGACGGCCTATAGTTATCTGCCAGCATAAATGATATGGCCCTGGAATGATCAACAATAATTCTTTTAATTTTTATAGATATGCCACTTGGAATTTGATCCATCATAGACTGGAATAAGTCGGTTTCAAAAATATTATTTTTATTCTGAACAACCATCGCCAATCTTTCCAAGCCCATACCAGTATCAATACCGGGAACTTTGAGTAATTCTAGTTTCTTATCGGTATGCTGATAATATTGATTAAAGACTATATTCCAAATTTCCAGGCCGTTAACGTATATCTCCGTAGTTGGCCCACAAGGACCCTCAGCGCCAGTCGGTCCCCAGAAGTTATCTTTTCTGCCAAATTTTTTAATAACAATGTTCGGATCAACTTCTTTCCAAAACTTCTCTGAATCAACATCAGCTGGCACGTCAGTGTCACCCTCAAATACAGATACGTAGTCGATCTTAAGACCCATTTCTTTAACTATAAAATCATGGCCATATTGAATAGCCTCTTTTTTAAAATAACCGCCAAAAGAGAAATTTCCCAACATCTCAAAGAATGTCAAATGCGACTCATCGCCAACTTCATCAATGTCAGAAGTACGAACACATTTTTGGATACTAGCAGTATTTAAGGATCCAAAATCCTTCATGGCATCAGATTGGCCGGTATAATAATATTTAAATTGTTGCATACCAGCTGTAGTGAACAAGACCGAGGGATCAGTTGGCATAAGCGAAGCTGAAGACACAAACTTGTGTCCCCTCGCCTCAAAGAATTTTATAAACTTATCTCTTATTTCCTGATGAGTCATATATTTATAATTTATCAGTTATGCCTCATTTTTACAATTGGTAAAATAAAAAAGCGACACATCTGTGTCGCAGCTAGGCCATACTTTCAATAGTCTCTGAATTATTAACGCCTGGCTCAGTCTTTTTATTGGATTGAATCCGCATTAAGAATTCTACTCTTTGTATCCTGGTATCACCAGGATTAATACAAAACTTTTCTTCCAAAAAATGTGCATAGGCAAAAAGGGCATTCTTCCTGCCCTCCATCAAGGTCAACTGTGCTTTTAAATTATTAACGGTGGTTTTTAGTTTTTTATTTTCTCGCTTTATGTCTTCTAATTCGAGCAAATTTTGCCAAAATCTAACACCACCTCTAATTCTTCGCTTAACAAAGACACCCACGCTCGTAGCTAGGATTACTGTTTCTGTTATCATCGCTCTAAGCCTCCTTCTTGGTTTAGCAGTACTAAGGCAGTACTAAGGCAGTACTAAGGCAGTACTAAGGCAGTACTAAGGCAGTACTAAGGGTAAAGGTGCTCGTGTTATTTTATATGTATAGCAATATATTGTCAAATTTATAAACAAAAAGGTCGATTCTACGGCCTAGATTAATAGAGAAAATCACTTAGTTGGCAATTTAGACTATTAAACCTGAGAATATAACCAAATCTGATAAATAGGCATCAGTCCCATCACAAAGGTTGCAACACGCATTGATGCGTAGGCAAGCCTTGCTTCACGTCTTTTCGAAGAATCGGACGCATTTTCTCTAGATTTATATACAATATATACAATGAATAAGAAGGTCCCAAATAGTACACTAACTATTTTCAATAGAAAAATCCCGACAACAACTCCATATTTAGTTATCAGATATGCCCCAATTGGATTAAGCTCTATTGCTCCAGCCTTAATGATTGATACTGTCCCAATGTAGTCAATAACATTAAAGACTAAGAAAAGAGTGTAAAGAATTAAAAATGATATTTTCCTAGAAGTGCTACTCATCAATAAGGCCATTTTGAATAGCAATAATCAAATCATTAATTCCGAAAGATTCGAAATATTTTTGTGGAGTCATAGAACCAAGTATTCCACTAGAAGTGGTCCACCAATCCCACATATCTTGATTGTGAATTGATCCCGCTAGTACCTTTCTAATTTCATCTGGAATCTGGAGATATAACACGCTTCTCGCTGGCTTTCTTTGTTTTGCCACGACAATATCCTTTCAAAGACCTACCGACATGATAACCTAAAATTAGAATAGGTCAACCGTCTATTGACATTCTTGTAGTATCTATGCTATTATGCGCACACGTTACACGTCGTTCGTTAACAACTCACTAGGCAGCCATGCCCCAGGAAGCTTCCTGAAAAATGGTGAGGAAAAACGTGAAAACTTGGCTGTTCGGCGTCCTGATCATCTTGGGCATTTTGTTGACCATGTGGTTCGGCAATATGGCCCTATCTCTCCTGTCGTCACCGAATGACATGGGAGTCGCATCTGGCATCTTGATCTTGGCCGTGCTGGCCACGATCTGGTTCTACGTCATCACCAGGATCCGAAAGAGGGTCACAAGAGAAGGTACTATGAAGAAAATCGGCGTCCTGCTCGCAATCGTCATCATTGGCGGCCTTGGTTCCGCTTGCACCACAGTCAGCCCTGGTCACGTCGGCATCGTCGTGAATCAGTGGGGATCTGAGAAGGGCGTGAGCGACTACACTGCTCGAACTGGTACGATCGCGTACAATCCGATCACCACGAGCGTATTCAACTACCCGACCTACATGCAGAATGTGGTCTGGACAAAAAATCTCAGCGAGGGTAATCCCCTCAATGAAGAAATTACTTTTACGATCCGTGGCAACATGGCCATCAGCGTCGACGTGTCATTGGCATATCAGTTGGATGCGTCAAAGGTGCCGCACTTCTATGTGCAGTTCCGATCAGACGACCTTTCGGCCTTCACACACGGCTTTCTCCACAACGTCACGCGCGACTGCTTCAACGAGCT
>Ga0208373_1004198_pt1 | contig 13283 bp, 22 predicted proteins | sample RifOxyC2_FD_184036 | JGI IMG/M metagenome (GOLD analysis project Ga0208373, IMG submission 184036) | Soil microbial communities from Rifle, Colorado - Rifle Oxygen_injection C2 (SPAdes) | ecosystem: Environmental > Terrestrial > Deep subsurface > Rock core/Sediment | place: Rifle, Colorado...
GAGTACGTTGTCTTCACAAAAGCCGCACTTGAAGCTGCACTGAGCATGTTTAAGCGATAAGACATATGGGAATCTTCGACAAAATCAAATACAAAAAAGACGAAAAGGGCGAAATGGTTGAAAAGGCAGAAAAGTCTGAAATGTCTCAGGTGGAAACAAATGCGGCTGAAATTGAAAAAGCAGCAAATGTCGCTCCAAAACAAGAAAGTGCAAAGAACAAAATGAGTAAGGAAGTAACAGTAATGAGTGGAGCAATACTTCGTCCTGTTATTACAGAAAAAAGTGCTCATCTTGCAACGGAAAATAAGTACGTTTTCCAAGTTCGACCAGAAGCAACGCGAGTTGATGTAAAGGTCGCCATCAAATCCATGTACGGAGTTGCACCAGTTAAGGTTCAAATCATGAACAAAATTGGTAAAAAGATCCGATTTGGACGACGAGAAGGAAAACGAAAAGACTGGAAGAAAGCAACCGTTACGCTTCCAGAAGGTTCGTCGATTAATGTTTACGAAGGAGTGTAATAGTGGAAGATGATACTTCAATAATATGGGAGTTAAACGTTATAAACCAACAACAGCTGGTCGTCGTCTCTCAAGCGTGAATACGTTTGAGGAAGTGACAAAGACCAAACCAGAAAAAAGCCTGACAATCTCAGGTAAGAATTTTGCTGGGCGAACAAAAGGAAAAATCACCGTTCGACATCGAGGCGGTGGTGCAAAGAAAAAGATCCGCGTTATTGATTTCAAGCGAACAAAATTTAATGTCCCAGCAAAAGTTGCTGCCATTGAATACGATCCAAACCGCGGAGCACGTTTAGCTCTTCTCTACTATATTGACGGAGAAAAGCGATACATTATTGCTCCACTTGGACTTACTGTCGGTGAAACCATTATTTCTTCCTCAGAAAAGGCAGAAATCAAAACAGGTAACCACTTGCAACTTCAATATATTCCAATTGGAATGTCTATCTTCAACATCGAACTTCAACCTGGAAAAGGTGGTCAGATCGTTCGAGGAGCAGGAACATTTGCACAGCTCATGGCTGTTGAAGGTGCTTATGCAACCGTAAAGCTTCCTTCCGGAGAAGTACGACAGGTATTGAAGACTTGTATGGCAACCATTGGCCAAGCTTCAAACCCAGATCAACGATTGATTCGATGGGGTAAAGCAGGACGAACTCGTCACCGTGGTATTCGACCAACAGTTCGTGGAAAAGCCATGAACCCAGTCGATCACCCTCACGGAGGTGGAGAAGGTCGAAACCCAATCGGACTTAAACGACCAAAAACTCCAACAGGTAAACCAGCCCTTGGTGTAAAGACTCGAAAGAAAAAAGGAAGCGATAAATTCATCATTAAGCGCCGAAAGCAGGGACGATTCATCGGCGGCGCCAAATAACGGAAAGCTATGGCACGTAGTCTAAAAAAAGGACCATACGTTCACCCAAAGATTTTGAAGAAAATTTCAAAATTGAAGGCGAACGATCCAACTCCAATTAAAGTTTGGGCACGATCTTCAACAATCACGCCTGAAATGGTTGGTTTTACATTCGCAATTCATAACGGTCGAGATTTCATCAAGGTAAAAATTGTTGAAAACATGGTAGGCCACAAATTGGGTGAATTTTCGCCAACACGAAAATTTGTTCGACATGGTGGAAAACTCCAAAAGACTGATACTGCAACGAAATAAATCATATGGAGATCAAGGCAATAGCACGATTTGTTCGAATGTCGCCGCGCAAAGTGCGTTTGGTGATAAATTTGATTCGAGGCATGCGTGTAGCACAAGCACAAACTCAATTGAAGTTTATGAACAAGGCAGCAACTGTCCCTGTTCTTAAGCTCCTCAATTCAGCCATTGCAAATGCTGAACACAACTTTGAATTAGATGGATCCAATCTCTATATCAAATCGATTACAGCAGACGGTGGACCAGTTCTTAAGCGATGGACACCAAAAGCTTTTGGAAAGGCAACGCCAATTCGCAAGCCAACGGTACATATCTCTATCGTTCTTGAAGAAAAAGTTGCTTCATCTAAAACGGAATCGAAAAAAGAGGTAAAAGCTGATAAAAAAGTCAGTCTCAAAAAAGCCCAAGTCAAGTAAAATTTATGGGACGAAAAGTACATCCAAAAGCCTTTCGAATCGGAGTCACACGTGGTTGGGACGGGATTTGGTTTGCTGGAAATAAGCGCTTTCAAGCATTGCTTCAGGAAGACGTTCGCATTCGCGATTTTCTTCGCAAGAAATTGAAAGATGCCCTTGTTGATGCAATCGAAATCGAGCGATCACGCGACGAAGTCAAAATCACCATCAACTCTGCAAAACCAGGTGTTATCATCGGTCGTGCCGGTGCTGGTATCGAGGAGCTTACAAAGTTGTTGAAAAAGGAATTTTACCGTGGTCGTCGTGTAAAAATGGCAATCAACGTGAAAGAAATTCAACAACCATCACTGAGTGCACAAGTTGTTGCACAACAGATTGTTGCTGATATTGAAAAGCGTATGCCGTTTAGACGTGTCATGAAAATGGCTATCGAACGTGTTATGAAGGCAAACGCGCAGGGAGTAAGGGTAACCTTGGGTGGTCGTTTGAACGGAGCAGATATTGCTCGTCGTGAAACAATCGCACAAGGAAAAACACCACTTCACAACCTTCGCGCGGATATTGATTATGCTTCTATTCCAGCACGTACGATTTTTGGCGCGATTGGTGTAAAGGTTTGGGTTAATCGTGGGGAAGTATTTGACAAGGAATAAATATGTTGATCCCAAAGAAAGTTAAACATCGAAAATCCCACAAAGGACGCGCTCGAGGAAAGCGTGTGGCTTCACGTAAGACACAACTTGCCTTTGGAACGATTGGTCTTAAGGCCACAACAGAATCGTGGGTAACATCACGTCAGATTGAAGCTGCTCGACGAGCTATGACTCGTGCGATTAAGCGTGGTGGAAAAATTTGGATCCGAATCTTCCCAGACAAACCAGTAACCTCAAAGGGTTCTGAAATGCCAATGGGTAAAGGAAAGGGTGCGGTTGATCACTATGTGGTTGTTATCCGTCCTGGAACAGTCATGTTTGAAATGGCTGGAGTCGAAGATAAATTGGCACAAGAGGCCATGACCCTCGCTTCTCACAAGCTTCCGGTCAAAACAAGAATTGTAACTCGTGAAATTGAGTAATATGGATATCAAATCTCTCCGCTCAAAATCACGACAAGCTCTTGAAAAAGAATTGAACGAAGCACAGTCTCATTTGAAACAACTTCAATTCAGTCTCTCGTCCAATCAACTCGGAACCGTTCGGGATGTCCGAAAGACCAAACAGCTTATTGCTCGCATTCAAACTCTTCTTAATGAACAAATCGCTACACAAGCGTAATGCCCATATGTCCGAAACTCAGACACCAAACAATCGAAGAGCGTTCACAGGGACGGTCGTCTCGACAAAGATGGACAAGACACTTGTCGTACGTGTTGACCGAACCGTTGTTCATCCAAAATACGGAAAGCGCTTTATTCAAAGCAAGAAATTCCATGTTCACGATGAACAAAACAGTCACAAAATCGGCGACGTTGTCGCAATTAAGGAATGCCAGCCGCTTTCTAAAACAAAGCGATGGTGTGTGGTAAACGTCTAATATGGTCCAGCTAGAATCAATGCTCAAAGTAGCAGATAACACAGGTGCAAAGCGGCTTCAAGTCATCCGCGTTCTTGGTGGTTACAAAAAGCGATACGCCGTTATTGGTGATCTCGTCACGGCAGCTGTGAAAGAAGCTGTACCACACGCGAACGTAAAAAAGGGTGATGTTGTAACAGCTGTTCTTGTTCGTTCCCGAAAGGAAACACGTCGAAAAGACGGAACCTATATTCGTTTTGACGAAAACGCTGTTGTTATCATTGATAAGAAAACAAAAGATCCAAAGGGAACACGTATCTTTGGACCAGTTGCCCGAGAATTACGCAATGCTGGCTTTACTAAAATTATTTCACTTGCACCAGAGGTGCTCTAATCCTTTCTCTCTATGAAAATCAAAACCGGTGACAAAGTCCGGGTCTTGACCGGAAAAGACAAAGGAAAAGAAGGAAAAATCCTTCAGGTTTTTCCAGAAATTGAGCGCGTGGTTATTGAAGGTGTTAACATGTTTACACGCCACCTTCGTGGTCGTGGACAGCATGCGGGACAAAAAATTCAGTTTCCTGGTGCAATGCATGTTTCAAATGTCCAACTTATTTCATCTAAAGGCGGTCTATTTGGTCGTGTTGGTTATAAAACAATCGACTTGAACGGAGAAAAGAAAAAAATTCGCGTGATCCGCAAGAAGGGTAAAGAAGAGGATGTCGAATAAACGTATGTCATTACGAGAAGAATACAAAAAAGATATTATTCCAAAACTTAAAGAAGAGTTTGGATATACAAATATCAACGCTGTTCCAACAGTGAAATCTGTCACCTTGAACATTGGTCTTGGACCTGGACTCAAGGATGCAAAATTTCTTGAAACAGCAGAAAAAACACTAACCCGAATTAGCGGACAAAAGCCAGTTTCAACAAAGTCTCGAAAATCCATTGCTGGATTCAAGATTCGTGAGGGATTGGTTGTTGGAATGAAAGTAACCTTGCGAGGAACTCGCATGTGGCATTTTCTTGAGAAGTTGTTGCGCGTTGCTTTGCCACGCGTCCGAGACTTCCGAGGACTTTCTACAAAAGCATTCGATGGACGAGGAAACTACTCTATTGGTTTCAAAGAACATATCGCTTTTCCAGAAATCAGCAGCGATGAAATCGAAGTGATCCACGGATTGCAAGTAACTATTAGTACGTCTGCAAAAACAGATGAAGAAGCAGCACAACTCCTTTCTCATCTGGGACTTCCAATCAAGAACAATTAACTATGGCTACCGAAAATCAGATTGCCAAAACAAAAAAACGACAGAAGTTTTCAACACGCAAAGTCAATCGATGTTGGCGTTGTGGAAGAAGCCATGGATACATGCGTGCTTTCGATCTCTGCCGAATTTGTTTTCGGGAACTAGCCAACCAGGGGCAAATTCCAGGTATTCGTAAATCAAGCTGGTAATTTTATGACCACAGATCCAATTTCTGACATGCTTACACGTATTCGAAACGCTCAGTCCGTAAAAAAGGCTGAAGTGGTCTTGCCATACTCCAAGATCAAGTTTCATATTGCAAAAATTCTTGAAAAAGAAGGATACGTGCAGGCCGCTGAGGTCGTTGACCAAGCGAAGTTCCCAATGTTGAAAATTGTTTTGAAATATCAAAACAAACGACCAAACATTCAATCCATTGATCGTGTAAGTAAGCCGGGAAGACGTGTTTATGCTAAATCAGGCAACCTTCCTCATGTGCTTTCAGGTATTGGAATTGCGATCATCTCAACACCAAATGGTTTGATGACGAATCGAGAAGCACGAGCTCGCCATCTTGGGGGAGAAGTAATTTGCGAAATCACTTAAGCGTATGTCTCGAGTAGGAAAAAAACCAATTAGTATTCCTTCAGGTGTTGAAGTCGTTATTAACGGCCAAGATGTGAAGGTGAAAGGTCCAAAAGGTGAGTTGCAACAAACAGTGCATCCACTTATTCGAGCTACCTTGGTAGAAGAAGAAGGACAAAAGAGCGTTCAAGTATCAGTTCTCGATGAGAATGATCGCATCCAAAATGCTCTTTGGGGAACCATGCGCACACTCATTTCCAACATGATTCAAGGTGTAAGCGCTGGATTTTCAAAGAAGCTTGAAATTAACGGAGTGGGTTATCGTGTAAACGTTAAAGGAAATGTTGTTGTGTTGACGGTCGGTTACTCACATGATGTACCTATCGAGCTACCAGCTGGTCTTTCAGCGGTCGCTGAAGCAAACACGTTGACTATTCACGGATTTGATAAACAGCTTGTGGGTGAAATGGCTGCTCGCATTCGAAAAGTTCGAAAACCTGAACCATATAAAGGTAAAGGAATTAAATACGCTGACGAGACTATTCGCCGAAAGGCTGGTAAGGCTCAAAAGTCTGGTGAGTAATATGTCAAAGGCAATCGTCAAAAAAAATAAAGCAGCAAAACTGCGTGCTCATCGCACACGTGCTCGTCTTCATGGAACAGAAACCTGTCCACGAATGAGTGTTAAGCGAAGTTTGAAACATGTTTACGTCCAACTTATCAACGATGATAAAGGTGTGACGCTTGTTTCAGCATCAGATAAAGACGCTTCAACCAAAGGTAAATCTGTAGAGGTTGCTCTTGAGGTTGGTCAGATCGTTGGCGAAAAAGCTATGAAGGCTGGAATTACGTCGGTTGTATTTGATCGCGGTTCCTATAAATTTCACGGCCGTGTCGCAGCAATAGCTGAAGGCGCACGCAAGGCTGGTCTTGTTTTCTAATATGAGCGTACCTACAAAGACAATTGAAAAGAAACCTGCTGGAACAACGGGCTACGGAGCTCGACCATCACGCGGTGATAAGAAAGATGGAAATCGTGACCAAAAAGGCAAAGGCCGAGGTCGTGGTGATCATCGAGATCGAGAACCACAAGAATTTGAACAAAAAATTCTTGAACTCGCTCGCGTAACCCGTGTGACTTCTGGAGGTAAACGAATGTCATTCCGATGTTCTCTTATTATCGGAGACAAAAAAGGACGTGTTGGATTTGGAATTGCAAAGGGTGGAGATGTTCAGTTGGCTATTGCTAAGGCATTACACCAAGCAAAAAAGAACGTGATCCGCGTACCTCTTGTAAACGAAACGATCCCACATCCAGTTTGGATCAAAAACGGATCTGCTCTTATCATGATTAAGCCAGCTCCAAAAGGAACAGGACTTAAATCTGGAGGAGCTGTACGTATGGTGCTCGAATTTGCAGGCGTACCAAACGCTGTGTCAAAAATCATGAATTCAAGCAACAAAATCAACATCGCTCGCGCAACCTTTGAAGCTATCAAAGAACTCCGTATTGTTGAAGGAAAGACGGAACCAAAAGAAAAGAAAGCGGTTGAACCTTCCGTACAATCATAACAAGCATTCGAAACGAAGAACCTATCTATGCCATTAACACTCCACACACTCCACCCAAGTAAGGGTTCCAAGAAATCCAAGAAACGTCTCGGACGTGGTTTGGCTTCAAAAGGAAGTTACTCTGGTCGTGGTGTCAAAGGACAACGTGCTCGATCCGGAGTTTCCGGTTTGAAGCTTCGTGGTCTTCGACAGAACATGCTTGCAACGCCGAAAGTACGTGGTTTCAAAAGTCCAGCTCCACGACTTGTTGTGGTAAACCTTTCTGATTTGAATACCGCATTTGGCGATGGTGCAAAAGTATCTCCAAAACTTCTCTTGAAGAAAGGTCTTGTACAAGATATTTCAACAGGTGTGAAAATTTTGGCAAAGGGTGATCTTACCGTGAAGTTAACAGTAACTGACTGCAAAGTTTCTGCTTCGGCAAAAGTAAAAATCGAAGCCGCAGGTGGAACGGTTGTCGAGTCAAAGACCAAGTAAACATTCATTATGGAAGCGCTCATTCGCATCTTCAAAATAAAAGACGTTCGCAACAGCATTTTTTTCGTGCTTGCCATGCTTGTTGTGTTCCGAATCACGGCACATATCCCTGTTCCAGGTGTTGACGCGGCAGCTCTTACAAAGATTTTTGATGGAAATCAACTGTTCGGACTCATGAATATCTTTTCAGGTGGAACCTTACAAAGTTTCTCCATCGTTGCAATGGGTGTCGCGCCATACATTACATCTTCTATTATTTTTCAGTTGCTTGGAATGATTGTTCCGCAATTGGAAGAAATGCAAAAAGAAGAACAAGGAAAACAAAAGATCAATCAATGGACTCGTCTTGCGACTATTCCTCTTGGACTTATCCAAGCATACGGTTTGATCATTTTGCTTTCTCAGAAAGGATCTATTTTCCATTCATCTGGTTTGACAACGATGATTTTTGCCATGATCAGCATGACAGCAGGAACCATCTTCTTGATGTGGATCGGAGAAATGATCTCAGAAAAAAATATCGGAAACGGTATTTCGATCTTAATTATTGCTGGAATTATTTCTGGTCTTCCAACGTTCTTGTCACAAAGTTTGTCTGTTTATGACAAATCACAGCTTGTGACGATGATCCTTTTTGCGCTCATTGTTCTTGTGACGATTGTGAGTGTGGTGGTCATGAACGAAGCACAACGAAATGTTCCTGTGCAATACACACGTCATGTGCGAGGTTCTAAGCTCTCTGGGGCCGTGACTTCTCATATTCCGCTTCGATTGAACATGGGTGGAGTTATTCCAATTATTTTCGCGATTTCAATCATCTTGTTCCCAACCGTCTTGGCGCAGTTTTTCTTGAATGCTCGAACAGAGTTTTTGCGAGAGGCAGCGACATGGACGCTTCAAGTATTCCAAAATCAGCTATTTTACGGGGTTACGTATTTCTTGATGGTCTTCTTCTTTACGTACTTCTATACAGCTGTTATTTTCCATCCTGATCAAGTTGCGGAGAATATTCAAAAGCAAGGTGGGTTTATCCCAGGAATTCGTCCAGGAAAGAATACGTCTGATTACCTCAGTTGGGTAACAAATCGTCTTCTACTTGCTGGATCTTCGTTCTTGGCCATCATTGCTGTTTTGCCACTGCTCGTTCAGTATTTCACTGGAAATGCAAACTTGGTGATTGGTGGAACATCCATTCTCATTATCGTTGCGGTTGTGATCGATATGGTGAAACAAATCGAGGCACAAGTTACCATGCGCGAATACGAAATTTAAGAAAAACAAGGTAGAAATACCTTGTTTTTTTGTTTTGAGGTTATCCCTCGACGTTTCGAGATAGTTTGTTATACTGCGATTCGTATGGAAGAACAATACAAAATATTACTCATGGGTCCACAAGGGAGCGGGAAAGGAACACAGGGAGCATTGTTATCAAAAGAGCTTTCGATTCCAGTGTTTGGTACGGGTCAATTAATTCGTGAAGAGATTGCTAGTGGTTCCGAGTTTGGAAAAAAGTTGCACGAGCTTGTTTTGGCTGGAGATCTCGTTTCTGACGTAGATGCAGCAGAACTTCTGAAGCGTCGTTTAGCAAAATCAGACACCCATAATGGCTATCTATTGGATGGATATCCTCGTAATCTGGGACAGATGGAAAAATTTACCTTTGATAAACCAACACACGTCATCGTTATTGAGATTCCTAAGGAAGAATCATTACGACGTTTAGGTGGACGACTGACTTGTCAGCCGTGTGACAACATTACAAGCACGATGCTCGAGGTAAAAGCTGGTGATCCTTGCCCTTGTGGGGGTGTTTGGTATCAGCGCGAAGACGATACTCCTGAGGCTATAGAACATCGTCTCAATATTTATGAACATGACACAGCTCCGGTTATTGCTGAATATGAAAAATTAGACATTGTTCGTCGAGTAAATGGAGTGGGCACGATCGAAGAAGTTCATGATCGAATCAAACAATTGCTTGGATAATTATGGCTTTTTTTAAGACACAAGACGAAATCGATATCATGCGCGAAGGCGGGCATCTGCTTAGTCGTGCTCTAAAAGCAGCGGTTGAAGCTGTAAAGCCAGGGATTGATATTCGAACCATCGACAAAATCGGTGAGCAGGTGATTGTACAGGGAGGGGGAACACCTTCTTTTAAGGGTTATCAATCCGATCCGTCGGACACACCTTTTCCAAGTACTATCTGTATCAGTCTCAACGAAGAAGTTGTTCATGGGCGTGGAGATCGAGATATCCTCTTGAAGGAAGGGGATCTTGTTGGGTTGGACATTGGTTGTTGGTATAAGGGGTTGTGTACAGATATGGCCGTAACTGTTCCGGTCGGAACCGTTTCAAAAGAAGCACGGGAGTTAATGGATGCGACAAAAGAATCATTATATAAAGCCGTAGAGGCAGCCATTGCTGGAAATTGTATAAAAGATATTGGAAACGCAGTTGAATCCGTGATTAAACCACATGGATACGGCATTGTTCGAGCCTTGGTTGGTCACGGGGTTGGGCATGCGGTTCACGAGGCACCACACGTTCCAAACTTTACTTCTCATGCGCAACCGTACGTTGAGTTGAAGCAGGGGATGTGTTTGGCTATTGAGCCTATGATTGGTATGGGGGGAGATTATCGTGTTGAAACAGCCGATGATGGATGGGCGGTTCTTATGAAAGACCGTTCTGTTGCCGCTCATTTTGAAGTAACCATCGCTCTTACAGAAAACGGTACGGAAATACTAACTCCTCTTCCTGTATGAGAATTCTTGGAATCGACTACGGAACAAAAAAAATCGGATTAGCCTTTGGAGATAGTGATGTTGGTGTGGCTGTTCCGCTGGACGTGGTTCCAAATGCTGGGCAACAAACCATTGATGTTTTTGCTAAAAAGATTCAGGTGGACGATATTGACGCGATTGTTGTCGGTGTTCCTCTTTCTCAGGGGGAACATCATAGTTCCGCTCAACTGGATCGTACACGTGCTTTTATTGAAGCGTTAAAACAAGTTGTGCACGTTCCTATTCACGAGGTTGACGAAGCATACACCACTGTTGAAAGTATTCGTTTACAAAAAGAGGAGGGTTCTGAAGCGGGAGAAGATGCTCTTGCGGCAATGCTTGTTGTACAAGCGTTTATTGATAATTTGTAGTATGACCATGCTGTATCACACAATGGGATTTGTTCTATCTTGCTGTGATCATCAAGAAGCAGATCGTCGTTATACAGCCTATACAACGGATTACGGAAAGATTGATTTTTTGGCTCGAGGTGGTCATAAGCCACTTGCTAAGCTGACCCCGCACTTGGATTCATTGGCAGAGGTGCGACTGTTGATTGTTTTTGGAAAGACATTCATAACCGTGGCTGGGGTGGATCGCATGCGATCGTTTCCTCAGCTTTCGAATCAACTTTCGCTTTTATCTTTGGCAAAAGCTGGATTACATCTGGTCGATTTGGGAACAAAAGAACAAGAGCGAGATCCAGCTGTCTACGAGCTTATTCAGACATGGTTGGTTTTTTTGAATCAGCAAAAAGACGTTTCGCCTGAGCGAGCGGCTTTTTTGTTAGGTTCGTTTATGTGGAAGTTGATGGCAACAACTGGGTATCAACCCGAACTCTATCGTTGTTTGTCTTGTCGGCGTCCTGTTGAGCGCAGTTCTTATCGCTGGCATGGATTAAAAGGAGGAGTTGTCTGTGAAACATGTGTACGTATCGATGAGGCAACGTGGTTTACAGCCCGTCCGCTTGATGACGAAACCCTCAAACTTGTTCGATTTTCTCTCCAACAACCCTTTGCTGATCAATTAAGACCTCATCTGCCTTTTGAGGCGCTTTCGCGGTATCATGAACTCGTTGAGTCCTTTATTATTTCTCATTTTCCTACGATTCCAGCCAATTCCCTTCGGGCAAGCTGTCTTGTTTTTTCAGGTTGCTAACTCAAGGGCTTTTCGATACTATAGGTGCGTAAAATCAAGCAATTATTTATGTCTGTTTCAACGATTGGGAAGCATGTAGGTCAGGAGGTTGAGCTTAAGGGCTGGGCGTTTAATTTCCGTTCAAGTGGAAAAATCTTTTTTTTGCAATTTCGAGACGGATCAGGACGCGTCCAGGTTGTTTACTCCAAGTCTGACTTACCAGAAGACCAATGGGAAGCTCTTCAAACACTCAGACTTGAGTCTTCTGTTGTTGTACGAGGTCTTGTGAAAGAAGACACACGCTCACCATCTGGATTTGAACTCGAAGGAAAGTCGTTTTCCATTGTTCAGTTGGCTCCAGAAGATTATCCGATTGGAAAAAAAGAACATGGTCCAGAATTTTTGTTGGACAATCGTCATCTTTGGCTTCGTTCTGAACGACAATGGGCGATCATGCGTGTGCGTAACACCATCATCAATTCCACGTTCGCCTATTTTAACGAACAAGGATACGTAAAATTCGATACTCCTATTTTGACACCTACGGCTTGTGAAGGAACAACCGAATTGTTTGAGATTGATTATTTTTCCGGTGAAGACGGAAACGGAAATACAAAAGCGTATCTTGCACAGTCAGGTCAGTTGTACTTAGAGGCCGGCATTATGTCGCTTGGTCGCTGTTTTGATTTTGGTCCTGTGTTCCGAGCAGAGAAATCAAAAACACGTCGACATCTCACAGAATTTTGGATGATGGATGCAGAGGCGGCTTATGTGGAGCATGAAGGAAACATGAAGATTCAAGAAGAACTCATTTGTCGCATTGTGGCGGATGTTCTTGAAAAGAATCAATCTGAGTTAAAGGTTCTCGAACGTGATGTCGAGCCGTTGAAAAAAGTACAAGCACCGTTTGTACACCTTACCCATCAAGAAGCCATCGCAAAACTTCGTGAACTCGGAAGTGATATTGGAGATCGTGATGATCTTGGAGCTGACGACGAAACAACGTTGACACAGCAGTATGATCGACCAATTTTTATTGAAAAATATCCAGCAGAAGTCAAAGCGTTTTATATGAAACGCGACCCAGCAAACCCAGCGTTTGCTTTGAATAATGATCTGCTTGCTCCAGAAGGATACGGAGAAATCATCGGCGGTTCACAGCGCGAGGATGATCTAGACGCTCTTATTGCTCGCATCAAAGAACATAACCTTCCAATGGAAGCGTTTGAATGGTATTTGGATTTGCGACGTTACGGATCGGTTCCACACAGTGGATTTGGTTATGGACTTGAGCGTATCGTAGCTTGGGTTTGCGGACTTCATCATGTGCGTGAAACCATTCCATTTGCTCGCATGATCAATCGATTAACCCCTTAGTATGTCCCACAAGCTCCGAGTTGTTTTATTTATCACTTTAGGAATAGGCACAATCGCTCTTGTGATCTGGATGTTTTTGCATCCAGAGGTGTTTGTGTCTCCTAAGACGATTGAAACACCGATTCAAACAGAAGAAGAGCAAGAGATGTTGGTACCGGTTTCGGATGTAACAACAAATACAAACGAACTCCCTCCGTCAGGATCCGGAGTTACACTTTTTTATCAAACAACATCCATCCAAGACAGAGGAACGATGGATTGGGCAAACGATGACATCGGTCGAACCGTGATCTCAGCATTCAATGCTTCTTCAAAGAAGTCCTTTACCATTGCGGATCTTGTTGTACCTACGGATCGTGACGGAACGATTGTTTCTGCGATCTTTGGAAAAGACCTTCTTGTTCATCGTTATCGCGTAGAAGGGGATGGGATTTTCACATTGAGTGGAGAGATTACACCTGTTAAATCTTCTTGGA
>Ga0208373_1004199_pt1 | contig 13283 bp, 13 predicted proteins | sample RifOxyC2_FD_184036 | JGI IMG/M metagenome (GOLD analysis project Ga0208373, IMG submission 184036) | Soil microbial communities from Rifle, Colorado - Rifle Oxygen_injection C2 (SPAdes) | ecosystem: Environmental > Terrestrial > Deep subsurface > Rock core/Sediment | place: Rifle, Colorado...
CAGCCGTAATCCCCCGCTTGCTTTTATCAAGCATGCCGGGAAACAATAAAACGTTCTTATTGGCGAACGATTTAAAGCCTAAAATTTCCAATTTTTCCAGAAACATAATTAATGCCACTTTACAAAAAAGAGTAGATTGCTCACAAGGATAATTATACTATATTTTGCCTTGGTTTGACAAATACCAGATTAAGGCGGCCGGAAGCAGTAAAAGAATAAAATTAACCTTGACATATAAAGTATTTTTTGCTAAGTTTATATAATATTTAAAAAGCTCTTTAAAATAAAAATCGCGTATTTAAGGGGGTTAGTGATGAAGCGGATAATAATTGTTTTGGTTTTTTTTGTGTTTGGTATTTTTTCGGTTTTTCCAGCCGGAGCCGATGATAAGCAACTTGGTCTGGAAAAACGTTTGGCTGGTTTTCACGACAATGACGCCGATAAAGCCAAAGAAGAGGTCGCCGCTATTTTGCGTGTATCGCCTAGGTCCATTAAAGCCGCCTATCGCTACGCCAACGCCTGGCGAATTGAGTTTCCGGACGGGTTAATATACTTTACCAATAATCTTAGAGAGTTGCGGGACGAAAGGCGCCGATCAGAGAGCGCGGGCGCGCATATCGCCAAAGACTTTTACGATCATCACGAAGAAAAAAACGAACCAGACTCAATTTATGATTTTATTGAAGCTAAAAAACGGGAACTAAATACGAGCCTTGAAAGCGGTAAATGCGGGGACTTTTTTTTGATTAGACGCTACAACCGTAACGGCGAGTTTGATGATATTGTGAAAGACTGGGAGGCGCGCTGGGGAGAAGAGGAAAACTACGAATGCCTGAAAATTCTTTACGAAAAATTTTACAGAGACGAGGCCACGTCCGCGCACTACAAAAATCTGATGTTCAATAAAGCCATAGAAGAAAAAAAATATGAAGAGGCCTTGCCTTTAGCGAAAACCCCGGAAGAATATGAAAAACTTATAAATGAAGCCAAAAAAGACGGCGACTGTTCAACGTTAGCGCGAGCATACCGGGAACTAAAAAATAACAAGGCGGCTGACGAATACGGAGAGGCGGCCATGGAAGCGTTATTCGCCAAAAAAGATCCAGCGAAAAAGGATTATGAAACAGTCAAAGAATTAATTTTGAGGATTCCAAACGATACCCACAGGCAAGAAGCAATAAACAGGTTGGCAGAATGGGCCGAGAGTGTTGGTGAAATAGAAGAGGCCGCGCATCTTTTCTCTTTTTTTTCTACTCCCGAAGGCCAAAGCCGCTCTGAAAAGTTGTACAGAAATTTGGCGCGGGAGGCGATGGATAGTGGCGATCTTGATGTGGCAGAGAGGATGCTTTGGAGATGTATTTCTGAAGACAATAGATTTATTTCTAAAGATAATGATGATTCGGACAAACAAAGACTAGAAAGACTTTTAGAGGAGCGGAGGGCCGCGCACCCGGAAGATTATCCCGATGATTATTTTAAAATAGAAAAATATTTTGGCGAGAACACGGGTGCTTATCGTGACTGGCTTGTCCGCGCCGCGGAAGCGCTTAAAGCCAAGGGTGATTTTTACGGGTATTATTATCATCTGGATATGGCCGACAAAATCACGGAATAAAAAAATAACCGCCAGGACAAAAAGACCGGGCGGTTTTTTCTATACAAAAACACCGCTTATTTGAGTCCGGCGGTGTTTTTTAGCATCCCCATGCTTTGCGTCGCCAACCTTGGTTGGTGAAGCAAAGAAGAGGAGCTGCGTTAGTTGTTGGCAGTTTTATTGGTTTCTGCGACTAACGCAGCATGATTTTTGAGGTTTTCCTCTTGCAAAGAGCTATGAAGAATTTACGAGGTGCGGCGCTAAGGTCTTGGCCGCATTTTTTTGTCGGCAATAAACGATCGCTTATTGCCTAGTATCAGCCAACCTGCGGGATTGGTTAATATCAGGCAAGAAATACGCGCGTTAGGCGTGATTAGTAAAAGAACGAATATTCTCAATTTTTTCGCTTAAAAGTTCGGTTTGCAGGTAGTTGGCCGCGCGCGGACCAGCAGTATTTTCCAAAAGATAAAGATTAGTATTGGTATTTTTCAGTATTTCCGCTTTTTGCAGGGAAATATGCAATAAGCTCAAAGAATAAGCGCCAGCAATGACAATAAAAAAAGCAATGGACATGCTTAGTAAGAGTCCAGACCAGCTGAACTCCTGTTCCATTGCTTTCTTTTTTATTTTGTTGTAATATCGCCAGCTGATTTGTCCGATAAAAAGGTTATCAGCCCGGGATATTGAAGTGGCGGCGTTCATTTTTTGTTTTTATTTTGATTTTTTATTATCTATATTCATATTAGCAAAAATAAGCGATTTTGTCAACTGCTTAAGCTGGGGATAAGTCTGCTAAACTGTTTAATATCAGCCAAAATTTATTGTATTTTTTATTTGTTTTTGTGGTTTTATCGGGCTTTATGGCTAGGTAAGGCCGCCTGGTTTGGTGCGTCTTTACAAAACACAGGCCCCGTGATAGGATAAATTTATAATCCAAAAAGCAAGGATTTAGATTTATAAACTTAATCTCTGCGGTTGGGAAATAATAGATAAAATAGTTTAATATTAGTTAAAAATGTGACCATTAATAATATAGTAAAAAACACTAAATATATATTATTAATAACAAGACCGTTAAGCTTTATTCGCTAAAATACGGGCCTTTTAGTTTTAACTTAATCTATTTTATACTTTAAACCTCCTGACGGCAGAATAGCATAAATATGTTAATTGATTTTTTGATTTATGCTTTCCTGATATTTTTAGGCGGTTTTTTTCTTGGTTATTGGTTAAGAAAACAGCGGATCACGGCCAAGATAAAATTAGCCGAAACCAAGGCGGAAAACATCTTAAGCGACGTAAAGAACAAACAAAACGCCTTATTGTTAAAAGCTCAGGAAAGAGCCATTAAAATTATTGACGAGGCCAAACAAGATGAACAAAAACGCCGGCAGGAAATAAATAGTTTTCAGGCTAGATTGGAACAAAGAGAAACCACCTTTTCCCAAAAATTATTGGAACTGCAGGACAAACAGCAAAAATTATATGACAAGATCAGTAAGGTAGAAGAGGCTAAAGAGAAAATCCATCAAATAAAGAAAGACCAGCTGGCAAAGCTGGAAACGATTGCCAACATGACCAAAGACGAGGCCAAAGACGTACTCTTAAAAAATGTTGAATCCCAGATGCGGGACAACATTTTGTCTTTAATAAAGAAACTGGAAAACGAAACCACCGATACGCTGGAGGAGAAAGCGCGCGACATCATGGCGAGCACTATGCAGAGGCTGGTTTCAAATTTTACAACCGAGATAACCACCACGACTGTTTCACTGCCCAGCGACGAGATGAAAGGACGCATCATCGGACGGGAAGGCCGGAATATAAAAGTTATTGAGCAGTTGACCGGCACGGAAATAATCGTGGATGACACCCCTAACGTTATTACGATTTCCGGTTTCTCCCCGATCCGGCGCCATATCGCCAAGAAAACCCTGGACCGTTTGATACTGGACGGACGCATCCATCCGACGAAGATAGAGGATGCCATTGAAGAGTCAAAAAGAGAACTGGCGCTGGACATAAAAAAAGCCGGAGAAGAGGCGATGTATGACGTGGGCGTCACCGGCTTTGACCCGAAATTAGTGCAGATCATCGGCCGCCTGAAATACCGGACCAGCTACGGTCAAAACGCCCTAAGGCACTCTCTGGAAGTGGCCCATTTATCAGCCTTGCTCGCGGAAGAGATGGGGGCGGACGTGACGGTCGCGAAAAAAGCCGGCCTTCTCCATGACATCGGCAAAGCCGTTGACCATGAAGTGCAGGGAACGCATCCGGAGATCGGACGCGATATCGCCAAAAAATTTAATTTGCCGCAGGAGATCATTGACCCGATTGAAACCCACCACGATGATCGCCCCCGCGGCCTGATATCCATTATCGTCAAGGTCGCGGACGCGATCTCGGCCGCCCGCCCGGGAGCCCGCCACGATACGTATGAAAGATATCTGCAACGCCTGGAAGAACTGGAGAATATCGCGGTTTCGTTTGAGGGCGTGGAAAAGGCTTACGCCATCCAGGCCGGCCGCGAAGTCAGGGTTTTTGTCACTCCGGAAAAGATTGATGATCTGGCCGCGCATAACCTGGCCCGGGAAGTCGCCAAGAAGATAGAGACCGAACTTAAGTATCCGGGCGAGATCAGGATCAATGTTATCAGGGAAATGCGGGTGACAGAATACGCGCGATAAGAATATACGAAACTATTATACAAAAAGCGTCCCGATAAAAACGGGGCGTTTTTTGGTGGTGATTTAAATACCGCAAAAAATTGTTTTTTGTTTGCGAAAAAAATCTACTTATGTTGAACACGGAGCACTTGACATTTTCGTATCAATATGATACGATTATTATATATAAATGATACGATTATGCTAAACATTACGTCAAAACAACAAAAAATACTACTGGCTTTAATGAAAAAGAGTCCGCAATCATCGTCGCAAGTTTATTCGGAATTGGGTGTTTTAGGGGAGAAAGTTTCTTTGGTAACCGTTAAGCGGGCTTTATCCGAAATGCTCGCGCGGAAACTTTTAAAAATATCCGGCTCCGGCCGTTCTACGGCCTATACGATAAGCACTGCCGGAAGGGTATTTTTTGATATTGATGCCGGGAGTTATTGTGCCGTTGATCCGGATAAACGCTTCGGGCAGAGCGGCTATAACTTCGGCTTGTTTAAGAATTTTCCTAATTTGATTTTTAATGAAAAAGAATCGGCCGTTTTAGAGGCGGCCACGGAAGAATACCGGAAACGGATAAAAGATCTTCCGGAGTCAATCCGCAAAAAAGAATTAGAGCGGCTGATCATTGAGCTGTCCTGGAAATCCTCTAAAATTGAGGGTAATACCTATACTTTATTGGACACGGAAAAGTTGATTTTAGAAAACAGGTCCGCGCCCGGAAAAACCAAGGAGGAGACGCGGATGATCTTAAACCATAAAGATGCTTTTGAATTCGTGCGCCAAAATAAAACCCTCTTTAAAAAACCAAATCGCGCCGTCATTGAAGAACTCCACAAAGTCTTGATCAGGGGTTTGGGAGTTGGATTTAATTTGCGCCAGAAGCCGGTAGGCATCACTGGGGCAATCTATCGGCCGCTGGATAACGGATTTCAAATTGCTGAAGCTCTAAACGATCTAACCAATAGAATTATTGACCTTGATTCTCCGTATGCTAAGGCCCTTTTGGCGATATTGGGCATAGCCTATATCCAGCCCTTTGAAGACGGCAATAAGCGCACCGGGCGGCTTTTGGCCAACGCGGTTCTTTTAGCCTATGGCCTGGCGCCGCTTTCGTATCGCAGTATTGATGAAAAAGAATATCGTGAAGCCACCTTGATTTTTTATGAGCTTAACTCAATAACGCCACTCAAAAAGATTTTTATCTCCCAGTATGATTTCGCGGCCAGAAATTACGCCGTAAAATAAAGACGGATTATTTTTTGCTTGCGAAAAAAATCTACTTATGTTAGCATAAAAGAAGATTGTATATTTAGATACTAGATTTTTATTCAAGCGTATGAATATATTATTTATCGGCGATATCGTGGGAAAAATCGGCCGGGAGACCGTCGCTAAGGTTTTGCCGGAATTAAAGCGCGACCATAAGATTGATATGGTTATCGCCAACGCGGAAAACAGCGCCCATGGCGCGGGTCTGACCGAAGAAATAATCAAAGAACTGGAAGGGGCGGGCGTGGACGCCATTACCACCGGGGATCACGCCTTTGATAATAAAAGAAACCTGGAGATATTTGATAAGCACGATAATGTTTTAAGGCCGGCTAATTATTCGCCCGGCGCCCCCGGTCGCGGCTTTGCCGTTTTGTCCGTGAAGGGAAGGAATATCTTACTGGTCAATTTGATCGGCCGGGTATTCATGTCCGGGAACCACGAATGCCCCTTTCGGGAATTAGATGAAATATTAGCTAACGCGGACTTGCGTTCTAAAAAAATCTCTGGTATAATAATTGATATACACGCGGAGACCACTTCAGAGAAGGTTAATATGGGATATTACGCGGCCGGACGCGTAAGCGCGGTTTTCGGCACTCATACGCATATCATGACCGCGGACCACAGGGTAATGGAGTCGGGAACGGCCTATATTACCGATGTCGGTATGGTCGGCGCCGCCGATGAATCGCTCGGGATCGCTAAAGAAGGTACGCTTAAAACGTTTCTGACCCAGATAAAACAAACGCACGTTATTCCGGAAAAGGGCCTGGCCGTATTTAACAGTGTCCTGATTAATTTGAGCGATAAAACGAAAAAAGCCAAAACGATAAAACCGCTGACAAAATTTATTAACATAAAATAATTAATAAGCACAAAGTATAAGGGTAATATAAAAATAAGGTTTTAACTTCTTATTTTATATATTTCTCTTACTTATAAATTTATGAACAAAGCATCTTTAATTGAAAGACTGGCGACCGATTCAGCGGTTTCCAAAAAAGACGCCGAAAGAATGCTGGAGGCGTTAGTGACCATTATCATAGGCGAACTTAAAGAGGGTCGCGAAGTGACCATCACCGGTTTCGGCACCTTCTTATCGCGAACGCGCCATGCCCGCGGCGGAGTTAATCCGCAAAAACCGTCCGAACGGATCCAGATCCCGGAAGTGAAAGTAGCGAAATTCAAAACCGGCAAAACCCTGAAAGACGCGCTTAAGGGGAAGATATAAATTCATCGGATAAAATATAAAAACGTCCCCGATTTTGCGAACCGGGGGCGTTTTTATATTTAAAAACAGGACAATTTGTCCTGTTGTGTTCGTTGATTTGTGTTGTTTTTTCCGACAAACGCTTTATAGCTTTCTGCCATTGGAAGATCTGTAAAAAATTCTTTGGTACGGAGGTTCCGCCGGAGGGTTATAAATCCACCTTTCTTTCATATCCCTAATATACTGCGCCGCCTTTTCTTTGTCAGTGAACCTGACAGAGAAACACTCATGCCACCCTCCGAACAAATGCTTACCCTCTACTTTGTAAGTGTGTTCGGAACCGCTGGACGAGTGATGTACGATCCGAAAACGATAATTTCTTCCCCGCAAAGCCCATTTCCACAAGGCTATTTTTTCTTTTACGTATTTCGACCATGCCGCTTGCCCCATCATAATCGTCTCCTTGACGTTTTTGAATATTAAAGAACTATACTTAATCTTCGAACTTAAAATCATAAAACTCACTCGTAACGATACTTGGCCCCGGTCTTTCGGTATTTTTAACGGTTTCCTTGCTTATGGCCATATACAGCTGGCCGTCGCGCAGGACCATCAAACAGCCGGGTAAAAAATTCATTTCGTGTCCGGCCCCGATCCAGCCATTGATCTCCCGAAAAACCAGGTCAAGAAATTCTTCCTGTCGGTCGCGTAGATACCAGAATCTGTCCATAAACGCTTTTTCCAGGTTGGGAACGAATTTTTTGTCACCGGAAAGTTCTATGTGGAAACATTCCCGGTCCGGCCGGAATTTAAAACCGTCCCCGGTCAGACCCTCTTCGGTTTCGTTTTCTTCATGCAGGAGAAATATCCAGTAGTGGCAACAATTGACGAACATCCCTATTATCGTTTCTTGTATATATTCCTGTCTTTCCCTGGTATTCATACCCAGGCCGACGGCAAGCTGACGCCAAGAATCTTGTTTGTTGATTACAACATCCGGAATAAACGCGGCTAATTCCGGGCTCGGCATAAATTCAGGTTCCTGGGTTTCTTCCATAATATTACCCCTTAAATTTTGAATGTTCTATTACAATAAAGACCGACTTAATAAAAACATAGCATTTGCCGGCTGAATTGTCAAGGATATCCCTATTTTCAGCTTAAAAAGGACCCAGTTAAGCGGCCTTGCATTTTTTCCCATCTTATGTTAGTATAAAATTGGCTCCTATGGCAGGAGTTTTTTAATAATAATCGCGGATTATGGCCGGCGGGCGGAATCGGCCATTCGCACTTGTAGCTCAGCTGGATAGAGCACTTGGCTTCGGACCAAGGGGTCGGGGGTTCAAGTCCCTCCAAGTGCACAAAATTGCCAATCGAAAATCCTAGGGCTGGGTAGCTCAGTTGGTTAGAGCGTAGCACTCATAACGCTAAGGTCGAGAGTTCAATCCTCTCCCCAGCTACTGTTAAACAAAGTTTAACAATTTTTGTAAACGCCCCTATAGCTCAGTTGGTAGAGCAGCTCCCTCTTAAGGAGACGGTCGTGGGTTCGAATCCCCCTGGGGGCACAACGGATTTTCGATTGACGATTTTCAAATGTCAAATGATATATTTTAATGTTCTTTAAAAAACAGGGGGAAGTATGAGTGAAAAAGAAAAATTAGTAACTATAATAATAGATAAATTATTGGGCATAAACCTGACAACAATAAAACATCTGCTTACCGAACTGGAAGCGCTTAATCCAGAACAACTGCGATCGATTTACCAATATCATTTTTCGTCATCTGAAGATAAACGGAAAGAAGCGGTCGCTTTCATCTCGGAAGCTTGCCATCGTATCGAGCGTATCGTCAAGATTTATAAAGCCGTAAAAGAAGCGGAGGATCAAGGGCTTTATGATGCGGCGGAACATCTTTCGGGTTGCGGCTACGGAATTGAGTTGTCCGACGAAGAAATTCAAGATATAAAAAAAGATCTTTCCGGGGCAAAAAAAACTAGTTAAAAAAAACAGGCGTAAACTTTACGCCTTTTATTGTACAAAACCACATAATCTATTTCCGCCCTGCTTTTCGCGCGCCTTTTTCGTCCGAGCCGAAATGGTGGGCGATCTCGTGCTTAAGGGTTTCTTCTATTTGCCGGCGACATTCATCTTCGGTGGAACAGCTTTGCATGATCGGCACGCGGAAAAGGGTGATCTTGTCGGGGAGGACCGGTCCGAAATTACGGCGGCTGGATTGAATATAGCCCTCAAATAATCCTAAGAGACCGTATTTATCCCGGATGCGGAGTTTTTTCTGCTGTTCTGGAGATGGAAAATCTTCAACTAATATCGCTACATTATACATATGACTCCGGAATTTTTCCGGCAAAGCGTCAAAAACTTCGGCTGTTATTTTTTCAAATTGTTCGCGGGATACCATCATAAATTATTTTTTCAGCACAGCGTAATAGTTGTATCTATCTTTATAAAGTTTTTCTATCTTTAGTCCGGCTTTTTTAAATATGGCTTTAAGCTCCCCTTTGCGGAAAGCGTGGTAGTAGCGCTGGCTCACGCGTTCGCCTTGGCTGTTCTTCCAGTCAAAGATAATATCGCCGAAGTCCATGCGGTTTTTTTTGATAAGTTTTAAAAGCCAGAATTTCCAGACCCATTTTTTGTACGGCTTTTTTTTGTTCTGTTCCGCGCCCCAGAGATTCCAGGTCGTCAATACGATCCGGCCGGAATTTTTTATTTTATTTTTGAGCTGTTTGAGCGCGTCAATCTGCAAATTGCGGCCGGGGATATGTTGCAGAGTGGCAACACAAAAAACGTGATCAAAATCAAATTCCGGCACGCGGGAGAGATCAAGGATGTCGCCTTCGCGAAAAGCGTAGCCGATGTGCAGAGCCTGGGCGTTATGGATCAGCTTTTTTGACGAATCCAGTCCGAGATAAACAATCTGTTTTTTGCGCAGAGCGTCCAAAAGCCGCCCGTTTCCGCAGCCGACGTCCAAAACCCGATCCCCGTCTTTTACGGATTCGGCGAGTTTCACTAGTTCCGGCCAGATCTCTTTCCGCCTGGTTTCGGAAAATTCTTCCGCCACTTCGTCATAGTTCTTCTTTACTATATCCAGCAGATTTTTTTGCGTTTGTTTGTCCATATTCTTCGTTTATTATCGCATTTTTTTGATAAAAAGAAAAGGGTGTTTTTATAACACCCCCTATTTCATGATATGGTTTTACTTACCCGACCGGGCAAGAATCTTTCGGTCCTCACTGACCCTTTGGCAAGTATGGCTGATCCCCCCGATGCCCGGCCGGATCCTCGTCAATCCCGAGCTCTTTTGCTTTTCGGAAGTATTCGGCCGCCACGGTCTGATTATCTGCTAGTTTATGGAGCAGGCCTATGTTGAAACAATATAAAGCTCCACCCTTACCGCTGAACAGCGGTTTTTGGGTTTGTTCCATATACGCGCGCAGCGCCTCCTTATAACGACCCTGCCTATGAAGATTGAATGGCTGATTGAATTTTTTAGCGAACGGATAGAGGATCAGCGCGAAAGGCGCCAACAGAAGCCCCAAAAGAAATTTTTTAACCCCTTTCATTTTTCCTCCTTTATTTTTCTGGCATTTAATTTGAAAAACAGTTTTGCGCTTTTTTGGCGTCAGAAAAGATAAGGGTATCGTCGGGGACTATGGCGATATCGGGACAACAGCATTCTGAACAAGCGATAAGCGTCTGTAGTTTTATGGTCCGGCCCGATCTTTTTATTTTGATTTTTTTATTGCCGTCCCCGTTGATGGGATAGGCGCAATCAATACATCGGCCGCCCTGCGACCGCAATTGTTCCCGTTCCTGCAGTTTTTTAAAGTTCATTGTTATTCCTCCAGATTTTTTATTGTAAGGATCTTAAATTGTTTATATAAACTTAGCAGATATATCAGGGTTTGTCAAGCGGCAAGCCCGCAAATAGCGTGGTCCGTGATTTTTTCCCGTCCGCATTTTATTTACCCTTATCGCGTTTTATTTTAGCTACCACCAGATTGATCTTTTCGTAATCCACCGCTTCTTTTAACTCTTCAAAAATCGGTTTTAGTTTATCGGTTCCAATTTTCGTTGTTACTTTTATGATTTTATCCTGAATATTTTTATCCACCAGTCTGTCTATATTTTTGATCAAGCCGGTTTTGATAAGATAACAAAGATGGTTAATTATGGTTGAGGCGGTTAATCCGCGTTCGTCGGCCATGGTTTTCACGGAGAGCCCTTGGTTAAAAAGTTCCAGGGTTTCTAATTGGGTCAGCTTGGTCGCCAGACCGGTCTTTTTTTCCGGCGCGTTAGCCACAAATTCTTCTTCGGCCCGCTCGGATCGCTTAAACCCGGTTTTATAATTCCGGCCGCTTCGGGCGTCTTTTTCCCGCCCTGTTTTGCGCCGCGGCGCTTCGGTTTTGCGGACATAACCGCCGCCCGTCAGACAGGTGTCGCATTTTTTACAGGAAGTAGCTACGCGGTCGCCGAAATAATTCAGGATATATTTTTGGCGGCAGTTGAAGTCGTAAACATAGTCTTCCATGCGATCCAGTTTTTGATGGGCATGTTTTATTTTACGGGCCAGAGCCTCGCGGTCAAGTTTCAGTTCGTCCGTTTCCACCCGCTTAAGTATTTTTATTTCCGTCCCCCTAAAGGGCGGTTTGTATTCGGCTAAACCCTGTTCGGAAAGTTTATGAATAAAGCGGGTTAGGGATTCGCGGCCAGTGCCGATAACGGCCGCCACCTCTTCCAGGTTTATGTCCCAGCCGTTTTCCATCTCCCGACTATATTTATTATAAAGCGAATCAAATATTTCTTTTTGCTTTTTCGCCCGCGGGCCGAAAGTTTCCCTGATGCTGTCGGCGTCTTTAAGGAGCGCTAAATAAGCGTTGCCGTTCTTTTCCCGCGTCCGGGCGATATAAGCTTCTTTTTCCAGAAGCTTTAAAGAGGTGCCGATCGCCATTTCCGGCACGTTTTCCGTCAGAAGTTTGCCAAGCTCGGCGTACGTGATAAGAACCGTATCGGATTCATAGGCCTTGAGAGTTTCGTAGATTTCCGCGATCAGTTCCGGCGGCGGATTGTCGCCTTTGATAAAAAATTCATGCAGATAGCGATCGCGGGAATTAAAAAGGAGGAGACAGAAGCTCGGCCGGCCGTCGCGCCCGGCGCGCCCAGCTTCCTGATAATAAGCCTCAATCGTACCGGGCATATCGTAATGGATAACGTAGCGGATATTGGCTTTGTCTATGCCCAGCCCGAAGGCGTTGGTGGCGACTATTACTTTGGCCTTACCGGCCATAAAATTTCCCTGGACCCATTTTCGGTCATCCGCGTCCAGACCGGCATGGTATCCGACCGCTTCAATATTATTTTCCAGGAGTATCTGGGTAAGATTATCAACCCGCGCCCGGGTGCTCGTATAAATAATACCGTGTTCATCCGGGGCGCTCGCGATCGCGTCCAGGACGAAGCGCGGTTTTTCCGATTCCCGGGCGTGTATTACCCCGAATTGAAGATTGGGCCGGGCGAAGCCGGTGACGATCAATTCCGGGGATTTTAATTCAAGTTGTTTAATGATATCCTCCCGCACTTCCGGCGTGGCCGTGGCGGTTAAAGCCAGGACGGGCGGGTTGCCGACCGCCTCAATCGCCGACCGCAATTTTATATAGCTCGGGCGGAAATCATGGCCCCATTGACTGATACAATGGGCTTCATCCACGGCAAAGAGGCTGACCTCAATATTTTTAAGCGCGGCCAGGAATTCCGGATTATAAAACCTTTCCGGGGCGATATAAAGGAGTTTGAAATTTCCGTTTTTAACGGCTTCCAGGCGCTCGGCGGTTTCATCGGCGCTGATTGATGAGTTTATGAAGGTCGCCGGTATACCCAGTTTATGGAGTCCGTCCACCTGGTCTTTCATGAGCGCGATCAGGGGCGAGATCACGAGGGTGACGCCGGGGAGAACCAGGGCGGGCAACTGAAAACAAAGCGATTTGCCGCCTCCCGTCGGCATGATAACTACCGTAGATTTTCCGGCCAAAACATTATCTATAACACGCTCTTGTCCGGGCCGGAAAGAATCGTAGCCCCAATGGATATTAAGAAGCTCCCGGATTTGTTGTTTTTTATTATTTATGTCGGTCATCGTGTTTTTTGTCTTTAAGACAAATAAAAAAATTTTTAATTTTGTAGTTTTTTAAAATCGGAGCCCAGAAACTATTTAAAAATTAAAAATTACAAAATTAAAAATTGAACAATATTTTTTTATTGTTTTTTCCGCCTCTGTTTATATAGTTCCAGGGTATTTTTAAAAAGCATCGCAATCGTCATTGGGCCGACTCCGCCCGGCACGGGCGTTATATGACTAGCGACCTTTTTTACGTTTTCAAAATCAAGGTCGCCCGCCAATTTTTTTCCTTTTTTGGAAATGCCGATATCTATGACGACCACCCCCGGCTTTACCATATCGGCGATAATCAAGTTTTTTTTGCCGACGGCGGAAATTAAAATATCGGCCTGGAC
>Ga0208373_1004201_pt1 | contig 13277 bp, 11 predicted proteins | sample RifOxyC2_FD_184036 | JGI IMG/M metagenome (GOLD analysis project Ga0208373, IMG submission 184036) | Soil microbial communities from Rifle, Colorado - Rifle Oxygen_injection C2 (SPAdes) | ecosystem: Environmental > Terrestrial > Deep subsurface > Rock core/Sediment | place: Rifle, Colorado...
GCTGCCGCCTGATCGACATCAACCTGCCCCCTCAACGACCCCCTGCGCTCCCTGAGTGACTGGGGGTATTAAATTTCAGAAGAATGAGTGGTGTGCTAAAATAGGATCGCTATGTCTACAAAAAAGAAATCTGAGATTCTTGCTCCTGATATGGATCCAGCCGCTAAACTGGTCTGTCGTCTTCCGCTTGCCAGCGACGAAGAGCAACGGGATCAGCCCACACGTCTTTACGAGATTACGTGGCGGATATTCAGAATCATGGCTGAGTTTGTAGAGGGATTTCAATTTTTATCAGAGTCCAGTCGCGAGGTGACATTTTTTGGCTCCGCTCGTACAAAAAAAACAGATCGTTGGTACAAGGAAGGAGTAAAGCTTGGTCGAATGCTGGCAGAGCATGAATTCACCGTGATTACAGGCGGAGGTCCTGGAATGATGGAGGCAGTGAATAAGGGAGCAAAGGAGGGAGGTGGCGTTTCTATCGGTCTCAATATCCAGCTTCCAAATGAGCAACGTATCAACCCGTACGTGACCAGGGGTCGTGGGTTTCACTATTTCTTTACTCGTAAGGTCATGCTTGCGGCTTCGGCTCAGGCGTACGTGTATTTTCCTGGAGGCTTTGGAACGCTCGACGAGTTGTTCGAAATCGTGACATTGATCGAAACCGGAAAGATGCAAGCCACGCCAGTTGTGTGTGTTGGAAAAGAGTTTTGGTCTGGGCTCTTCGCGTGGGCTGAAAAAATTCAGGTAGAAAAGTATAAAACGATCACAGCCAAAGATTTGAAACTGATTCAGGTTGTCGATTCAGCCGAAGAAGCCTTTGCTATTATCTCTGCTTCAGAAGAGCGATCGTTTTTCTAGATATGGTCGCACACTCGCACAATGGAAGCGCACCCCAGGCTTGGGTCGTGGACGTGAACATGGGATATGGGCATTCACGTGCCGCCTTTGCGCTCAAAGATCTTAGCGGGGGACATATTCTTTCTGCGAACGATTATCCTGGCATTCCGGCTGAGGATCGATCGCGTTGGCAAGAAAGTAGAAAATTGTATGAGTTCATCTCTAGGATGAAACCGATCCCCGTTGTTGGGAATTTTTTATTTGAAGCGATGGATCATTGGCAGGAGATCCCCTCGTTCTACCCACGTCGTGACCTTTCCAAACCAAACGCGCAGTTGCGACAGATTTTTTACATGATTCATCGGGGGTTTGGTCGCCACCTCATCGAGAAGCTTTCTGAGAATCCCATGCCGCTGGTAACGACCTTTTTCATTCCAGCCTTTTTCGCTGATTATTACGACTATCCAGGTGACATTTGGTGCGTCACAACCGATGCAGACATTTCACGTGCCTGGGCACCGTTGGATCCAAAACGGAGTCGCATCAAGTATTTAGCGAGCAATGGTCGGGTCGTGGAGCGTCTGAAGCTGTATGGTGTCCGCGCAGACCACATTTTTTTGACAGGATTCCCGCTTCCCAAAGAGCTTGTCGGTGGTCCAACTGGAGAAGTCCTTAAGGATCTTCTGACCGAGCGCCTGTGCAACCTCGACCCAAACGGGATTTTTCACGAGCGTTATAAGCGAACGCTTCAGGCAGAGTTGGGTCCGGCTCGATGTAAGCGTACAAGCGCCGTGCATCCGTTAACGCTCACGTATTCTGTTGGAGGAGCCGGTGCTCAACGCGCCTTGGGTGTGAAGATTCTGAAGAGTCTCAAGTCGCGCATTGCCCGACATGAGCTGCGGGTGAATCTCATGGCAGGATATCGAGCGGATGCCGTACGCTATTATCGTGATGCCGTGAAAGAGGTTGGACTCAAAAGAGAACTCGGGGAATGGGTTTGTGTGCCCGAACATGCCTCGCGAGCTGAGTATTTTTCAGATTTTACGCAGACGCTCAAAACGACGGATATGCTCTGGACCAAGCCTAGTGAACTTTCGTTCTACTGCGGTTTAGGAATTGGCATTGTGATGGCCCCGCCGATTGGTTCACAAGAGGAATTTAATCGTATTTGGCTGACCTACATGGGCGGTGGCGTTTCTCAAAATGATCCTCGATACACAGGGGAATGGTTGTTTGATTGGATCGCTTCCGGAGGCATTGCACGCATGGCGTGGAATGGCTACATTGAAGCTCCGACGCATGGGGCATATCGTATTGAGGACGTTGTCTTGGGTCGCCCGAGCGAAATTCATCCGCTTCCTCTTATTGTGTAACTATGGATAAAGCACTTGAACATCTCCTTTCGACGGTCGTACAGATGCGTCGAGAGGATGAAGAGACGGCTCGAGAGGAAGATGTTATTAAGGTTTCTGAAACAGTTTCTGCGGCGGCATCGGTATACGAAACCGTGCGCAATGCCCTTGAGTATGATGAGGAACATCTTTTGCGTCGCAATGCGATTCGTCGCATTTTGAAACGGCGCATGATCGATGTGCCTTCTAGTGAAATGGCGCAGAAACTTATTCGAGAGCTCATCTGGGCACGCTATCTCCCAAATGGGAAAGTTCCTTCTCGCATGGTGGAGAAAGTAGGGGCCATTTTAGAGAAGTACAAGTTTTTGTTTCTCACCCTCGAGCCGGAGAGTAAGGATGGACAACGAGCCTATGACTGGCTTTTGGATGTGTTGTCGGTGGAGATTGAGTATTCGTTGGGACCTCCGTGTATTGATGAGGCCCTCGCCAGTTTTGCCTATCAAGAACTGAAGAAGCGAGTGGATTGGCAGACGCAAACGCTTCCAGCTGAAGACCGCGATCTTCAGCTCTACATTGCGATTCACCGATCGGTTCTAAGGTCCAATCAAGCGACATTGCGATATCGCATCCTTACGCTGTACTACAACACCTGGAGAAAAGCCGGTGCCGGTGACCACGTGGTGAAGGAGATTGCGATGAACCTTATCAAGGTCATCGATTCTGTTGAGCGGCAAATTCAGCATCCAGCCCAGGATGAAATGTATCGGTTCATTCGTCGTCATGCGATCGTTTTTCATGTCCTCTCGGATATCGCCCGAGATAATCCAGAAAGCCTCGCTGGGGCCTTACAGGGGGGAGATGTTACAAGCATTGATTCGGCCATTACGAAGGCTGCGGAGGCACGGTACAGCACATTTCGCACGAAGCTCGGTCGCACGGTTGTGCGAGCGGCGCTCTTTTTGCTTCTGACCAAGTCCATCCTTGCCGTGTTGCTTGAGCTTCCTTACGAGATTTTTGTCTTGCGTACAACTGATTACCTTCCGCTTGCCGTGAATATTTTATTTCCACCGCTCTTGCTGATGTTGATTGGTCTGAGCGTTCGGATTCCAAGAAAAAAGAATACGGAACGAATTTTGGAGGAGTTGCACGCCATTTTTGGTGTGGGCGATGAGTTCTCGCTGATCTTTAAACGGAAGCGTCCCTGGGGGCGCGGAGCGCTCTGGTGGATTTTCAACACGCTCTACTTGGCGATCCTTATTCTCACGATTGTTGTCATTACAACGGTTCTCTCCTCGTTTGAGTTTAACGCGCTTTCGATTTTCTTCTTCATCTTCTTCCTGTCGTTGGTTGCTTACTTCGGCTTGCGTATTCGTAATACACGCCGCGAGCTTGTGATCATTGATGCCTCTCGAGGTTTTTTGGGAACGCTTGCCGACATGCTGTTCTTGCCCATTATTCGATCAGGACGCTGGGTCGCTCTTCGTGCTCCTCGAGTGAATATCTTTTTATTCTTTTTTGACTTCATCATCGAAGCGCCATTCAAGGCGGCCATTGATATTGTAGAAAGTTGGCTCGCCTTTTTGCGCGAGAAACAGGAGGAAATTTAGGAAATATCTGGTAATATAGCAATGTACAAAACTATGAAATCAACAAAAATAATGCAAAAGCAGACATTGCAAAAAGCGGTATCGCAATCCTCGCGAATGGAGGGTTTGAGTTTGAGTCGAGCAAGAAAGAATGCTTCAGTTATCAAAAAACTTCGGAAGTATGGCAGAGCGTTCTCGGTATAGCATTACGGCAAAAATTGCTGGAGTTGAAGGTGGAATATTGAAGAACAAGCTCAGCATAAAGGATCAGGTAATGCTTGATGATGCTGAGACGTTATTACTTGTTGATGCCTACACACATTTTTTTGGTCGACTCAAAGAGGAAGGGCTTGATTTCAACCTTCCTCTTTTGTTCGAGATTCACAAATATTTTCTAGGCACGCTGTACTCATGGGCAGGAAAGATCAGACGGATAGACATTTCCAAAGACGATATTTTATTTGCACCAGCAGAATATCTCCAAAACTCATTGACTGAATTTGAGCGTCTCTTGTACAAACATATCCCAACAGCTACAGATCCAAAAACAACCATTGCCGAAAAACTCGCATTCATCCATAACGAACTCAATGCGCTACATCCATTTCGCGAAGGGAACGGTCGAACGATCCGGCTCTTCCTTGATCTTTTGGCGGTTCAATCTGGCTATCGTCCTATTGATTGGAAGAGGGTGCCTGATAAAATGTATATTGATGCATGCAAGCTCGGAATGAGAAAGGAACATTCAGCCATGAAGAAAATTATCTTCAAGGGACTGTCGAGATAAATTGTTTTGGCGAGAATTTGAAACATCATCATTTTCCATCCTTTTACGTGTTTGCCTCTTTGGCGACGGTGTTCACCCTCGCGATGTTTACGTACGCATTTGTCTGGCTCAACACAAGGAACGTCGTGGAGCCTACATTTGGCGTGACGTTCTCTTGGGTCTATGCGCTCCAACTTGGACAGGATCCCGTGAGAACCTACCAAGCGCTTATCGATGACTTGGGAGTTCGTCATGTTCGGTTGCCGTTGTACTGGTCCGAAATTGAGCGTACGCATGGGGAGTATGACTGGTCCATCCCCGATGCACTCATGTCGATTTCCGAAGATCGGGGAGTCGAAGTCACACTTGTGACAGGAATGAAAGTTCCCCGTTGGCCAGAGTGCTACATCCCTGATTGGGCCGAGCCGTTTAACGAGGAGTACCAGCATCAAGCAACCCTCGCGTTTATTGAGGAGTCCGTGAATCATTATAAGGACTCATCGGCTATTGTTCGTTGGCAGGTTGAGAACGAGCCGTTTTTTCCGTTCGGGCAATGTCCAATAATCACAGGTGCACAGTTTAAAGAACGCGTGGATCTTGTGAGATCGTTTGATGACCGACCCATTCAAGTCACCGTAAGCGGAGAGCTCGGCCCTTGGCTTGATTCTGCGCAGGCTGCCGATGTCCTGGGGATCTCTCTTTATCGTCAGACGTGGAATGATTTTTTTGGCTACTTCGTCTATCCACTCACTCCCGAGTATTATTTTTTCCGAGCCCAGCTCGTAGAAGATCATGTGAGCAGAGTTATTGTTTCGGAGCTTCAAGCCGAGCCTTGGTTTCCGGAACCCATCGAGTCTCGACCGATCGCACAATGGTATGAGTCGTTCGACGTTGAGATGTTTGATCGCAACATGAAGTTCGTCCGCGAGGTAGGTGTATCTGAGGCTTACCTCTGGGGAGCAGAATGGTGGTACGCATTAAAAGAGGCCGGGGATGATCGCCTGTGGGAAGCGGCACGAGAGGTTTTTACAACGAATTAGCTTATGGCCAAACAATCTACATTTGATGTCATCGTCATCGGATCAGGATCCGCCGGATTCTCCGCCGTAGAAGCGGCCGTGAGCCAGGGGGCACGGGTGTGTCTTATTGAGGGTGACCAGCTCGGCGGGGAGTGTCCCAATGAGGCCTGCATCCCTTCGAAGGCTCTGTTGAAAGCAGCGAGCGTATATCGAACCCTCGGGAATGTTCGCGAGTTTGGGATTGATGCATCGGGCAGAAGTTTTGACTGGAAGAAGGTGCAGGCGTATCGCGAGCACGTTGTTGCGACTATTACTGGAGGGCCTTCAGGTGAGCGATACGTGCAGATTTTGAAACGTCTCAAGGTAACCTGGAAGAAGGGAGAAGCACGATTTATCGATCCCAACACCTTGGAAGTGAACCATGAACGTTTGAGCGCTCGGGCGATTGTGATCGCGGCCGGTTCGCAAGATTTTATCCCCCCTATTGATGGATTGCGGGATATCCGATTTTGGGGATGGAGGGAGGCTCTTACCGCGACTCGTCAGCCTAAGTCTATTGGAATCATTGGCGGCGGTCCCGTCGCGTGCGAGATCGCGACGTTCTATGCCTCATTTGGAACTCGTGTCGTTGTATTGCAGTCTGCTCCCGTGGTTCTTCATCGAGAAGATGAGGAAATCTCTCAACGTGCGAGGCAGGCCCTGGAGGCTTTGGGGGTTGAGGTAGTCGTTGGAGCGGAGGTCCTTTCTTGTGTAAACGGTGGAATGGGAGCGATTGGTCTAAAGGTGAAGGTCCAGAGCCAGGAGAGTGTATTCGCCGTCGAGACGGTTGTTGTGGCGACAGGCAAGCGCTCAAACGTCTCACATCTAGACATGGAACGAGTGGGTCTTGAACGAGATGGAGTACGAACCAACCCCGAGCAACGGACGGGTCGGTCGCATATTTTTGCGGCCGGGGATGTGGACGGGGGGCTCATGTTTACCCACACCGCCCATCATGAGGGTTGGGTCGCAGGATACAATGCGGCTCGAGTGGCTCTCAAAAAGAAAGGGGGACTCCTCAAGACAGACGAGCGGGTGGTGCCACGTGTGACGTTTATTGACCCAGAAGTGGCAAGTGTCGGAATGACTCAGGCGGAAGGGAAGGCCAAGTACAAGCAAGTTCTCGTGGGACGTTACGAGATCGGTGGGCTTGGTCGTGCTGTGACGGATCATGTGGCAGGAGGTCTGGTTAAACTGATTGCTCATCCAAAAACACGAAAACTTCTTGGAGCGCATGCATTGTGCCCACAGGCAGGGGAATTGATTCACGAGGCAGCGATGGCATTATTCCTTGGGGCGACTATTGATAAGATGGCTCAGATGATTCACGCGTTCCCTACGTATGCAGAAGGACTCAAAGCGGCCGCCTCAACTATAAACCTAGAGTAGATCGATATATGAATAGTATCGCTTTTTGGGTATCAATCGGAGTGCTTCTGTTGCTCATGATCGTCTTTTGTATAGTTGGATATCTTCTAGTTCAAGGGATGCTGACGGTTCCGTGGGTTCGTACTAATAGGCGTATGTCCAGGAAGATGTTAGAGCTTTTGAATTTTCAACGAGGAGATCGTGTGTTGGATCTGGGATCTGGTGATGGATCCATTGTGTTTGAAGCAGTGGCGATGGGAGGTGAAGGAATTGGGGTTGAGCGTCTCGGCCTTTTAGTTTGGTATGCACGTGTCTTGGCAAGAATGAAGAACATGCAAAGGAAAGCGAAGTTTATACATGGGAATATTTTGCAGGATCCGCTGCCACAGGCCTCTCTCGTAACGTGTTACTTGTTTACAGAAGTGAATAGAAAACTTGAGCCACGTTTATGTTCGAGCCTGCCAGTGGGCACACGAGTCGTTTCGAGGGATTTTACATTTCCGACTCTGCACAAGATTCACTCCCAACCATTTGGCGGTTCAATTCTGTATGTCTATGAGGTTTAGAGGAGAATTAAATTGTGGAAAAGTTCCTATGGTATAATGGCACTCGCTATGTCTACAGAAGTCGTTTTTGACATCGAGACACAATCGGCTGCGGGAGCGGATTTCAAAGAGATGCGCATTTCCGTGGTTGGGGTGTATTTTTATGAGACGGACGAATATCAGTGTTTTGAGGAGAAGGAATTTCCGCAGCTTTGGAAACGACTTGAGAAGAGCGATCGTCTGATCGGATATAACTCTCGGTATTTCGACACGCCCATCTTGAATAACTACTATCCAGGGGACCTGAATCGCTTTGCCCAATTGGACATGCTTGAGCAGATTCACAAGGCCCTGGGATTTCGTCTGAAACTCGACGATGTGGCAGCAGCCACGGTAGGAGTTCGTAAATCTGGCCATGGACTTCAGGCGGTTGAGTGGTGGAAACAAGGAGAGATTCAAAAGATCAAAGACTACTGCCTACAGGATGTGAAAGTCACCAAGGCGGTATACGAGTATGGGTTGAAGTATGGAGCCTTGGCGTATGAAGATCGTCTTGGTGGCCGTAAGGCGATCCCCGTCGATTTTTCTCGAAAAGAAGCCGCTCCCGCGATCAACCTCAGTATGGGGTTTTAGGCCGGATCTCTCTAGAAGTGTCGTCAAAATGTGTGGATAACCTTTTCTTTGACGCACAACATATCGTGGTCTAAAATAAAGACATACCACAACATCTAGTGGTAGACCGGTTTTGCCCCCCAGGAGTAAATGATGATCCCATGTTGGATCGTCTTTTTATCTGCAGGGACTCGACCACAACTCGCGATCTTGTCTTTCACGGGCACCCAGGCACCCCTTTCAACGTACGTTTTAGTACGTTTCAAGGGGATGCCAGCCCGTTCAAGCCAATCTCATCGAGTTGTGGACGAGTCCAGCCAGAACAATTTATTAACCCATTTCGACTTACTCGCCCTATGTCGGACCATGCTACGAAAAAGGCTTTGTCTCCAAGCCTTGTCACTGAATCTATTCCAGACGCTGTTTGGACGTTTATGACGTCCGTAAAGAGCATTCAAAAACGCAACGGTGAAGAGCAGCCGTTTGAGATAAAGAAACTCCATGGCTCCATTAAACGGGCGGCGGAGGAATCGGGAATGGGAGAAGATGCGTTAGTGGCACGAACAGTTTCACAGGTCGTGAGTCGATTGACGCGTCAGTTTGACGGACACAGCACACCGACCTATGCGGACGTGCGTGAGATTGTCTGCGTCACCCTCGTTGATAATAATCTTCCGCATGTCGCGAAACGGTATATCGCGTTCCGTGGGCGACTTCACCAAGAAGCGCGGGAAGAGGTGTATGGTCAGGGTATTGTCGTCGATCGGTACTTTACGAAGGCAGGCGTTCATCCCTACGACGAAATTGAATGGGAGACGCGCGACGCTTCTATTACGGACTCAAAGGGCAAAGTCGTTTTTGAACAGAAGGGCGTGGAGGTTCCAAAGACCTGGACACAAACCGCAACAAACATTGTCGTCTCCAAGTATTTTTTTGGAACGATTGGAAAAGAAGATCGCGAATACTCCGTGAAGCAATTGGTTGGACGGGTCGCGAAGACCATTGCGAATTGGGGACGGAAGGACGGCTATTTTCAAACACAAGAAGATGCGCAGGCGTTTGATGATGAACTTCATCATATCCTTGTGAATCAAATGGCAGCATTTAACTCTCCGGTTTGGTTTAATGTTGGAACCACCCGACCTCAGCAATGCTCAGCCTGTTTTATTAACTCCGTGCAGGATGACATGCGTTCCATTTTGAATCTGTGCGTGACAGAGGGCATGCTGTTCAAAGGTGGATCAGGAACCGGATCCAATCTTTCTAGACTTCGTTCACGTCATGAGTATCTAGGCGGGAGCAACGGAAAAGCCTCAGGTCCTGTTTCCTTCATGAAAGGGCTTGATGCTTTTGCTGGTGTCATCAAAAGCGGAGGGAAAACGCGCCGTGCCGCAAAAATGGTCATTTTGGACGTTGATCACCCAGATGTAGATGAGTTCATCATGTGCAAGGTGAAGGAAGAGAAGAAAGCATGGGCGCTTATTGACGCTGGGTATGACTCTTCGCTTGATGGGGATGCGTACGCCAGTATTTATTTTCAAAATGCAAACAATTCTGTCCGTGTGACCGATGGCTTTATGCAAGCGGTCGAGAATGATGGGCCATGGACTACCCATGCCGTGACCACAGGAGAGCCGGTTCAAACATGGAAGGCACGAGAGCTCATGCATATGATTTCCGATGCGGCTTGGCAGTGCGGGGATCCAGGTGTGCAGTACGATACAACCATCAACCGTTGGCACACGTGCAAGAATACAGATCGCATCTATGCCTCCAATCCCTGTTCGGAGTACATGTTCTTGAACGACTCTGCCTGCAACCTTGCATCTCTCAACTTGATGCGTTTCCGTAAGGAGGTAAACGGCGAGATCGTGTTTGATGTAGAGGCGTTCAAGAAAGCAAACGAAATCATTATCACCGCGATGGAGATCATTATCGGAAATTCCGTCTACCCAACACCAGCGATTGAACAAAACAGTCAGGACTACCGACCATTGGGAATCGGCTATGCAAACCTGGGAGCGCTCTTGATGAGCCGAGGACTGGCGTATGATTCTGACGAAGGGCGGAATCTCGCCGCCGCTATTTCAAGTCTTCAGAGCGGACATTGTTACTATCAGTCTGCGAAGATCGCAGAGAAAGTCGGACCATTTGCTGGCTATAAATCAAATGAGGAGCCCTGTCTTGAAGTGATGCGTATGCATCGAGACGCTTCGTATCAGGTCACGCACGAGGGGGTCCCAGCTGATCTGTTAACGGAGTCACGCAAATCTTGGGACAACGTTGTTGAGCATGGGAGCAAGTTTGGTCTGCGCAATGCACAGATCTCGGTTATCGCTCCAACGGGTACGATTTCGTTCCTCATGGACTGCGATACGACCGGTATCGAACCTGATATCGCTTTGGTGAAATACAAGTGGCTCGTTGGTGGAGGCATGCTCAAGATGGTGAACCAGACCGTTCCAGAGGCACTCACGCGACTTGGGTATAGCGATGCAGAGCGCACAGATATTCTTGCGTACATCGAAGAGAAGGACACGATCGAGGGGGCTCCACACTTAAAGCCTGAACATCTTTCTGTATTCGACTGCGCCTTTAAAGCGGCGCAAGGAACGCGCACGATTCATTACATGGGTCATGTGCGCATGATGGCGGCGGTTCAGCCGTTTATTTCCGGAGCCATCTCCAAGACGGTGAACATGCCCCACGATGCGACCATTCAGGAGATTACGGATGTGTACATGACCGGATGGAAACTCGGTCTTAAAGCCATCGCGATTTATCGTGACGGATCCAAGCGTCAGCAAGCACTCACCACCTCGAAGGAGAGTGACGCAAAGAAACAGAATGAGGAAGGAAAGGTGGAAGAGGTGGATAAGGTGGCGGAGGTGGTTAAGAGTTCGAACGATCAGAAGTTGCGACGTCGACGACTTCCAGATGAGCGTCGGGCCATTACGCATAAGTTTGCGGTTGGAAATCACGAAGGGTATATCACGGCCGGATTGTACGATGATGGAACGCCGGGTGAGTTGTTCATCACCATGAGCAAAGAAGGTTCGGTGATCTCAGGACTCATGGACTCATTTGCCACGTCCATCTCGATCGGACTCCAGTATGGGGTGCCACTGGAAGTCTTGGTCAATAAGTTCGTGCACATGCGCTTTGAACCTTCCGGCTACACGAATAATCCGCAGATTCGTATTGCCAAGTCCATCACCGATTATATCTTCCGTTGGCTCGCGCTGAAGTTTTTGCCACGTGAGAGTCAACTGGCTGTGGGGATCAATGACGGGGGAGAGGAAGAGGTAGAAAAGGTAGATCAGCTGGCAAAGGTGGAGACAACAGAGAACCAGCCGAATCTGTTTGAGGCCAAGCCAACGAAGACCCAGACACTTGAACTCCGCAGCGTGCATACACAAACATTTGATAACCAGTCTGATGCGCCTGCGTGTGACACCTGTGGCAGTATGATGGTGCGCAACGCGGCATGCTACAAGTGTCTTAATTGCGGGGCGACGAGCGGATGTAGTTAATTGCTACATCTTATGAACAGAAAAAATTGGATCAAGTTCGTGATCGGTTGGATGGTCGTATTTGGCATCCGTCTTATCCCATTTCGACCTCCCAATGTTGAGCCGATCCTTGCGACACAGATGCCGTTTGCAAAACGGTATGGGTGGCAAGGTGGTTTCCTCTTCGGTTTTTGCTCTATCTTTTTCTTTGATCTCGCAACAAGCGGGATTGGAAGTTGGACGTGGATCACCGCGGTGGCGTATGGGCTTCTTGGACCGCTCTCATTTCTGCTGCTCAAGAACAAACAAAATAGGCCATTGGCTTACGCAACGGTTGGAGTGATAGGCACGTTAGCCTATGATGCGGTAACCGGACTTTCGATCGGACCGCTTTTCTACAGCCAACCCTTCATGGAGGCGTTGGTTGGTCAGATACCGTTTACGCTGATGCACGTAGCAGGAACACTGGTCTTGTCTGTGGTCGTCAGTCCACTCTTGTATCGATGGGTACTAGAGAATGATCGTCTCGAGGCGCAGGCGCTGTGGAAATGGTTACGAACGCTTGGAGTTCCAGCGGGATGATATATCTATACTCGAATCAAAACATCCGCTGTTAGGCGGATGTTTTGGATCCCGGGACGGTCGTTTCCGACCGTGGTGGACCCGACCGGAATCGAACCGGCATCTGCTGATGTCAAGCCAGCTGAGGTTACCTTTACCCCCACGGGCCCAACAAACCCGGGAGCAAAAAATAAAAGACCCCATCATAATGAGAGGGGGTCTTTTATTTGACATCAGCGTTAGGAGGTAAGCTCCTCAACTGGCAATTTCATTCCATCATTTCTTAGAGGGATTGTCAATGCTCGGCGTGTGGATAATAAAAAACTCGCCTAGTCTACAGGCGAGAACGCGAAGAGCCAGCTGGGATCCAGAGCGAGGAGATCCCCAAGGGTGAGTTCGCCGTCTTCGACACACCGAACAAGTTCGTTGTTGGCGTTGCCGAGTTCAGCTTTGATGTACGCGCGCGTCCAATCAGGGTCCTCATCGAGATCCAGTTTCTCGTCTACGATTCTCTGGTAGTAGTCGATCGCCTCACGCAGATCCGAAAGCAAGTCTAGTTCGATGTCGACCCGTTTGGGAAAGGAGGCACCTCGACGGATCTCGTCCGAATCAGCGAAGGTTCCAATCAAGTCAGATTCATCAAGGTGCGTGAGCGCCTTGAGCTTCACGTCAGCGATGACGCTCCAGTCCACCTGGAGACGAAGCAAGTTTCCATGTCGCTCCAGGAACTCACGAAAGAAGCGTTGATAGAACTGGTACTCCCACAGGTAAACGGGTGTGCCGTCGCGTTGTTGGCTTTTCACCAGCGCAGCGACAAGATGATCGGCGTTTGGGCTCATGTGCCACCTTGGATTGTTGGGAGAGTTGAGAGTAAATGGGCCGAAGGTCTCTGTCAAGGAATCTTATATCAGGAATCTTATATCACCAAAGGAGGAATCTGATATGATACAACTCAGTAGTGTCCGGTTAAAAATTAACTAAGGTCAAATCTGTCCAATAAAATCAGTCGAGAGTCGTTCAAAACCATTTTGGACATTTGAATTAGGATGAGTGAAGAATCGTCTAACCCACGTTCTTCTC